>TARA_R110001599_G_scaffold35720_1_pt1 | contig 13487 bp, 16 predicted proteins | sample TARA_R110001599 | Tara Oceans TARA_R110001599 (sample SAMEA4398360) | marine metagenome | biome: Polar Biome; feature: [MES] marine water layer (ENVO:01000295) within the mesopelagic zone...; material: water (ENVO:00002006), including particulate matter (ENVO:01000060) such as...... | reverse complement strand
TAAATAACAAGTTATCAATTCCTCTTACATATCCCTTTGAAAATATAACTTTTATTATATCTTTCGAACCTGTTGCTGATTGATACACTGCTTCTATATCATCTTCTTTTTTCTTCTTCCACGGATATGGCTTCTCGAATAACTCTGTGATGTATTGGTTGAATGATTTCATTTCTTTGTTAAGGTGAAATCGATGTCTTTTCCCTCATCCTCTTCTTTTGACTTATAGCCCATCTTGTTCGCAAATTTCTTTACCATTGTTCTATATAACTTAACTCTACCAGTTGTTTTTTCACCTTCTGCTTTATCTGCGGAGAAGCGTATTTCATCATAATCCATTTTCTTAATAGAGTCTTTGATAATATCAAGAACGGTTGACATAATCTTCATTGCATCACCAAGTCCTGTCATCTTATGTCTTCCCGTATTGAACGCCTTATCGTTAAAGAAATCTACACCTGTTCTATACAAGTCTTTTGATGAGTCGCCGGGGCTTGACTTAGAAGTAGTTCTACTTATGTTAAATCTCACAACCATAGTTTCACCATCGTCTGTCTTGAAATAGTATCGGGTATCCTTACTACCAATAATCCGAATGTCAGCCCTGCTATGCTTATCACGAAGAGTCCACTTGTATGGTTTCTCGAATAACTCTGTGATGTAGTGGTTAAATGATTTCATTCAGCAGTCCCATTTCCTCAATGCGAGTGCCTTGCGGGTAGGTTTTCCCTTTTCGTCTTTCATAGGACCTTTCATACCACCCATTCTTGCACAGAATGATTTTCGTCTTTTTGCGGCCTTACCACCCTTACTTTTCTTTGCTTGTGCTGATGATACAGGTGCCTTCAAATCACTGCCTGGGTTTTCTCGTTCGTATGACTTACGACCTTTGGCATTAAGTCCACCCTCTTTGTTCTGTCCTGCTTTTCTAGTCCATGCTCCACTCTTCTCATCCACACACTCACAGTCTTCTTTAGTTTCCTTCTTCCAACCGCCACCCTTTTTCTTATAGCACTTGGATGCCCACGCATTAGCATATGCGGAGGGGTATACATCAAACTTAGACTTTGCCTGACTGATACAATCTGACCATGCGCCTGCGTTAGTTGGTTTGTTTTTTTCTTCAATATAATTTTTAAATGATTTCATATGACTATCCTGTATACCTTTCTTCTTTGGGTCTTTATCAATTCGATTTGACACATTAATTGGTTTGTTACCAGTGCCTGGTCTGTCTGTCTGTGGGTCTTTTGCTTTCTTTCTCTTGACAGCATTTGCAATTGCTTTCTTACCACCTTGTCTGCTTAACTTATCTGCTTTTGCTTTGGATAAACATTTTGGTTTACCTTCGTCTGGTTTTGCATCACCGCACTTACCGATGCGTTCACCTTTGGTGTTGTATCTATCCCATCCACCTTTACCCACTCCACCTTTACCACCTGCACCGAACCACTTACCAAGTCCAGAGTCTTTATAAACTTCTGTGATATACTGATTGAATGTTTTCATCTTCTTCTCCTAGCACGACATATCATTGGAATCCCTGCAAATAATATCCATGCATTACTTTCTGGTACTGCTGTTGCAGGAAGCATGGTCATCATTTCAACACCACTCACTGTGATTGGGGGAATAGCAACGATATCACTTATTGTATCATATGTATCAAAATCTTCAACCCTAACATTTTCAATAACATCTTCTATTATAATATCCATCAGTGTCGGAATTTCCGTAAACGAATCATCGACAAGCATAGAAGTTAGTGAGAGACCATAATCAACTCTTGTTCTGCTCTGGTATGCTTGGATATCTGCTGTAGACATCAATGAAGGCCATTCACCAGTGCTAAACTTTCTTGGTGCGAATGTGAGTGTTCTGGTATATTCGGTTTCTTCTTGTTCAACATCCTTCTTGACAACTTCTTTATTGGAGTCATTATCTACCGATGTAGTCAATTTGGTGGCCGCATCCTTGATACTATTAAAACTTTGTATATATTCTGCAATCTTATCCAGCACATCCTTACCAACGATAGTACCACCAACGACTGCGGCGATTGTCATGGTGATAATCTTCTTCTCAAGACCTTTAATATTTTTATCTCTGGTCTTGTTCTTTTCTTCACACTTACGAAGTTCATCTTTAGCACCTCGTTCACGAGAATCTTTTTCTTTCTTTAGTTCTTCTACCACTTCATCGTAGTCATTGCATCTTGGACATCTATTATCAACCATTGCTGTTCCCCTTGTGTAACTCCTTCAATGAGTCTTGAATGTCTTTACTATCTTCTCTATATGAATCTCTAGTTAGAAACTCTCCCCTTTGCTTATTCATAGAGAATAACCTATCCGATGCTTTTTCTTGGTCTTGCTCCAGTGATTTTAATCTTCTTTGTTGTTCTTCTACCTGTAACTGCAACGCAGTAACTTTGTGTGACCATTTCCACACAAAACCAATGAGTGTGAAAACCCCTGTGCTTAATACAGTTACAGCAATATCTACCCAATCTATCGTCATGTGTCCCCCTCCATTTCATAACGAATAAATTAAATTATACTTTTGCGTATGGTTCTCTCACATCTAGTTTACCCTTCTTGAGTAAGTCCGATGCTTTCTTTTCATCACCCTTGTCTGCATCTATAACTGGCATGTCAATTCGTGGAGGGGCCCCTTTAGGTGGCCCGTTTCGTTGTATAAACTTCAATCGTTTTTCAAGTTCACTCTTACCACCTATGCTCTCCAACCAAGCAATTGATTTATCCTTATCATAAAACTTGGGACTCATATTCTTACCTGTGTTAATCATCTTGAGTGCATCTTGTACACTTCCCTTGAATATGTTTATATCACCACCTTCTGGTTCACCTCTTCGTGTGTTACCTATAGAATCACCTAACGCACGAAGCACTGGCACTAAATCACCAATACCCAAGTCTGCTTCTATACCTGTAATTTTTGCAGATGGTTCTGTAAGCAGTGTTGCGGCCCATCTGTGATGTCCGTCTAAGATTCGTCTGTCTTTTGAAACCATTGCACCCAAATCCCCACCCTTCACTCCACCAATGGCCATACCCAATGCTTTACCAAGATAGATTGCTGACTGTGATGGTTTTAGTTTAGTTGCTGACCAAGTTTTTGCTTTGGTCTTGACAATATCGTCACCTTGACTACCATCCATGTCACCCTTGTGTTGAAAGATTGCTTTCAACCCCTTACTTAGTGGGTTAGGAAACTCAGATGATTTAACTTCCCTTGTCGGTAGTTCTTCTGCAATATAATGTTTAAATGATTTCATGTTACCAACCCCAATTTTAATTTTGCTTCTAGTTCAATTCCAAGAAATTCAAAAAGAAAACTAACACCTTTCAGTGCAACCTTCTTAATTGTTTCTATAATTTTCCTTACCACTCTATCACGGAATTTTTTCCATGCAGTTTTAATTTTTTCTAGAACAGCAACACCCATGTCTTTTACTTTTCGTCCAACATCTTTTGCTTTTGTCCATACATCACCAAATACTCCTTCTGTAAGATAATATTCTTGTATGTGTTGTAACTCTTCGTTTAATTCGGTAAGTTCATACTCTACTGCTTCATTGACACTTTGTTTAAGAAGTGTTGGTATACCAAATTTAATATACCTGTCCTTCTTTGAACCTTTATAACTTATGTCCATCTGGTTGACAAGTCCTGTGTTAGCATCGGCCCATTTAATCAAGTCTACATATTCTTTTCTATATCCACTCCCACTAACCACTAACATTTTATTTGCTACTCTCCAGTTTCCGCCTGGATAATCTTTACCATCAGAAATTTGTCCTGTGAATTTATACAGGCCAGACCCTGCTTCATAGACTACCCACTTCTTCAAGTCATCGTTACCTTCAAAGAATGCTTTCAACTCTTCTTTCCACCCTACTGCATCGACTGCTACATCAATGAGTTCGGTCATCTGTTTCCGTATCATCTTAGAATCCCAATCTGTTGGTAAATATTTTTTATCTTTATCTTTCAAGTCTACTGAAGTTGTTGATTCTATGTAAAGAGGAAATATATGTTTTCTTAATGTCTCAACACTCGGTTGCTTTAAATCTTTAACCCAAGTCTTTGATGCAGTCTTAGATGATTCTGGTATTTCAGGTAATGCATTCTTCTCCCACCCTGATGATTTACCATATGCACCAAGTACTTGTAACTCATAGTTCATATGTTTCAGGATTGCGTTCTCACCCTTCCTACCTTTATAAGTTTTACTGAATTTCTTCTTCAGCACTTCAAGTCTTCCACTGTCTTCCACATACCAATTCTTTAAGTCTCTCTTGCTTGCTTTAACAGGAACAACCACATCTGTCCTTGCAGATGCAAGCATATCCTCTTCAAGGATTTGAATTGCTCTAGTATATTTTTTATCTTTTACAATCTTTGCTTTGTCTGCTGATTGCCAATGCTTTATTCCCGCATTAACACAACCTGCGGCCTCAGCAGACTTTGAACTAATGAGTTGCGCCCCTTTTTTATCACCTTCCATCTTTAATGAAATTTGATTGCTTGCATTTCCATAAAGGTCGGTCTTAGATGTTACATCACCCGCACCTTCATAGTTATTAGGACCACTCTTCTCACTTGCTAACTTCAATGAAGCACCTGCTTTACCCGCAGATGGCCACTTAACGATAACATCTTTTGCAATTTTTAGTAACGGTGGAGTTTTTTCAGGAAAGATTCCCTCTGGGTCTAGTTTATCAAAATCTTTCTGTTTCATACCACCTGCTGTTAGTGCATCCTCGTGACTCATCTTTCCATGTTTAGGACTGATGTTGTACATATAAACAATTGCATCTTCTGCATTTGTTGCGAATGAAGTATCGCCTTCTGTGATATATTGTTTGAATGATTGCATAAAATTCTCCGTACATTTAATACATACTATGTATATTAGGAGTTCTTTTTATGGGATTAACATTAACAACCTCAAGAAAATTATTGGGTCATCTACCAAAACCTCTAGGAAAAGAAATAAAGCCTTTACTGTCTATTATGACTGAGGGAGAGTGGTTTGCTGATGATGCAACTATTAGAGCAGGGGCAATCTATCTTATAAAAGTATCTGAAAACAATTATAAAATAATAAAACCACTACTATCAGAAGGTAAGATTCATTCAAAGGATGGTAAAGCAATAATAGATATCATCATTGCTGGCTATAAGATAAGATTTCAATCTTCGGGTAAAACTAAAAAGACAGCAGATGCAAAAACTACTCGTATGCAAGAATTGGCATCTATGTGGATTATACGAAGAGCAATCCAAGACAACAAACGATATAAAACATGGAGAGATATATCAAAAGACCCGAAGTGGTCTGAGTTAGAGAAAATATACCCTGACATCGATGACATATGGTTAAAGGCCTTGCATGCATCACATATAACTATGTTAAGAGAGTTTGCAGATGTAAGGTTCTCCGAATATTCAAGAGACGGTGGTTTCATGCAATTTATATCTGACTTGGTTAAGACCGAGTACGGAATATCGAGGAAGGATACATGGAATCCTGCTGACATTTGGTTGGTGAAGGATGAGACTTCACGAGAAGACGAATTAAAGAAAGTTGCTAAAGGGGTAGCACCAAAGATTGAACAATTGAATGAGGTGATGAAGAAACAATTTAATAAACGACAAATCATTGGTGTATCTCTCAAGAAGATATCAGGTAAAGATGCTATATGGGAAGAGGTGAATGTCGGTGATGTTGTGTTCAAGAGTGATAACTATAAATTTCAAGTGAACTTTATTCGATGCAAGTTAAGTAGCAAGGATGATGGTAGTTTCGCAAGTAGTGACTCTATAATTTCTATAAAAGACAAAGCAACAATATACAAGTTCCAGATGAGGCCAAACTCGCCAGGATTATCTAACCAGAAACTAGAACCGAGTCAGGTGGGTGCAGGGGCCGCACGACTTGGTAAAGTACCGCAGGATATGTTTCGTCCTATGATTAAAGAGGATTATGGAATGAGTTATACAAATAAGTGGAGAGAGTATCCACAAGATGCAAAGACATTCAGCAAGAACTTTGCAACATGGTATAGTAAGTTCACCACCATATTTGACAACGGTGTTGAAACTGAAATACGAAGAACAAAAAGTGCATTCAAAGAATCTATCCTCAATTCGTTCAAGACAGACAATGACGGAGTGACAACAGGAAAACTGATGCAGTTAGATTTTATAAGTCAGTTGTTTGATTTGAAGAAAAAGAAGAGAGAAGAGTTGCTCACCAACATGTTGTTTCTTGCTATGAAGAAGGGTGAGAAGTTTGGCCCTTTCGGGAAACTTTATTGATAAACCTCTGCGTGTCCTTCATCGAGTAGCATCTGATTCAAAGATACCTTTCGGTCAGGTAACATAATCGTTCCAATTATCCTACCATACTTACCCTTCTTGTCTATCTCTGTGATGATTGTGAAGTCATTCGAGTATTTGAATGCATCCTGCACTCGTTCTTTGGCCGCAAACCCTCGTTTCTTTTCTTCTAAATCTCTTGTGCGAGTTTCGGGTGTGTCAATACCTTTAAGTCGTATTCTCTCTTTAAGTCGCACATCGAAACCTAAATCAATAATACAATCTATAGTATCACCGTCTATTACTCTTACGAGTTTTGCTTTGTATTCATACATCTTTATTATACCCCATTACCCATGACTCTTTACCCATGACAATTTTAACACCATATATAACAAATCCTATTTTTTCATAGAATCGAATAGCACGAGAGTTGTTCTTACCCACACTTAGATACACTCGTCTATCCTTAACTGTACCATTCAGAAAGTCCATCATAACCTTATTTGACATTCCATTACTGGGTGTTCTATTTGCCACTTGGTGTATCCAAACATCACCCTTCTCTGCGGTCAGTGGAAGGTTGGACGAATGCGTTCCTATTTTATTTTTTCTTTTATAGATTGTATAAGTTATAACAACATCATTGTCGTATATACAATTCCCTTTTCGTATCTTTCGTTGAACATAATCAAATCGCAGAGGTGGGAATATGTCTTTATACAAACGAAACAATCCATGAATCGCCTTCGCATCATCTAGAGTTGCTTGGATTGGCATCATGTTGATTTAAATAATCTTTGTAAATTGTCTATCACACCTTCATCAAGTAGTTCTTCAGTAGACAATGATAGGATATGTTCTACAAGTGAGGGAGATATCTTTTTAGTTTTTATATCATTCCAAAGTGCCACAACTTCTCGTGTGTTTGCAACACCTATTCTTTTTAGTTTTAACTTACCTGTACTCATCTGGGATATAACTGCGAGTACGAATTTTAATGGGTCACTATGTTTATTGACAAGTGCCAGTAGTTGTTTATTCTTCTTATAAGAGGAAGGATATGTGGTTACATCTTCATTGTATTGTTGGAATGATTTCATGTATTTATTTATAATCCGTCAGAGGTGAATAGGGCAATAGGGGAAACTATAGGGTACTTAAAAAAGGTATCATTTAATAGGTTTGGTATTTTATTTCGGGGGGTTATCGGGGTTCATTAGGGTGTTAATGGACTTCACAAAGGCCATCGGAATCTTCTCGATGGTACTACATTCCTTTTCCCCGAAAGATGATAAGAGAGATATGTGGTCTTTACCTCTGTATACTTCATACCCGACACTATGCATAGTCGGACATGGCTTCTTAGCATACTTCAGTTGTTCTTTAAGGTTATTCCAACCAACCTCACCAAACTCTTCTGCATCTATCCATATAACTTCAACTATATTATATTGCTTAGTCATAATGCCACTCCTATTAGTATATATGAACATTTCTAGGTCCTCCATGCGCTAAGCAGCCCGTTATGGTAAAGGTCTTACTATAGGTGTTTATAACTTATAATATAAAAAGACCCCCACCGAAGTGAGGGTCTTAGACAGATATCATCTAGATTATAGATTACTGTGAGATGATATCTATCAGTTTGTTTGCGATGACACGAGTACCTTTTGCATTGGATGTACCCTTCATGAAAGCATTTCGTAGTTTTGTGTACGATGCATCACCGTCTAGGTTTTCAAGAGCATCTGTTTGGACTTGTGTGTCTCCACGAATGAGGAATAGGTTGTCGTATCCCTTGGCATCTACGAGAGCATAGTTGAACTTCTTCCATGTTTGTTCACCGGCCTTTAGTGCTTTATCATCTCTTCCGAAGTACCTGTAACCAACTCGTGCTAGTCGTTTAGTTTCCAGTAGACGAATACCGATAAGGTTCGTACCTGTTTGTTCTTGAAGCATTTTAAGGTATGTTTCAGTTTCACCACCGCATGCAAGAGTATCGTAGTCTTTACGAGTCTTAGTATCATGAATGATTGTCTTATCATCCCTGCTCCAACTACTAGCACCCATTGAGTGTCCGTCACCATCAGTAAGTAATACTGTGTTGACGATTTGAAGATTATGCTTTGCTTTGAACGCAGGCACTTGAGTCATTGCACACATGATTGCTTCGTTCAGTGGTGTGCAACCCATACCGAGTTGTGATGGGTGACTATAGTAACTACTCATTGAAAGATTGTATAGACTTGCAATTGCTTCTTTGTATTCTTTTGTCTTCATATCAGAAGAAAGGAATTGAAGTAGACAAAATCTATGTGGTCTCAATACTTCTTTATCTTCCCAATTGCTACAGTTTGCATTCGTATCATCCTCACAATTTGGGTGTCGTTGACTTGAGAACGCATATACTTCGAATGGGATGTTAACCTTATTGCAGAATTCTGTAAGAATCAGAAGTTGCTCGACTGTCTCTCTGATGATACTGTGCATTGAACCAGACCAATCTAAGTACATAACGATACCATGATTTTTACCATCAGCATGCACTTCGTTCTTGAGGAAGATGTCTTCTGACCAACGATAGTTAATCATGCTGTTGGTGTTAAGAACACCTGTTTTTGCGAAACTAGTTCGTGCATCTAAGTCTGCGGCCTGTTTCATTTGGAATTGTTGAACCATTTGAGCAACAGTAGATTTAGTTTTGTTCATAAACTCACTTAATTTTGCATCAGACTTTGTTCGTGATTCTGTATGGTATTCCAATCGGTCTTTTGAATTCAATTCTTTTCGGAAGTCTTCCCAAATCTTTTCGATATCTTTATAAGTGATAACACAATTTTCTAGTTTCATTTGAGGAAGTTTTTTATAAGTATACTGTGCATGCTCATTTGGTTCACGCAGGCTATCGATACTCTTCTCGAAGGAATTTTGAGTTGAACCGGCCGGTGCAACACCCTCTTTATAATCATCATAATCAAGTGAGTTTTCACCCTCACCATTTTCTTCACCATCACCCTCACTACTTTCAGCACCCTCACCATCATCAGTATCATCGTCTTGTGATTGACCAGAGTCATCACCAGATTCATCATCGTTACCCGATGCGTTACCGTCTTCATCATCACCCTCTTCGGATTCTGAACCACTTTGTGAACCGTCTTGTGATTCACCAGTATCATCGTTTGATTGACCTTGTGAACCTTGTTCTTCACCTTGTTCATCACCAGATTGTGATTGCGAACCAGATTGTGGTTGTTGTTCATCTTCGTCTTCTAATTCGTCAGCATGCTTTTCGTATAGTTCTTGAGCAAGTGCGATAACATCTTCGAATGTTTCAGTTATGGCCATGCGAGTAACATATTGTTGTTCATCTTGAGCAAATGGAATTATTTCATAACCAAACAAACCGAGTTTGAAATGAAGATTCAAACGGTCAATGAGTGGCATATCTAAATCGATAGACCTGTTCTTTAATTCGAACATGTCAACATTATGCATATGCTTATAAGCATCAATGAAATCTCTACGAAGGCCAGGAAACTTATCTTTAATCATTCGTTCGATGCGAGCATCTTCAACGATGTTTAAGAACATGTGACGAATGCGTGAACCCCTACCCTCACCAACAAAATCTTGCCAACCCTCCATTGGTGTATGCAATGCATGGGACACTTCGTGACCCACTAGCATATCGTAAACTGAATTGGACATATCAGTCCAAATTGGAAGACACAAAGTTCGTGATTCAGTATCGAACCATGCAGTTTGTGCTTTAGCATCATGAATGACTCGTAAGTCCTCTGTGGCCATACACTTAGCAAGGATGTCCTTAGAAGCACGATTGACGGATTTTGGTAGGTTTTCTATAATCATGTCTATAGCCTACCATAAATTTGCGGTTTGTGCAACCGTAGCACACGATTTTAACCCTCTTTTTATTATCGGACTGACACCATGTCGTCATGTTGCATGTAAGTCCTTATGGCCTATAGGTTTACATCAAGGCAGGCGGCCGCGTTTTTCTGCGATTCTACCAGAGAAAGTTATCCACAAGTTATCCACAATGGGTTTCTGATGATATGGTTATCGGACTTAGAACGCGGCCGCCGCCGGCGATGTAAACCTATAGGCCACAAGGACTTACATGCGACATGACGACATAGTGTCAGTCGGTGAAAGAAATATGCAAAAAAGACGAGTAAGAATCAACACAAGCAAGCAAATTTATGGTAGGCTATGGCATATTAATCGCATTTTTAAGGAGCAATTTACAATATGAACAAACACCTAACACATCTCACATCACGCAAAATCGAATTCGTTACTGCATTATCAAATGCAGGTTTGAAATCACCAGTATCAAGAGCAGACCTTGCGGATGTTTGCGATGCAAGTGGTATCTATGCGGCCCCACCCTCATGGATAACTCAAGACGATGACCGATATGCGGGTCGTGCGTTGTATTTTGTTAACGAATTGAAGTATATTAAAACTGAAAAAGTTTCTGCTCCTGTTCGCAAACCTGTTGCACCACAACCTGCTACTACTGCAAATATGGTTATGGGTATGACTGGTGGTGACCGTAACACACTCGTTCCTAATAAGTTCGATGGTTATGTTGCTTGGGGACATTTTAAAGATGTTGAAAAGATTGTAAAATCTAAACAACAAATTAATATCTTCATCACTGGCCTATCGGGTAACGGTAAGACTCTTATGATTGAGCAAGTTTGTGCGAAACTCAAACGAGAATGCTATCGTGTAAATATCACTCGTCAAACAGACGAAGACGATTTGCTAGGTGGTTTCCGTCTTATAAACGGTAGCACCAAATGGTGTGATGGCCCTGTTGTTACTGCTATGAAAAATGGTGGTGTTCTTCTTCTTGATGAAGTAGACCTTGCATCTAATAACATTATGTGCTTGCAATCCGTTCTTGAGGGTAAGGGTGTATTCCTCAAGAAAATCGGTCAATGGGTAACACCTGCTCATGGTTTTCAAGTGTTCGCAACTGCTAACACCAAAGGTAAGGGTTCAGAGGATGGTCGATTCGTGGGTACTGCTGTAATGAACGAAGCATTCCTTGACCGTTTCCCAATCACTATGGAACAACCGTATGCAACTCGTGCGACTGAACGAAAAATTCTCACCAAAGCAGGTTGCGAAGATGCAGATTTTGCAGACAACCTTACTAAATGGGCCGAAATCATTCGTAAAACTTTCATGGAAGGTGGAATCGATGAAGTGATTTCGACTCGTAGGTTGGTCAACATCGTTGAAACATTCAACATCTTCGGTGACAAGATGCAAGCATTGGGTCTATGCATGAACCGATTCGATGACCTTACTAAGAACTCATTGATGGACTTGTACACAAAAGTCGATGGTGATGTTCCTGTCGATGCTGATGTCGAAACATCTGCTAAAGGAAATGAGTGTCCATTTTGAATCCCGAACTACACTCAAAAGACTTCTGTCTAATTAATCATAACACAGGATGCCAGTATATGTTCAAACCTCAAGGTGCTAATCTAGTAATCGTGTTAATCGATGATGGACATGGGTGGAGAACCTATGATAGTGCGAGGATTGGTGGGAACTATGAAACGCCACTTGCAAGAACATTCTGGAAATCCCTTATTAAACAAGGGTTTACAAACGACTATTATCAAGACGGAACTACTGACTATGAAAACTAAAGAAATTACAAAATTCAGAGACACCTATAAAGATTATAATAATCGATGCTACTTTGAAGGGTTTAAACTCGCAGTCCTCTTTGATGAGAAAGATGCTGTTAAACGGTATGGTGCTAAATGGAATCAAGATAAAAAAATCTGGTGGATGCCAGTAGACCAACTGACTGTCGATGTCCATGCAGGTATCGGAACTGTTAGAGATTGGTTGAACGACCATAAGATGATTGTGGGACAATATGGCAAATTCACTGAAAATGAGTATACTTCAAATCTGTTCAGTGAAGATAACACACATTACACCGAATACGGTTTGAAGAACTTTGCAAATGCTCGTTCATACAAGGTACAATTCTTCTATGGTGAAGATGTGACCAAATTCATTCCTGATAATATGGGTGCGTTGACCGAATACCTCACTATAGAAGACGGTAGAAAACGATGGAATGAATTCATCGATGCCGGTTATAATCGAGTAGAAAACTCTTGAAATGCAAAGGAATTATGATACAATGAGCAATATGAAAGACTTTATGATGTGGTTAGACGATAGGGGAGTGGCCACTTGGGACAATACAATCGGGGAACTCATCGTTCCAGAAGGTGTAGACATCTACGCAACTGAACTGATAAATGATTATCAATCAGATGGCCCTTGGAGAGGGGTTGAGACTGATGAAGATGATTATATTATAGACGATGAAGAAGAATTAATTATAGATGACGGTGACCTTGACGATTGTGCTTGGACACCTGATGAATACTGGTTTCAACAGCAAGGTGGTCTTACTGCTGATGCCTATAACTTTTTACACACACTAGATTCACAAGGAGAATTAGTATAATGAACGCAACTATTACACAACACAAATATAAACGAACACCGATGGATGTCCGTATCAGCAACTTTGTTGATGCATCTATAGAACTAGGTTATGGGGGTAGGGATTACCTAACTCGTCAAGAGACTAAACTCATCTCCACCAATAGTGGTCTACCGTACCCTCGTTGGTTAGCAAAGAACATAGACAGACGATTGGAAAGAGGAAAGTTTTCGTTCCCTGAACTTGCTGAAGCAAACACATCAACAACTGTTGTAGAAAGTGTTGCACCAGGCCACGGTACGGATGGTGATGACCTTTCAGACATGGTTACTATAGATGATACGAATGTGTCTGATGATACGAATAGTCTGATTGCAACTTCAGATGATATGACTATGCTTGCCTCTGATGATGCACTAGTGATGACTGATGAAGATAAAATTGCATTGGGTATTATGTAATTTTATTATGAGGGTGGGGTGTACCTTGGAGTACCCCCACCCATTACCTGAACCGAACAGTGCCACACAAAAGGGACTCCTAGAAAAATAACCCCCTAGCAACAACTGATGCTAAACTAAAAGGGACTCCAAGAAACCAAAAGGGACTCCTAGAAA
>TARA_R110001599_G_scaffold182328_1_pt1 | contig 13493 bp, 14 predicted proteins | sample TARA_R110001599 | Tara Oceans TARA_R110001599 (sample SAMEA4398360) | marine metagenome | biome: Polar Biome; feature: [MES] marine water layer (ENVO:01000295) within the mesopelagic zone...; material: water (ENVO:00002006), including particulate matter (ENVO:01000060) such... | reverse complement strand
AAGCCGATAGAGGACCGAGTCCATGATATCGACCAGCGACCAATATAGCGGGTCCAGCGCATGATAGTGGACCACCAAGCCGCTACCAGAAATCCACTTTAGAAACGTGGTGAGCTTGTCGGACTTGAGCAGGTCCAGGAACTCGCCCTTGGCGACGTGCTTGAGTTTGATTTCGTCGGCGCTTTTTTGGATGCTCATCGCATCGCGCAGCGGCTGGATATCCAAGACGCGCGGCGCTCCGCTATGGACGATGCCGCCCAAAACGAAGATCGCTGGCTCTGCGACGTTCAAGCCTTGCGCGTGCAAGCGCAGCTTTTTGATGTTGTTCGTCTCGTCGTGATAAAACGTGTAGGTGTCGTCGGCCTTCGACAAACCAAACGCCCCAATGTGCGCGTCGCGTATTTCGTCGATATCGATCACAGCACATCCACGTTGCTAGGCCGCACGCCGTAAACGCCTTCAAACGAGCGTTCGGCGAAGTCCTGAATTTCTTGATCGCTGCCCTTCTGTGTGAGCCAGCGATAATCGTAGGTGAAAGGACCAGGCTGCGTGATCCATTGGCGGGTGAGACCATAGATGACGTTGGTCGAATAGAAATCGTCGAAGGTTTCCTGAACGTCTTTCTCGCTGCGCCCGGCTAAGAGCCTCGGGTACACGCCATCATCGTCTTCTTTATCGACAAACAAAGCGCCGTGACGATCGAACAAAGTCATTGCGTCTGTGGATAGGCGTTTCCCGCCCATCCATGCTCCAGGCCAGCAGAAGAATTCTGGGCGAAGATGCTTGTCACGCATGAAGCTCAAGAAGTGCGAAAAGAGAACGCGCACTGCGGAGTTGCCTTTCGAGAATTGGAACGCCTCATGCTCTGCCATCAGTGGTTTGAATTGCGGCGTTTCGCTCCAGCGAGAAAATTCCCGCGCGATATCAAGCGGCGAATGTTCGACCATGGCATCGCAGAGCTTTCGGCTCACCTCGTCGTACTCTTCGCGGGAGTAGTTTGTGATGCTGCCAAAAACCTCCGGGCATTTAAGGCGCGCAAGCCTGCATAACCATACGAAGCGTGCGCCCGGCTCGATGTCGCGCACGAAGGATGGGAAGTGGACCAACGGAAACGGAAAACCCGATCCTGGGTTTATCGCGACATCGCAGATCAGAAGAAAAAGCGCGATGGTTGGATGATCGATCGAAGAAGGCCGCACAAGCTCCGTGAGCTGGAGGAACGCCGAAAAGGCGATGCCGTAAACGCCGTCAAGCATTCCCCCTTCGTTGGCGGCCTCCATGCCGAGAAGTCCGCCCGTGGCAAAGTGCAGATACTGAAGTTGCGCCATGCGCGCTTGACCTTCGAATATCTCGTATGCCCCGATAGGGTAGAGCGAGACAGGCGAGCCATAGTAGTATCCCTCCTCCTTCTCCTCGCGAAGCTTGCGGAACGGACCCTCCCAATTCTTCGGGTGGCGCATGACAGAAAATTCCGGATCGGCGACTGAAGCCAGCAAGAGCACGCAGTTGCCGAGCGCGATTTCGTATGAGTGACCGAGATTTTCGAATAGTGGACTTTGCAGGATTTCATTCGCGCTTAGAGGGCTGACGGTCAGCGCTCTAAACGATTCCATATCGAAGTGGTTGTTGATTATGATGTTCGCTGTACCACTCGGCGTACCGTATCCGCCCGACGGCAACGCCTCGGCCAACTTCCGAATGGGCTTCTTGAAACCGACGCTAGCGGTCAGACTCTTCAAATGATCGTAGTTCGCGTGCGCCTGCGCTGGATAGGTCATGCTCAATAGCAGCCCGTAGGTCGATCCGATGTGCTGCCACCAATGAATTGTCTCGTGCAGGTATGTCGAGAAGGCCTCGACGCCGTCGAGGTCAACCATGCTCGAATTCACGATGCCGCTCGGCATCGATGAGAGCTTGCGGTGAACGGCAGGCGAAAGACGAAGAACAAACTGAAACGTGCTATAGAGGCCACGCCCTTTAAGCGTTGCGGCAAACGTCCCGTTGTTCGCTAGAGGACTAAAGTCGTCGAGAAACTCGGTGCGCGCTCTAGGCATTCTTGCTCTTGCCCGCCGACTTCGCCTGCTTCGGAAAGGGCAAGAAAGAATGCCGAACATGGATGGCGTCTCCGCTGCCCGGCCTAACGTGGTCCGTCGAAAATCTTTCAACCAAACCGATCGCCGCTGCGGCTGTCGGGCCTCCCGCCAGTCCGACATCGATCTTGTTTGTATCGATGGCGGCGTGCACGCGTCCCATTGCGAAGGCCGTATCACCGTCCAGGACATAGCCGAGCATGCAGCCAACGGGTAATCCCTCGGCGTACTGCTCGGTGATGAAACGCTTGACGCCTTCATTCACATATGGCGTTGCGAGGCTCTGCCGCGAGCCGCTGAAATGCACATTCAGCCTCTTGCATTCGTAGGCCAGATAACGTGTGCAGCCCTGATCGAGCAACACGGCCAAGTCGATTTTCCCCTTGCTGAAAGCCAAGCCTTCGGGTGTGAAACCTTCGGGTTCGAATTGATATTCCAGATGGTAGAAAATCAATCTCGCTTCGGCGTCTTTAGTCAGAATGCTTCTGAGGTTGAACGTAATCGCATCTTCCTCCGGACTCGCAGGAAGCACGGATAGACACTGAGGCCACACAGCTATTATGCGAGCAAGAAGTCGATCATCGATCGACGTAAAATGACTCACCCAGTAACTTGGATCGCCAACCACCATTAAACGCGGCCCTGCTTCTTGGGCGCACCTGCAAACTCCTGGAGGTCGAGCGCGATCGCACCGGCGTCCGCAAGGGCGGAAGAGCGAAGCCAGAAACGCCTTTGCATGGGCTTCACGAGGTAAAGGTTCTTTCCCTCGAAAATCCTGAAATCCGGCATGAGTTGGAAGTTGCCCGGCAAAGGCTGGTGAACATTCTTGAACAAACGAGCGAGCAAATCCCGCACCTGGGGATCGCCCACCTCTCTATAGGGCTGTGGCTCTTCGGTTGCGCACAGCGTCAATCGAAGAATGGCAAGATCGGTATTGTGGGCTTCGAGGCGCACGTTGACCGTCTGGTCGTCACTGAACCAATTCCCAAGCGCGCGAACCAACGCCTCCGCATATTCATGGCGGTTTGCGGCTGTTGTCGTCTTCCAGATGGAAGGGAAGCTACCCTGGTGTGGTTGAACAGCAGGCAGAATAAACTGCACCGCATCCTCGATGAGAGTAATCTCCTCTTTGGAGAGACAAAAATATTCGTAGGCGTGCTCATCAACCTTATCGAGTACACCGCCGTCGTCCGCAGCCAGAGCGAACCCGTCCGTAACGACTGCCATCGACTTATCGATAATCGCCACAAGCGCCTTCGCTGCTTTCCGAGCACGCTCTGGCTCCGGCATGTCGTTGACATCTGGAAACGGCAGGCGCATCAGCTCTGCCTGCTTTACCTCTGGTCTGTCGGACCCGAATGACGCCGTTCCGTGAAATGCATACCAGATAGCGACCTTGCTATTCAAAAGCGCCGCCAGAATCTTCGCCCTTCGCTCCTCCCCCGAAGGCACAGCGATCGCTTGGATTATATCCTGAAACGTGAGCGGCTTTTCCACGTACGCCGCGCGAAGGCGCATCTGTGAGGTGCCAACTCCGCGTGGAACAAGAACGCGCGCACCTTGTGCGAACCCTCGCTCGAATCCTTTTCTGCGCACCCGAGAAGAATGCCACGGCGTCAGTTCGCGAGTGGACTGCACCAACTTCGTGAATGCCCCGATGGGAAGATTGGGCAGGTGTGCAACATACTCGCTCATTTGGTAAGAGCTACCGCTTGAAGCATTGTAGGGCTGATAACCTTGCCCGATCATCCATCCAGCAGTGGCAGCTACACCTCTACGACTTTGACTTCCATAGTCTGCGATAAGAGTTCCGAGCTTGGGTAGCTCTTCCAGATATTGGAATAACTTCGCGTCTGGCTCCGACATCCAGAGGCGGCGTTTGAACACAAGCGGGTCTGCGAGAGCCATTTTAGATGTGATGAGGCTCTTGTCCGCGCTGCTCAGAGTGATCAGCCGCTTGACCTTCAAATTTAAGTCGGCCTTCGGTGCCCAATATTCGAAGCGGTACGAGGGCCGATCCTGAGACGCCTTGCCGAAAATGATCAGCGCCGCAGGCCTGATCGCTCCGTCAAAGAGCTGAAACCGCAGGTCGGCAAAGTTTACCACACGCCGAATGCGGGTGGTTTCAATGAGCTTATTGCGAGCTTCAACAGAAGTGTCGGCGTGATTGTGCAGAAAGCCCATTGCCGGAAGGAGGAATGCGATCACGCCACCATCGCGGAGGTGTTGGATGGACTTCCATGTGAATGCCCACGCATCTTCCTTGCCCGGCATAGGCAGATTTTGGGACGCGCACCACTGCGTAGAAGAGCGGTTCGGGCCGCGACGGCTCGTCCAAGGCGGGTTGCCGATTACAACGTCCACGAGCGCTTTGCTTGGCTCAACCGTGAAGAAGTCCTGACACTTAAGGGTCTGCCCCCAAAGCTCCGGCAACACTTTTCCGCGCTTGATCATTTGGCGGATGTCTGGCGGACTAACCTGCTCCAGCAGGGCGATATAGAGCGAGAACACCGCAACCCGCACGGCACCGCCATTCAAGTCCCAACCATGAAGCCGCGCCAAAATGTTCTTAAGGCTGTCCCAGCGAATGGTGCGGGCACTATGTGTCTCGCGCCAGTGCTCACAGAGACGCTGGAAGGAGCGAACCAAAAATACTCCTGATCCACACGCAGGATCGAGAAAACTTCCTTTCTCTTTGGATGCCAGAGACAAGGTATCCCACACTTGCGATACAACGGTATCCGCAAGAAACATCGGGGTGTAATACGCGCCATGCTCTCGGCGCTCGGCTTCTCTCTCTCCAAGAAAGCGATCATATACCGCGCTGATAAGCTCAATGGGGATATGCTTGAAATTGTAACCCCAGAAGCGGAGTTGGCCCGCAGCCATCTCCTCTTGTCCCGCTCTAAAGCGCCCAAGGATCGAAAGGTGATCCCGACTAATCCTCGGAGGATTGGCAGTCGGCTCAAATGAGCACGGTGCAACGAAGAGGTCGCCGTTAAAGTCTTCCCGCAAAGAGACGAAGAGCTGCTTCAGTGCCGATACACTTCCGGATTGAAGGAGCGTCGCAAAACTATCGCTTTGCTCGTTCGCTGCCCCCCTGAAGTAGTCAGCGCCAATGATCTCTCTGTCCTCAAGGTAGGCGATGAACATCGCCTGTATGAGCAACGCCTGAGCAGCATCGGTTGAAAGTCCCGCGCTCACGAGCAGGTCGTGCGAGCTGGTTAGATTTTCCAGCAAGACTTGATCAACGCGCTCCTTCGGCTTGAAGAACTCCGCGTGCTCTTCCCAAAACCTGCCGGACTCCGCACCGTATATGATGCCCTTTAACGCCAGAGCATCGGTGGTGACCTGAAGCGTTTCGACCAAACAGCGGCGTTCAAATTCGTCACCGGGGTTGGAGTAAGGTGTACGCGAAAGAGAAAACGCGCGGACAGTGTCTTCTGCCATGACCAACAGCAAGCTGGCCAATCCCTGGTTCCACAGCGCTGCGTGCAGATCAACAACAGGCTCTCGCTCGTACTTTTCTAGGCTCAGAATGACGATGGTCGGTACACCCTGAACACAAAAGACTGCCGATGCGCCGAGTCCTTCGAGCGTTGCACGAATGGCACCTGCGTGCGGGCTATTCCGAACGGCGTCGATGCTTTCGTATAGCTCGGGCGCCTCCCGATCTTCTAGGTCGAGGCGCTTTTTCCATGCCTCGTCTAATGGGCGCGACTGGATGACGGTCATCGCACGCCTCGCTTGCGAACCGGCTCACCAACCGCAACTGGAGGGAGCGCGTTCGGGCGACATTGTGCGTTGGAATTAAGGAGATCGAACCGAAGCGCTTTGACTAACTGCGCCAAAGCGCAAACGACCACCAATTCCCCCACGGGAGCCGAGTGATCATCCACAGAGACGCAGGAGCGCTCCTGCAGATTGATGACGAGGCTCTTGTTCTGCAAAGCATCCAAGCTCGACGCATTGCATACTTGAAAAATCGCGGGCGCGATTTCGGATAGATGCCCAATCCGCACGCCGATGATGTCTGTAAGCTGCCGCAAAACGGCGGATGCGAGAACGTCGCCCGAGGAAAAACTCGGTGCATGCCCCCTGCCATTTGCGAGCGCGGGGACAACGCGTTTCCAGTGTCGGAACGCCTCTTTTGAGAGGCCTACTGTGCCCCGAAGCTGGCCGGGTGTGTAGTACATGGGGTGAGCACCTTCCTTGGGTGTTGTGAACCCCACTATGAATCAGGGTGGTTAACAGGTCAATAAAAAGTTCGCCCTTTGTTCCGAGTTGGGCGGTCGATGGTTCGCAGGTGTCCAGAGGCGGCACGGCCTTTGGTCGAGGTTCAGAGCGCGATGGCTCTGATGGCATCCAATTGGCAAACGGTTGGCCCCTCGGGAGAGGCGTGGTTCAGGGGCGCGAAAACCCATGATGCAGGGTCCAGGGCGGCATACGTCCTTGGTGGGGTTCAACGGCGAACACGTTGACCTGGGTGGGGTCTTGGGGAGGGGCACGGAGGCCCGCTCCCTAAGCGCGATGAAACGGCGGACGTTTCGATGGTGCAGGAAGGCTCAATGCCTGATCTGCGCCACAGCGTGAGGGATGCAACGGGAGAGCGCCAGCGTCTCCCTTGCCAAGATTTGTTGCTTGGGGCGCAGCCCTAATACGCCGCAGGTGTATTACAACACACATCTTGCGGATCACGACATCCGGCCCTTCGCGCCGTCTGCCGTTCCTATTGCAGTGCGTCACGCGCTCATCGCTCGTGCCGCAGTGCAGAAGCATAACATCAAGCCCTCGCAGCTTGCTCAAGCTAGCTCAGACGGAAAACCTTCAATGGAAAGTGACGGTACTCCAGAACCATTGGCTGAGGCCCTCGCTCCCAAAGGTTCACATATATATGATCCGCGATCAGCAGTTGATCCACGATGCGTTTCGAAAGCGCACATCTAAAGGGCCGCCTCGACCCATCCGCCGTCAGCAGCACCAACGAACCATTCTCTGCGAAAAACTCAAACCCCTTGATCTCAATTTCCCAAGGGCGATCGTGTCTTAGCGCCACCCCTCCACCCATCGTGACATCGATCCATCCTTTGACCGAGTCTCGTCCTGGGAGGTCGAAATAGTCACCTTGCGTATCATCGATGTAGTGCCACTGTGCATCTTCTTCCGTATTGAGCTGACTCAACTCCTCCTCGGAAATCCCCAACGCAACGACTAGCGCATCTATGGTCTTGGCTTGAGGGTTCGACACCTTGCCATTTTCTAGCTCTGAGATTCTGGTCTTATAGCCCTCATCTCCAAAGGCCCTTACGGCCAATTCTTGCTGCGTCAGCCCCTCGGTGCCGCGCTTTACCTTGATGAGCCGCCCAAACGCTTCGCCAAAACCCATACCGACTATTCCGTAACTTTCTGGATACACCAGCTTATCCCGTAACTTTCCGAAACTTCAAACCCCAACGCCTCGACTACGGTTTCCCAGTGAACGAACGGCTTTTCAAATGGGGAGAACCATGCAGCTTTGCACTTGTTGCTCTTTAACAGGGTATTGCAAAAAAATACGGACAAGGCTCGTGACGGACAAGGAGCTTGCAAACCCAGACTTCATTCGGGACGTAAAATCCTCGGCCCGAAGACTTGGCATCATGCCGCACGCTTGGCTCGACGCTTTGTCGGACATGTACTGCCACTACAAGGGCTGCATCGTCGATTCATCGGGGCTTGAGATACTCCTTGATCTTGAACCCCTTGAAAGGCCTCATATCCGAGAATGGTTCAGAGACTGGGTTTGCGCTCCGTTGGATAGCGGGACGTATCCCCGAGTGCGACGTGAATCGCGCGAGCGAATCCGCGTGTTGGCGACGATTTTGAGGGCTTGCTTTCCGGACTGCGCGCGAATGTGGGGCGTGAGGGCAGCCAACGACAACGTCCCTCCAGGACTTACGCCCCAAGATTACCGCAACGATTTTTCGTGCTAGGAGTGCAATATTTTGATACAATCATTATACGAACCAAAACATGAAATCATATGGAAAAAGATATTCTTTCGGACGTGTTCCGAGGATACATTGGGAATAGGAATCGTACAGCACAAATCGCCTCGCACCTCGATGCTGTGATTCAGGCCGCTCTGCGTGATGAGTCCGGCGCTGACCTCGAAAACTCTGACGGTTTTACAGCCACGCCAGCAGACAGGCAAATTTCGACTATTTGCACGAAAGAGCCCGACACCTACGGAGAAGGTGGCGAGGTTGTGATTGAAATTTTCTCCGAAGGTCGAGGACTGATAACCGCATCTCGGCGTAGCCATTCGAGTGACGAGCTTCTACAGAGAGAAGAGCGCACCATCTATTTTGATACCCAAGAGCATCCCTCACAAATCGCTAGCAGGCTGCTGTCGGCATTAGTCGATATACAAGAAAATCCTGTTTGTGATGCGATTAAGACGTTTGTAAAAAAAGAAGCGCCTGACAATGGCGCGAGGCCCGCCTCGGATTTTTAGCCGCCCGCAACCGGACTGATACCCTGGCTCGTCTCAACTCGCTATCGCCCCCCCCCGAGCACGTCGCGCCTCATGTTCGCTTTGATCCCGCGAGAGATTTGAAACTGTCGCGACGGCGCTGCGTGACCGATTTCCCATCGAAGCGATGCTCTGGGCGTCCGTTCTGCGAACGACAATTTTGCTTCTATCCCCCCGAACAACATCGGCGCGGAGTCATAGTTGCCTCATGTGCAACGGCATCGTGCTGGAGCGCATTTTGGAAGGGGAGGCGCTATGCTCTCAATGGATAAACATCGCGAAGCCGGACGTAACGTCTTCATGGGCTCGGTCAACGGGCTAGCCAACGTCCTGGCCATCGCGGTCGCATTTCTGGTCACACCAAAGTTCTATGAGCTGACCTCCAGCTCCATCCGTGACTTCGTTGGTGGTGCTTATGGCTCAAATTGGACTGATCTCGCATCGTTCGGTTGGGGCCTGATTTCTGCGACCACAATTTTCTACATCGCGCGCATGTCGATCGGCACTGCGCTCATCATGGGCGGGTTGGCAATTGCCACACGCTTTCTCTGAACCACAAACCAAAGGAGAACCGACAATGTCAAAATGGGATCATAAAGGATCGGTGGACGTCTATCAAAAACGCCCCGAATCCAACTGGTGGGTCTGGATCGTGGGGGGAGTTGTCCTCCTTTCTCTGATGAGCCAGTGCTCGGGATAAACGACCATAAAACCTTCGACCAGGGCGGGATTTTCCCGCCCTTTTCTTTTGGAGAGAAAACATGTTTCAGAATGAGAACCTCAGATTTGGCTCCGCATCCTGGACGGATGACGCTAGCTTGCAGCGCGCCAGAATGTTGAATTGCGACGGCCTTCAAGTGGGCTATCGTGGAAGTGCCACGCTGCACCTCGAAACGGATGCGCCGTCAATTACTATCGCAGGTGCGGGTACGGGGAAGATGACGACGCTGCTTGCATACTCCGTCGCGCAAAATGCAAGAAATAGAATGTTTGTACTTGATCCGCGCGGCGAAATCGCCGCCGTGACAATGGCAAACTTCGCGGCTCATCGAGCGCACGTCCACTGCTGGAACCCATGCGGCATCGCGGCCCTTCCGCAGCATCGGTGTAACCCGCTTGATCTGCTGACACTTGCCAGCCCGCGTTTCCATGCAGACTGCAAATTCATCGCGGAATCGCTCATCCCCTTCAGCGGAGCGTCAAATGGGAAATACTTCGAACTGCGCGCACGGGAATGGATCGAAAACCTTCTCAAGGTGCGAGTGGAGCAAAACGGATCAGTCACTTTCCCTGACCTTTTTCGGACAGTGAACATGATCGAGACCGATAGGGATTGCTGGGCTGATCTGCTTGAATTTATGTTCACCTCTTCGCTCGAAAGCGTGCGGCGCACGGGCGCTGAAATGATCGCCAAACAGCAGGACAGCCCGAAAGAATTCGGGGCAATCATGGGAGAGCTTTATGCTCATATGAGTTTCCTTGATGATCCGATGCTCCAGGCAGCATTGGAGCGACCGACCTTCTCCTTGAGCGCTTTGTGCGATCCGCATCAGGCCGCTACGTTGTTCGTGAATGTTCCCATCGAATACGTCGCGCTATGGGCTCCAGTGCTGCGAACTATGTTCACCGCAGCGATGCTCTACAAATCGCGTGCGCCACAAGCTCCTCGCCTCACAATGATCGTCGATGAGGCTGGGCAACTCGGGCGATTTGAGGCGCTACTTCGTGCATTCACCTTCGGGCGAGGAGCTGGCGTGCGTGCTTGGGCACTGTTTCAGGACTCGGGACAAATTATCCGCAGTTACGGCGCGCCTGCGATGCAGAGCTTTCTTGGTTCTAGTGCGCTTCGCCAGTTCTTCGGCGTTCGCGATTATGAGACCGCATCGATGATCTCGGCAATGCTTGGGACTGAGACGCTCGAATATGATGATACGTTTCGGCAATCTGAAGCCCAGCGCTCAAAGTTCGGGGCGGCAATGCGTGTGTTGAACGGCGGCGATCCGTTCCAAGCAATGTATGACATCCGCCACTATCAGGCAGCATCAGAGAACAGAACCAAGCAGGCCCGTCCGCTTATGACTCCTGATGAGATTCTAGCTATGCCGGAGGACCGACAAATCCTCTTCGTGTCCGGCAAAAATCTCAAGCCGATCTATGCTGAGCGGCATCCCTACTTCGAGCGGGCGGAACTGGCTGGACGGTTTCTGCCAAATCCCTATCACCCGCCGCTTGATGTAGTGACTATCCCCTCAAGGCGAGGTCTGCGCACGCTTAATGTGATCCGCGAACCTGTTCCCGCTGCATTCTCGCACCTGCCTCAATACCGCGACGGGACCTGGTCGTATGTAGAGGGCTATCGGCCCTCGTGAACACATTGGAGATGACGATGGAAGAAGAAGCTACGCCCAAGCGTCCGAGTTTTGGGGCGTTTCAAGTCAAGGAAGGCCCTGAAGGGCAGTCCTATTTCAACAGAATTGGCACGGCCTTTCCGCATAAGGATGGTCAAGGCCACACTGTCCAACTTGAAGCCTTGCCCGTTGATGGACGGGTCGTCCTGCGCACGCCCCAGGAACGGCTTGCTGAAACCAAATCAAAGGGCACGCGCCGTTCTGAGCGTGAAGATATCGAACGGTGAACGCATTCAATCGGTTGGCGGCGCTGCCGCCAACCATTTCGACCAAGGCAGAACTACTGCAACGACTAGGCCAGCGCGCAAAGCCTAGACCGGAGCACGTATGCATTCCAAAGAGTGCGGAATTTTCCGAGTTGAACAGCCTCATGGCGGCAAGTAACGAGGATCGTATCGTCCGTCTTCGCGAGGCACTTGCGCGCGCGAGTTCCAGACTTGAACACGATCAGGCGCAATCACGTCTTGCGGGATATGCCCGATCGCAATTTGAACGTGAGCGATAGCTAATTTAGAATCCCCTGAAAGCCGCTTGTTTCTTTGCATTCAGAGGCATGTGCGGCGTATAATAGAACTATAGGCTTCGCATTCCTGCTTGAAGCCGCGCACATCCCCCCAGTGAGAGATATGCGCCCATTACACTCACTCCAAATGGAAAAACGCCCGCCGAAATGCGCGCCGGATTGAGAGATGAATTTGCCTCATGCTTGTTGATGTTGAGAAGTATCGCCGCCACGTCCAATCAATCGATCTGCCGCAAGACCGAAAAGACGAACTTATCCACACGATCTACGCGATTCTCCAATCCTTTGTAGACCGCGCTTTCGGCGTGCATCCGGTGCAACTTTCTCTCAACTCTCGATCACAAAAGTTGTCTGAAATCCCTTTGCAGCGTGCTAGTATTCGCGACATTCCAATCGATAATAAAACTATGGTGGCCGCCCTTGGGTCGGCGGAAGAAGGGGAGATTCTATGAAATCTGATAAAGGCCAAAAGGCTGTCATCTATTGCAGGGTCTCCGGCGTGAAACAGACCACGCGCGGCGATGGTCTGGGCAGCCAAGAAACGCGGTGCCGTGAATACGCTGCCTATCGTGGACATGAGGTAGTTGAGGTCTTCAAGGACGATATGTCCGGCAGTCTCATCAATCGTCCTGGCATGCAGTCCATGCTCTCTTTTTTGAAGCGTCACCGCAAGAACGCTCATGTCGTGATCATTGATGACATCAGCCGCCTTGCGCGCGGCGTGCTGGCGCACTGGGAACTTCGCGCTGCTATTGACAGCGCTGGCGGCAAACTGGAATCGCCCTCCATCGAATTCGGGCATGACAGCGACAGCCAACTCGTCGAAAATCTTCTGGCCAGCGTTTCACAACATCAGCGCCAGAAGAACGGCGAGCAAACCAAGAACCGCATGAGAGGCCGCGTCCTCAATGGGTATTGGTGCCACTACCCACCTGTTGGGTATCGCTATGAGCGCGTGGCAGGCCAAGGAAAAATGTTGGTTCAGAACGAACCTATCGCGTCGATTGTACGTGAAGCATTGGAGGGATTTTCGAGCGAACGTTTTGGCTCACAAGCTGAAGTGAAACGGTTTCTGGAAGCGCAGCCACTTTATCCAAAGAGCCGCGACGGCGAAGTCGTCAATCAACGAGTCAAAGACCTCCTCACTCAGCCGCTTTACGCAGGCTACATAGAAATGCCCAAGTGGAACATTGCGCTGCGCCCAGCGCAGCACGAAGGACTGATTAGCTACGAGACATATCACAACATACAAGAACGCCTTGGCGGGCGGGCGCGTGCGCCTGCGAGAGCTGACATCAGCCAGGACTTCGCATTGAGAGGCTTCGTCTGTTGCGCCGATTGCGGCCATCCGCTGACTGCGAACTGGTCCAAAGGCCAGTATCAACGCTACCCCTACTATCGCTGCTTCAACAAAGGTTGCGAAAGCGCAGGCAAATCCATCCGTCGTGAGGTTGTCGAAGGCAATTTTGAAGAGCTTCTTAAAACACTTGTCCCGTCTCCTGAGCTGTTTGATCTAGCGGCAGCGATTTTCCGTGATCTTTGGGAGCAGCGAATAAAGATGTCCTCCAACGATAAGAAGCACATGACGGCGGAGGTTTCCCAGATCGACCGAAAAGTCGAACAACTGGTAGAACGCCTACTGGACGCAGATAGCGAAACAGTGATCCGCGTCTACGAATCCCAGATCGGAAAACTAGAGTCAGAGAAGCATGTTCTAGAGGAAAAAATCGCCAAATGCGGTACGCCGCTCGCTACCTACGAGGACAGTTTTCGAACGGCAATGGAATTTCTCGCAAGTCCTTGGAATCTATGGAATTCAGACCGTATGGAGGACAAGAGAACGGTCCTCAAACTAGCTTTTGCGGGTAACATTGAATACTGCCGAAAAGAGGGTTTTCGAACGGTTGAATTAGCTATGCCATTCAAGGTGTTAGGCGGTTTTTTGGACCACGAAAGTA
>TARA_R110001599_G_scaffold175355_1_pt1 | contig 13493 bp, 8 predicted proteins | sample TARA_R110001599 | Tara Oceans TARA_R110001599 (sample SAMEA4398360) | marine metagenome | biome: Polar Biome; feature: [MES] marine water layer (ENVO:01000295) within the mesopelagic zone...; material: water (ENVO:00002006), including particulate matter (ENVO:01000060) such as...... | reverse complement strand
CCTGGAGGCTCGTTCATTTGACCGAACACGAAAGTTGCTTTAGATTCAGCCAATTTCGACTCATCTACTTTTGAAAGGTCCCAACCCCCTTGCTCCATAGAGTGTAAGAAATCTTCACCGTAGTTTACAATTCCTGACTCAATCATTTCGCGAAGCAAGTCATTTCCTTCTCTAGTTCTTTCACCAACACCAGCAAATACAGAAAGTCCACCGTGACCTTTCGCAATGTTGTTGATAAGCTCTTGGATCAATACTGTTTTTCCAACACCCGCTCCACCAAACAAACCAATCTTACCACCTTTTGCATAAGGCTCAATAAGGTCGATTACTTTAATTCCAGTGAACAATACTTCGGTTGCAGTAGATAGATCTTCAAATTTAGGAGCAGACCTGTGAATAGATAGTCTTCTGTCTCCTTTTGGTTGAGGAATACCATCAATGGCCTCGCCAACTACATTGAACAAACGACCTTTGATGTCGTCTCCAATTGGCATAGCGATTGGTTTGCCAGTATCTATAACATCAGTACCTCTTGTTAAACCTTCAGAAGAATCCATCGCGATGGTTCTTACACGGTTTTCACCTAAATGTTGCTGACACTCCAGAACAATTTTCTGACCGTTTTCTTTGGTTACTTCTAATGCGTCAAGGATGTTTGGTAACTTAGACCCCTCTACATCAAAACTAACATCTACTACTGGCCCAATTACCTGGGTGATCTTTCCAATATTTGCCATTCTTAATTTTTTTTATCTAGATAGGAAAAATGCGGTTTACTTTTCTTGGCGCAAAGGTATGCCTAATCCCGATTAAACCAAAGGCTTATAAAGAAAATAGAGGTCAAAATATTGGCTTATACCTCACTTAAAACCGGATAGCCACAATTACTTTATAAACTATGCCAATAGGCCTGTCAATTTTTAAGTACAATTCTAAAGACTGTACCTACATCTGTATGAGACGACTTCACAAATATTTTTCCCATGTGGTAGTTTTCAATAATTCGCTTCACCAAAGTTAAACCCAAGCCCCAGCCGCGCTTTTTGGTGGTAAAGCCTGGCTTAAATACTTCTTTGATTTTACCTTTTGCGATACCTTTACCATCATCAGCAATATCAATAAACACCAGTCCTTCCGACTCTTGCCCCGTGGTTATGGTTATTTTTCCGATACCACTCATGGCATCTACTCCATTTTTTACAATGTTCTCTATTACCCACTCAAAAAGTGGACGGTTCATTTTGGCGGTAAGGTTAGGCGCATCAGCATCTATAACAAATGATACCTTGGACGAAACTCTTGGTTTTAAATAGGCCACTATCCCTTCAATCACCTCAGATACCTCCTCATCTTTCAATGCTGGACTCGACCCAATATTAGAAAAGCGGGAAGTAATCATTTCTAAACGTTGCACATCCTTATTCAGCTCTGTAATAATGTCTTGCCGATCTTCCATTTGCGGAAGTTCTCTTAAGTATTCCACCCAAGCCATTAGTGACGAAAGAGGCGTCCCCAATTGATGTGCAGTTTCTTTTGCCAGCCCCACCCAAACACGGTTTTGCTCGGCCTTTCTAGAATAACTGAAGGCCAAATAAGCAATTGAAGCAAAAATGGCAATCACCGAAAGTTGGATGTAAGGATAAGCACTCAATTGGCGCAGTAGACGTGAGTTCCGATAGTAAAAGTATTGAATCCCTGTGATGGCTCTATTGGGACCATCACGATAAATAATTTTAACAGGCTCATTCTCTGCCATCATTTTGCTCAATACTCCCAACTGGTATTGACCATATTCTGCTGCAGTGGAATTATCTAATTCCACATTCCTTGAATCAACAATTTCGTTTGAAGCAGAATCAAGAATAATTACAGGCAGAGAGTTATCTGGCCTTATGATATTATCTGTGATAAAATTCAGGGAGTTTATATCGGCTACCGTTGAAAATTCAACGGCTTTGGCCCAAAGATTTATGTTATCGCGTTCGCGTTCTTTTAAAGTATCTACTAATGCTGAGGTATATATAATAGAACCCACCCCAATTATGATGGCCACTATAAATACAAAGTACTTGATAGTAGGTTGGTTGGTGTAGAAGTCTATACTTAAAGAACCCTTAAACGGATTTTGCATACGGGAAGTAACGAAAATTAGACGAGTCAATGTATATCGAGAACCCCATTCTTATTGAAAGTACGTTACTAAGCTGGTCTCAACTCCGCATCCAAATCATTTAAGAAACTATCAACCACTCCTTGTCTTACATGGTCCATCACTACTATTTTCCACCATTTGACATTGGCGTCATGAGAATCAGGTACGAGTGTGTACTTTTTGGCTAAAGCGGCTGATACATACTTGCCCCGAATGGTGATAATGTTCATTTTAGGGTTGCGGAAATACTCCACTCCTCGTTCGTCAAGGTTTCCGCAAAGGCGATCGGTTTTAGAAAGCAGCTGCCTGATTTTGGCCTTCCATCCTTCGGCACCATAGGTGCGCATGATCATCCAAACGGCTATGGCATTGGCACCAGAGCGGCTGCCTACCAAAGTATAATCTTTTCCCTTTACGTAATTTGCTTCCTCTGTAAGCGCATATTCCATAAAGCCCTTGCGGGTCAAATAAATACCCGTGCCATAAGGCGACTGAAGCATTTTGTGGCCATCCAGTGTAAAGGAATTGATTTTCGGATTTTGGAAAGTATAGTCAAGATTATCAGTAGCAAAAGGATAAATATAGCCACCAAAAGCGCCATCGATATGCACCATATAGTTAGCACCTAAATCATCTAGCCAACCAGTAATTTCATTGATGTCATCCACTGAACCAAACATGGTGGTCGACATATTCATCACTACAATGAAGTGCTTAATCCCATCTTTTTTCGCGTTTTCCACACAAGTCTCAATGCTCGATTTGGTTACCCTTCGCGTAGTATCGTCTACTTTAGACACGTAAGATTTTAAGCTCAGCAGATTGCAAGCTTTCGGCATCGAATAATGCGCGTCTTCCGAAAAAATAACGCCAATCTCATTAGCATTCACTTTGAATTCTACCTCGAAATAACGTTTCAGAATCCATATGGCTTGAATATTTGCTTCTGTTCCTCCAGAAGCTACATAGCCATCAAATTCATCATCACCTCCTTCAAAAATTTGCTGCGCACAAAGGTCAATTAATTCCTTTTCAATTTTGTGAGTTCCTTCAAATGCGGCTTCCGATTCGTTTAAGGTATGGCAGCCAATATGGTTGGGGTTGGCGATCAGTGCTGAAAGAAAAGGGGCGTCTTTCAGAAAAGGAGCATCATTATAAAAGACTTCGGTATCAAGGTAAGAGGCGGGTAGGCCCAAAACTGGTTTTTCTCGGTAGTCTAAGTTCTGCTCTAAAGCGTCAAAAACGATTTCCTTAATCTGCTGATGTGAGTAACTTTCCCAATACATAAATTCAATTTCTACTTTCGCCCCAAAGTTCTGCCTTTTTGAACAAGCACAAACATAGTTATCAAGAAAAATAGAATGGTAATTCCATTTACCATTCCAGCCCACTTTCTCAAGAGCGGCATTGTCAATAAATCAGCAGTAATTCTTGTCACCACCGACAATTGAAAAATACTAAGCCATATCCACAGCAGCCCATGAAAACGCTGCCCAGTTTTGCCCAAAAGTGTCGGGAAAATTAATGGCCCATGGGCGAAAAGCATAGATATGGTAAAGCCCAGAAAGAAGCTATGCAAAAGGGCATCTAAGGCAAAAGCTCCATTGTTAACAAAAATCATAAATACGGCAGACGCCAAAAGCCATAGATAGCCTAAAGTCAGGGTGATGCCTGTGTACAAATCTTGGCCCCTCTGTTTGAGCAGCACGCGCGCCATGTCGAACCTCAATAGCCAAAGTGCCATCATAATAATTCCATAGGCTACCACACTTTGGCCAATGCCATGAAACGGAAGCATAAAGCCAACAAGGATTATTAAACTAAACGCATAAAGCAAGAATTTATACTTCCTCGAAACCTGCAAAAAGCTTGATAGCTCCAGACTTTCACCCACAATGGTGAACAAAACAAAAGCGATCCACCAAGGAAAAACAGTAGGGTAAAACTGGGTTTGATAAAGCAAAACGTTCCCTGCCAGCCAACACATTGCACCGATTAATGGAAGCAGCATGTCGTAGCCCTTGGTGGGATTTGCCAAAGCAATATGGGTAATGACTAACACCATACTGGCCGCTATTTGTAACAAATAACCAACCGAAGCCTGATTTAGGATAAAAGCAAAAACACTTAAACCCGAGAGTATAGGGGCTAAATAAGCCCACGATTTCTTAACTACTATTGCTCTTTCAAAACAAATAAGTGAGCCCAAAAAGCCACCCACCATTAACACCCCATGAAAACCAGCCATGCCGTACATTGGTATGTCCCAACCCATGCGCAACCACCCTGTCAGCAGGCCTAGCACCAAACCGATCACGGGAAAAAGCATAAAGACCAGCCGTTTAGTCATTTTGATATGGTTCTTAATAAGAACTTTGATTTAGCCCTCAAAGCTATTTTGAAACGCCATCATCTAAGATGATCTATGTCAGCAAAATCGATGATTTGACTCACAAAATGAACCTCATTATTGAAAGAGGGGTGGAAACAAAAAAGGAAAGCCACCCGTACGGTGGCTTTCCAAAATTGACTTTATATTACCTCAACCAATATATAGTCCGTCATCTTTGATTTCATGCCTTTTTGAGTCGATGGGAATATGATGTTAGTGAAGTGCAGGTTTAGAAACCTGAAATTGTTCTGAAGGGGTGGTTTTTTGTTCTGAGACTCCTTCGTCCTACGGCAGACGATGCGTCCGTTTTAGGCTCCCGCTGTTTTATAAACAGACGGATTGCCGCCACACAAAATTTGCTGGCGCAATGATTATTTCTGACAATGACAGTAAGGGGTTTGTGATTTATCTACTCTACCCTAATCCTCTTCAAGAGATCATCACGGTAGTTTTTACCGATTGGGATTTGCTCTCCATTCATTACCACATAAGCCGAATTGATGGCTTCCATATGGTCTATATTAATGGAGAAGCTGCGGTGGGTACGGTAGAAGTTTTTAGGAAGGCGTTCGGAAAGATCAGTCAGGCTACCACGGATGAGGTGTTTTTTCCCATCTGTAGTGAATACTTCTATATAGACATGGTCACTCTTTAAATAGAGGATTGTGTCCAATTTAATTTTATGAAATAGGTTTTTCTCCTTGATAAAAATGGCATCCTTAATCAGTAAATCCTCTTCCTGAGTTTTTGCATTGCCCCTACTTTCTGCATAACTGTGTAAAGCCAACTCTACAGAAGTATATAGATCGTCTTTGTTGAAAGGTTTGACCAAATAGGCTGGAGGGCTTACCCTTTTTACTCTCTCAATAGTACCAGCATCTGCATTTGAGGTAAGAAAAATAAAAGGAAAATCGTATTGTTCTTTGATTGTCTCGGCTAGATCTACTCCATCTTTTTTCCCACCCAATTGAATATCGAGAATGGCAATATCAGGCTTCTCTGCTTCAATGGTTTCAACTGCTTCTTCATAATTGATGGCAGGCTCAAGTACTTCATAGCCCAGATCTTCCAGAATCATGCAGATGTTATCTGCAATCACCATTTCATCTTCTACCACCAGTATTTTTACTTTGCTCATTTTAGATTGCCCTGCGCTGTAAGGTATCTGTGAAGTTAATAACAAATTTTGCTCCTCCAATATTCGAATATTCCACGCTTCCGTAAAGCTGTTTTGCCAGTCTTCTCACCAGTCTTAAACCAAGGCTTTTGGCCTTTTGAAAATCAAACGAGTCGGGTAAACCGTCACCATTATCTTCCACTATCAATTGATGTTTACCTTCACCCAATGAATTAATAGAAACGGAAAGAGCTCCTTGTTCTTCGCCATTGAAGGCGTATTTATAAGCATTTGAAATCAATTCGTTCAAAATCAAGCCCAACGGAACTGCCGTGTCTATATCAAAATCAGATGCTAAGCCTCCATTCACTACAGTTTTTACATCAGCCTTCATATTATAAATAGTACCTAACTCTCCAATCAACATATTGGCATAGTCTTCAAAATTGATCGTTGCCAAGTTCTCGTTTTGATAGAGCTTTTGGTGAATTAAAGCCATGGCCTTTACCCTGTTTTGGCCCTCCATAAAGGTCGCCTGAGTTTCTTCATCCTCAATTTCTCGTGATTGTAATTCTAAAAGGCTTGAAACTACCTGAAGATTATTCTTTACTCTATGGTGAATCTCCTTGAGCAAAAGTTCTTTTTCTTGTAATGATTTTTCGACCTGAACATTTGCCTTTTTTAGCTTCAGCTTACTTCGTTGAACAACAATTGCAATTGCAATAATTAGAATCAAAATTACTACAGCTCCAATAATTAAAGCCTGTTGTTGTTTGAGCTGAGCTTCTTGCCTTTTCTGACTTTCCTGAAGTAGCGCATTTTCGCCATCCACACGCTCTGTGTCATATTCAGCAGCCATTTTTGCTATGGCATCGGCCTTGGCCTTCTCATCCATTTGACTACTTACATCCATTAATTTCTCAGCCCATTCTAATGCCTTCTCACTCTGGTCAAGCCGTTTATAGACCTTAGTCAATGCCGCACTTGCTTCTTGCAGGTGTATCAGGGCATCTATTTGCGAGGCATATAACCAAGCTTTTTCACCATAGTCTTTAGCGGATATCAAAGTTGAACGTGTCTGCTCTGAAAAATCACTATAAACGGAGTCAACCAGTAGTACTTTTGCTTCTGCAATTGACGAATAAGTTTTAGCCCTTAGCTTGTCACTTATTCTTGGAGGGAATGTGGCTTCTGCCTGTAAATAACTCTGTTCGGCTTCCTTGTACTCCCCTCTTCGTTGTTGAACCTGTCCAATTGTCCAATAATAGTCAGAGACACCATAGCCATCTTCAATCTCCGAATAGAGTTTAAACGCCTCATTATAGTGTTCTTCCGCCCTATTCAAACTATCCTGACCCACCAGGCAATCGCCCCTGTTTTTATAACTCAATGCAAGACCTCCCTTACTCCCTTCTTTCTCGAAAAGATCAGCAGCTCTTTTATAGTATTCCTTAGCCTTTTCGTAATACTTTAGATTCTGGTAAGACAGCCCTAAATTCAAATAGCTAGAAGCTACCCCAGCCTTATTGGGAAGCAGCTCCTTTAGCCTCACTCCTTCTAGCGTGTACTCTATCGCCTTCTGAAATTTACCTTGATAATAATTATTAAGGCCCGCATTATTATATGCTTCTGCCAGACTTTGCTCTGTACCAGCCATTTTATTCAAAAGAATCATCCGCTCGTACCGCCTGACCGAGCTATCGTAGAGATGCTTCCTCCCCAAATTATACCCCAATTGGAAGTTAGCCTGAATGGCCTTCGAAATGAAATTGTTTTTAGAATACTCGGTTTCCACCTCTCTCAATAAATCCAAGCCTTTAGGAAAGCTATCTGTGCTATATATATATGCCAGTGCCAGATTATCATTGACTAAAATTTTGTAGAAGGGGTATTTGTTAGCAGGCTTCTTATTTGCCGATGACAATGCTCTATTGTAAAAGTATAATGCAGAATCAAAGTTCTCTGTCTCGTATAATCTTGCTAGGCCAATATCCGCTCTAATTCTAACAGTGTCATGCTTTGCTGATTCCCAGATTTGTAATAATGAGTCTCTTTTTACCTGGGCGTTGGTTAAAAAAGGAATCAGTGTAAAAACACTTGCAAAAAATATAGGGCGAATAGAATTGAACTTTCGCATTGATAAAACAGACTAGTTATAATTAAATTGAGCACCCCAAAATACAACTCATTTTTGAAAATGAGACTACTTTTTTTATTACCATTTATGAAATTTAGACTTTCAACTAGCTCCTACTTCAACAAAGCTTAGAACTTTTCTACCCTCACCTTCACTGTCCTACTGGGCGCAAGAAAAGTTTATAACTATTCGCTTACTCATATTGAAGATAGCCATAGGTGCTCTGGCAAATAAGCCACCTCAGCTCATAACTCCTATTGATGCTTTTTTACCTCACCCCTTGATGAATGGTATAAGCATTAAATCTGTTTTTTCATGTGCTCTCATTCGCTACTTTTAAATCTCAAACACACGCGCGATGTATAAACTAATTCTGCCCTTACTACTGCTTACCCTGTTCGGATGTGCTCCAAAAGTGGAGAAATTTACCGCAGAAGAATTACCAATTGCCATACCTACCAAGGGAAATACTTGGATTGAGGGACTGGATTCTCAACAAGATCGCAACCTATTGGACAATGGAGTAAAAGATTGGAACCCAAATGGCGCCTCCGCCAAAACCTATTTTTATACGGCTGAAGCTGGAGAAATCAAAATTGGAATGAAGGCAAAATCAACTGATGCCACAACTTTGAATGTCAGTTTTAATGGCAAAAACCAAAATATAAAGCTCTCTAATACTGAACTCGATTTGGTTTCAATTGCCACTTTCAATATTGAAACACCGGGCTATCATACGCTCGAAATCACAGGTGATGACAATGCAGCATCCATAGATATTTCTGAAATATTGATTGGCGGAGCTGCTACCGAAGGCAAGGTCTATTTCGCCAAAGAAGACTTTTACTGGGGGCGAAGAGGCCCTTCTGTTCACCTGACATATCAGGTACCCGAGGCGGCATCGGACGTGCTCTATTTCTATAATGAAATCAATATACCTGAAGGCGAAGATGTATTGGGCAGTTATTTTATGGCCAACGGATTTGCAGAAGGCTATTTCGGCATGCAAGTGAATGGCGCTGACGAAAGAAGAATTCTATTCTCAGTTTGGAGTCCGTTCAAAACAGATAACCCAAAAGAAATTCCTGAAGACCAACAGATTAAAATGTTGAAAAAAGGAGATGGCGTTTATACTGGCGAGTTTGGCAATGAAGGCTCGGGCGGACAAAGCTACCGCAAATACATGTGGAAGGCTGGGACGAGCTATCGTTTCCTTTTGAAAGCTCAGCCAGCAGGGAATAACAGTACAGATTATACCGCTTATTTCTTTGCTCCTGAAATTGGAAAGTGGGAATTGATCGCTTCTTTCAGAAGACCTAAAACCGATACTTATTTAAAAAGACCTCATTCATTCTTAGAGAATTTCCATACCGAAACGGGCAACCAAACAAGGAAAGGACTCTATTCAAACCAATGGGTGTACGACACCAAAGGTAACTGGCATGAAATGACCACCGCCAAGTTTACCGCTGATGCTACGGCTCGAAAAGAATCTAGAATGGACTATGCTGGTGGCGCTGACGGCACTTCCTTCTTTATGAAAAACTGTGGCTTCTTTACAGGCTGGACAACCATTGACAGCATGATTGAACGTGAACCTATGGGAGTTGCCCCTAAAATTGACTTCAGTTTGTTACCTTAAAATTCAGACATAAAAAAAGGGCTTAATAAGCCCTTCCTTCTTTTCCTTCAAAGAAATTCATAAACGATTTATTTACTACTCGGTGACCACCCGGAGTTGGGTAGTTGCCTGTGAAGTACCAATCGCCAGAATTATTAGGACAAGCCTTGTGTAAATTATCAACCGTTTGATAAACCACTTCCAATTCAGCTTTCATTCCTTTTGGTCTTACTATATCTGTAATTTTCTGTGAGATTTCGTCATCAGTAAACTGATCGTACAAGCTCTGAATATAGTTCGACTGCTCTTTGTCATTTATGTGCTGATTCGCAATATCATATACCTTTTGAAGCTCTGTATGGTCTTTGCCATATTTATCTTCCAACAAAAGCAGCATGGCCCTAAAGGCAACAAACTCCTTCATTTTCGACATGTCAATTCCGTAACAATCAGGGTAACGAATTTGAGGTGCTGATGAAACAATCACGATCTTTTTAGGCTCAAGTAAGTCGAGCATTTTCAGAATGCTCTTCTCCAAAGTAGTTCCTCGAACAATCGAATCATCGACAATTACGATGGTATCTACATTCTTCTTAATTACTTCGTAAGTTGTGTCGTAAACGCTGGCCACTAACTGGTCGCGACTTTCATCACTCGCAATAAAAGTCCTGAGTTTGGCATCTTTGATTACCAATTTCTCAACTCTAGGTTGAAAGCTTAAAAGCTCTTCAACATCATCAATGTGAGGTTTCCCATCAATAATAATGTCTTTCCTTTTGCGGAGCAGATATTCATCAACCCCCTGCATCATTCCCAAAAAGGAGATTTCAGCAGTATTCGGAATGAAAGAGAAAACGGTGTTCTTCAGGTCGAAATTAACCGCCTTCAAAATCTGAGGAATCAACAGCTTACCAAGCTCCTTCCTTTCACGATAGATATCCGGATCGGTACCTTTCGAGAAATAAATTCTTTCGAAAGAACAAGCCTTAAGCTCACGCTTCTTCATGATCGGCACTTCATCCCATTCACCGTCCTTGTGCACAATCAGTGCATGGCCCGGCTCTACTTCAGAAATGTCGGAATAGTTCACATTGAAGGCCGCTTTGATCGCCTGCTTTTCAGAGGCTACCACGATCACTTCATCATCAATATATTTGAAGGCTGGGCGAATTCCATTTGGATCGCGCACTACGAAAGAAGCTCCGTGACCCAATAAGCCTACCATGGCATAACCGCCATCAAAATCTTTGAATGAACGTTTCAGCACACGCTGAATATTCAATTCATTTTCTATAATCTCTGTAATTTCAGCATTACTCTTTTTCTTCTTGTACTTATCGAAAATGCGCTGATTTTCCTCGTCCATAAAGTGACCGATTTTTTCCATTACAGTAACGGTATCGGTTTTTTCTTTAGGATGCTGGCCAAGGCTTACCAATAGATCGAAGAGCTCGTCTACGTTGGTCATGTTGAAGTTACCTGCCATTACAAGGTTACGGCTTCTCCAGTTATTCTGTCTTAAAAACGGGTGACAGCTTTCTATGCTATTCTTGCCGTGAGTTCCATATCGAAGATGTCCTAACCAAAGCTCTCCAGTAAAACCCATATTATTTTTTAACCACTGGGCGTCCTTAGGATTGTAACCTTCCTTCTTCTTTGCCTTTTCGAATTTCTTGGTGATTTTCCCGAAAATACTCGTAATCGGCTGTTGCTCAATCGTCCTATAACGGCTTATATATCGAATTCCCGGGTCCACTCCTAGCTTGATGTTCGCCACTCCAACCCCGTCTTGACCGCGGTTGGCTTGCTTTTGCATCATGATGTAGAGTTTGCTTATGGCGTAGGTGGCTGAGCCATACTTGTCGATGTAGTATTGGAGGGGTTTTCGAAGACGGATTTTAGCAATCCCGCACTCGTGTTTAATTTGTTCGCTCATTTAGTCGATTCAAGGGGCAAAGTTAATACTATTCAAAACGTTCAACAACCAATCTGATTTAAAGAATAACAACAACAGGGGCAAGACTAAAATAGTGCCCAAGATTTTATCGATAGAATTGTCAGAAACCATGTTCAAACCTTCTTCCTTTTCTTTGAAAAACAGGTAATAGGGTATTTTTAGGTAGAAGAAAAGTGAAACCACCGTGTTCAATAAACCGAAAATAAATACCCAAATTAAAATGTCAGAGCCCCCAATTTGCCACGTTTCCCAAAGGCTTGAGAAAATATAAAGTTTGGCATTAAAACCTGCCACAGGCGGAAGCCCCGTCAACGAAATCATTACAATAAGGAGCAGCACTCCTAAATAGGGCACCTTCGATCCCATTCCCCTCAATGAATTGAAAGACGTTTGCCCTTCTTTATTTTCGAATAGTTGAATCAGGAAGAAAGCCCCAAAATTCATTAAGAGATAAATACTTCCGTAGAATAAGGCAGAGGTTGCTCCGCTTTCGGAAAAGGCCAAAACACCAACCAGCAGAAAACCTGCATGAGCAATGGAAGAGTAGGCCAACATTCGTTTGACATCCTTCTGCCATAAGGCGGAAAAATTACCCACCGTCATGCTGGCAATGGCAATAATACCTAACCACAATTGCCAATCGACTACTGCTAAATCGAGGCTTGCTACAAAACGGAATAAAATGGCCAAGGCGGCCAATTTCGGTAACGAAGAAAAAATAGCGACAATCGGTGTTGGGCTAGCCTCATACACATCTGGTGACCAAATATGAAAAGGGAAAGCACCCAATTTGAAAACGAAACCTCCAATGCACATTATTAAAGCCAAGGAAAGCGGAAATACCGCCACTTGAGAAATCCCCTCTGCAAAGGCATTTGAAGTAAAATCTAATGTGCCCGTAAAGCCATACAGCCAACTCATTCCGTAAATCATTACGGCAGAAGCCACTGCGCCAAACAGCAAATATTTCATGGCTGCTTCAGAATTCCTTTTGCTTTTGAAAAGTCCCGTGAGCACATAAGAACAGATAGAAACCAGTTCAATGGCCACATAAACCATCAAAAAATTAATGGACATGGTCATCAAGAAAGTGCCCAAAACCAAGCCGAAGAACAGCAGAAGCGTTTCGCTTGATCGAAAGAACTTCTCCTTTTGCTTAGAGCGTTGCATCATCATCAAACCGATCAATCCGCCAATACTGAAAAGTGCCTTTAAGTAAACAGCCGCTCCATCCAAACGGATCATTCCACCCATAAGCGTTCTATCTCCATCAACATTTCCCCAACCAGCTATAAGTAAAGCCAATGAAAAGGCCATGCCCACAAAGGCAATGGCAGCCAAACCAACAGACTTGTTTTCCTTAAAAATCAGATCGTAAATCAACAAAAGCACAGCTGTGATGACCAAAGTAATTTCTGGCGCTAACCAAGCAATATCAGCCGAAATGCCTTGAATTTGCTCCTTCAGCCCGAGTGCCATATTGGATTGCAGCAACATCATTCAACCGAAAGGATTAAGAGTTGCGTGAAACCTTCCACTGAATTATTAATGAGGTTGAGCAGGGTTGCTGGATAAATACCGAACCAAATGATCAGGATTACCAACGGAACCAACATCACATATTCTCTGGCATTCAAATCCACCAAAGTCTCTCTCCAAGCCTTGTCTTTCACCCAAAACTTACCAAAAAACATCCGCTGGAGTGTCCACAAATAATAGCCTGCCCCTAATACTAAGCCTAAAGTAGCCACCACTGGCATCCAATATGGAATGGCGCCAATAACAGTTGAAGATTTGAATGCTCCGATAAACACCATCAGTTCGGCAATGAAGCCCGAGAAGCCTGGCAAGCCTAATGAGGCAAAGAAAGCGATGGTAATCAGAATGGTGAATTTCGGCATTTTAGAAGCCAACCCCCCATAGTTTTCGATTCCACGGTCATGGGTTCTATCGTATAAAACGCCAACCAAAAGGAAGAGCATACTTGATATTAATCCGTGACTGAACATTTGATAAATCGCGCCAGTGACACCCTCCACCGTCATAGCGGCCAAACCTAGCAGTACAAAACCCATGTGAGAAACGGAACTGTAAGCGATCAATCGCTTTAAATCTTT
>TARA_R110001599_G_scaffold65693_1_pt1 | contig 13509 bp, 6 predicted proteins | sample TARA_R110001599 | Tara Oceans TARA_R110001599 (sample SAMEA4398360) | marine metagenome | biome: Polar Biome; feature: [MES] marine water layer (ENVO:01000295) within the mesopelagic zone...; material: water (ENVO:00002006), including particulate matter (ENVO:01000060) such as...... | reverse complement strand
AGGAATGCCCTATTGCAAGAGTTTTATTATCTAATGAAACACCTACATATCGCTTGGTCCGACATATTATCTATGCCAACTTTCGAACGACGTTTTTACATAAACTATTTAACAAAGGAGTTTGATAAGAAAAACGAAGCAATCCAACAAGGAAATAATAAAAGGAATTAACAAACCAACTATTTATAGTTAAACACTATTCTTATGCTTAGGTTGTTGAAACAATTATTCATTGAACATATTCTTTCCGGTGGGGTACCTTACATTGCCTTTCACCCTGAATTAGGTGTACCCATAGGTATATTTAACACCAAAGACGAACCAAATAGACAATCCCGTATAGAGTCTATTAAAAAGCTTGGTAAATACGGTAACCCAACATCATTAAAACTTGCTAAATTATTAGGTATAGATAACCCTATACCATCATTTGCTCTTGACGCTGACGAAAAGAAGGAGGTTGAAGAAATGATGAAGAAGGAATATGAACGAGGTAAAGCTGATGGTGCTGGTGGTAAGAGTGGTGGATTTGATGGTAGTGACGCTACGTTAAAAATTCTAGGTGAGATAAATCAACAACGTAAGAAGAACGAACGACTTACATTGAATGATATAGGGACTATGAAGGCAAACCTTTTACAAATTGATAAAAAACATCTTGCTTTAGGTGAAATATTAAAACTGGCGGCCCTAGAAGATACAATAACATCAGACGTTTCGGCAACCATAGGAATGACTAACTCCCAACTAAGGGAACACGTTGATTACTTAAATAGAGCCGCTAATGAAGCGAGTGCATACGGATTAACAGCTTACGACCTTAATGAGACTTGGACCGACACAGTTGACCTTGTTGGTAGAAAATTAACCATACCAGAAGAAGTTCTAACTAGAAGTGCTTTATTAGGTAAGACATTAGAGGGTTACAAACCAGATGCATTTATTGACGCTTTCGATAGTGTCGGTCTTAGTATGGATAGTGCTATTGGAAAGACGGACGACACAACAACCGCTATAGGTAGGATGATTAAAACATCTAGAGACTTAGGAGCTGTTACCAAATCGTTTATGGAGGGTGCAGCAGATAACATAAAACTAATGAATAAATATGGCTTTGAAAGAGGCTATGAAGGTTTAGCTAGAATGGTTGTTAAAAGTGACCAACTAGGGTTAGGGATGGACAAAGTATCCGGTTTAGCGGAGAAATTCTTAGACCCTGAAGGAGCTATAGATTTTGCAGCGAAGATGCAGGTTATAGGTGGTGCTGCTGGTGATTTAACAGACCCATTCAAGTTGATGTATATGGCAACAAATGATTTAGAAGGGTTACAAGACGCTATTGTTAAAACTGCGGCATCTTCAGCAAAATTTAATGAGGAAACTGGTGAATTTGGGTTCTCACCAGAACAAAGAAGACAAATGAGAGACCAAGCGTCTGAAATGGATATTAGTTACGACGAATACGCTGAAATGGCTATTAAAGCAGCTAGAAGTAGTGAAGCTCTAAGTCAGTTAGAGTTTGTCGGTGGTATGTCAGAGGAAGATAAGGAACTAGTATCTACTATGGCTACTATTGGTAAAGATGGTACAGCTCAAATTAGAATACCAGGAATGAAGGAGATGGTTGATGTGGCTAACATAACAGACCAACAGATGGAAAAACTTAAAGAAGGTCAATTAACGGATAGTGAGATTTACGACCAACAACTAGACGCAGCTGAAAAGAGTAATCAGTGGTTAGCGATGATTGATACCGCTATGAGAGAATTGGTTGCACAAGGTGGGGACGCTACAGATTTAGACGCTAAATCATTATCCAGACAAATGTTTAGTGATATGAATTTAACTGTTACTGACGAACAAAAAGAAACTTTAAAATCTGGTAGTATGGAAGACCGAATGAAGGTAATGCAAGATATCACAGATAAAAACTCCAAAAAGATTACTGATACTATGAAAAAATCTTTAGAAAATCTCGGTATAAAAATACCAGCACTGGCTTCAGGTGGTATTGTTAACGAAACAACTATAGCTCAAATAGGTGAAGCTGGTCCAGAAGCGGTTATACCATTAGATAGGTTAAAAGAAATTATGAGCACTATTGGTGGTGGTGATAACACACAAAGTAGTGGGGGTGGTAGTAGTGTGTTGAGAATTGAAGGTGAACTAAACGTTAAGGGTGATGGTTCTGAATCAGCAAAATTAAACGTAAAGAATCTTCTAGAGTCAATTAGTTCTGGAGATTTACAGAAACTAAACAGTTTATTACAAAACGCCACAATAGGTTAAAATAAGAATATATGAGTGACCAAACAAATACAAACCCAAAGGTACCGTCAGGTAAAAACATATCTAATGTTACTGTTTCAGCTACTAGATTATTGAGAGAATTCTTACTTAGTCGTAATTTAGAAAGTTCATACCTACACGACAATAACCCTATACAACCATTTTTTGGTGAACAAAAACCAGGAGGAATAAAAATAGAAACACTACAGGATAAAAGTGTTATAGACCAAGACACAGTACAGGGGGGTGGTTTAATACAACAAAACTCATTGTATTTAGACAATAAGTACGGACCAGAAGGTGGTTATAGTGACGTACAGACAATTAACGTAGATAAACTAATAAGGGATAACGTATTAGAATACCTAGAAGGCAATACACTAACACCAAGAGGGTATACAGTATCGTGCTATAACGCTTACGAAATATTAAATGAAATAAACATATCAAATGGTGTAATAACAATAATGAACTCTAATGTATTAAATGACAGTCAATTAATACAAACATCATCAGGACACCTTAGAAAGAGTTTGGGTGAAAACCAGAAACAAAGTCTGTTATTTGAAGGTCCTGAAGCTACAAGTATTAGTGTTTCACCAGGAAAGACATTTCTTAAAGATGACGACTACCTTAGTAGGTTGTCTGGTGTTGACGTTAATTATTCTGAGATTGGGAGTATGTACTTCAGTCAACAGTTTGTCCCAGACATAACACCATTAATAAAAAATGGGTACAGTTATTCTGGTGTGTTTGGTAATATACAAGCTACAGCTAACGCTCTAGGTAACTTTTTGAGTAACGGTAATAATATACCAGCAAATAACACATCAGTACCATCACCTAGTAATAACTTAATAAACCACATGGGATTCTCACAACAATCCCAACTGTTTACTAGAGGGTTAAACTTTAACAAATATAGACCTGATTATACGAGAGCACAACTAATAGGTGGGTTAGAAGCTGTTATACCATACTATTATGTTGGGTCTAGCAGTTCTGAACCAGGAACACTAGAATCACCAGATGGAGCCACACCAACAGACGAATTCGGAAGATATACTAAATCTTTAGTATATGGTCCATCAGCTGTGGCTAAGGAATTAGAAACAGTAAGTGGTGTTCCATTATGGAAACATTACTTATTTGGTTTAAATGGTGCAACATATATGGATGGGGGTGGTTTAGCGGCTGGATTTACATGGTTTGGCCACACATCATTTGCATCACTTAACGCTCCAATGGGTATGTTATATAGTAGGTCATTTAACAAACCTAAACGTAGAGGTGGGATATTAGAACAAACACAAAAACTTATTGACTCAGCACCATTAATGGGTGGGGCTAGAAGAAAACACGCTGGTCACGCAATAGACCAAACATCAAAGGTCTTTAATGATGGTTATAAAGATATTAGTAAAGGTAGTGGTGTTAGGTTTATAGATAGTGGTTTGTTTGGTGTTAGCACTACAGAATTTTGTAGAACATGGACAAAAGATAACCCATATTATACATTTACTAATTTACAAAAAAGTGGTGGGTTAGCTAGAGCAAATAAAGATTCTGTATTAACAAATACATTTAATTTAAATATAGGACCGTCTATAGGTAGTAATGTTGATAAGAATATGAGCGGTCAGAAAAACGCTAAAAAATATATGTTTTCACTTGAAAACCTAGCTTGGAGAGGGTCACCAGAACTAGACAAACTACCAAGAGCAGAAAGAGGGCCCAACGGTGGTAGAGTTATGTGGTTTCCACCATATGATATTAATGTTAGTGATACTAATTCCGCACAATGGAGTCCCACAACATTTTTAGGAAGAACCGAACCAATATACACATATAATAGTAGTGAGAGAATTGGGTCACTATCATTTAAGATTGTTGTGGACCACCCATCAATACTTAATGTTATTGTTGACAACGAACTTAAGAACGCTCCAGACCAAACGGCTGATAAGATTATTGAATCGTTTTTCGCTGGTTGTCGTGAATTTGATATATATGAAATGGCAAGTAGGTACGGTGATTTAACATCAGCCGTTGAACTTGAACATATAACAAATAGTGTCTCAGAAGTAGACTCAACGATTATTGAAACTAATGACGGAACATTAGATACTGATGATGGAACATTAGATACTGACGAAGGTAGTTCAGATACAGACGACATAACAAATAATACAATAGAACAAGGTAGTACACAAGGTAAAATAGATGTTAGAAGAGTGTTACAATCATTAATGACCGAGGGCAATTACTTTAAACACTTAGAGGAAAACGAGGAATTTGTTTACGCTTCACTTAAACGTAAGTTAAAACATTTCCACCCGTCATTTCACTCCATGACACCAGAGGGACTTAATACTAGGTTAACATTTCTACTACAATGTACTAGACCAGGTCATACAATACCAGTTGTTGACAAGAGTGGTAAAGCTATAGAAGGTAAACACGTTGAAAACACAGCTTTCGGTTCACCACCTATATGTATTTTAAGAATAGGTGATTTTTATAATACTAAAATAGCTATAGATAATATGAGTGTTAGTTACGACCCACTAGTATTTGATTTAAACCCAGAAGGTATAGGGGTACAACCAATGATTGCTGGTATACAAATGAACTTTAAGTTTATTGGTGGTCAATCACTTAAAGAACCAGTTTCTAGATTACAAAATGCTTTATCTAATAATTTCTTTGCTAATACAGAGGTATATAATCCAGATTCAGTAACTTCTAATGGTAGTGATTTAGAATTGGAAAGTGACGAAGCTTTGGAAGCTATAAATCAGGCCGTTTTTGCTGATACATTAGGACAATTAAATAGTGATGACGGAGGTTCAGTAGGAGAAGTAACAACATAAAATATGGGAAATGTTATAAAATATAGAAATTTATTAAATTCGTTTGTTGATTCAGGCAGAGCTTATTCACTTGGAGTTAAGAACGAGTTAACAGAAATATACTTAAGACAAAGTATGGGTTTGTTAGAGGAGTTTATGTATGAAAGAAATTTTGTTAGCGGAACCATAGGTTCTGTAAGTGGTAAGTTGGTCGGCGTACCACATAAAATATTTGACGAAATTATGGACCAGTACATTACATTAAAATCTTCTATAAGTGGTGAGACAACACAAATACAAACAACTTTTTTAGGTTTAGCACCAAACAATAAAGAACGCGAATACATAAAAAAAGTTTTGTTAAATACACTAGAAGAAGAACTAACCAACATGACTGGGCTAGTTATGAGTTCATTAAATAAATTAAGGGTATTACAAAATAAATTATCTAATAGTATAGATAAATTAAACCTAGTCACATTGAATTCATTAGATGGAAACTATCAAGCCAAAGAGGGTGGTATTGTAAAGGCTTATACATTAACAGGTACAACAGAACTAACTAAACTAACTAACGATTATAATAGTAGTGCTGTCATACTAAATAATTACATTACCAATAATGTAGATACAGCTTTTACAAAGGGTTATCCAGCTAATGCGGAGTATTTATTTTTCCTAAACAGGTTATGTACAAATAATATTACAAAGTTTAAGTTTAATAAGAATTATGTTAATGAAACAGATGAGTTGGTAAGATTTCGTAATGGAGACCTATTTAAACAATTAACAACCAAGGACACTAAAATGAAAAAGGGTATTAGACCAGGAATTCAAAGAGAATTCAAAATCCTGTTAGAAACACTTATAACACCATGGATTGAATACGACACCAAATTAAGGTATAGTAGAATTGGTGTTGTTATAGATATTGGGCATGAAACATTAACAAAGGGGTTAACAACTTTTAAAAGCGTGTATGATGTTGATTATGGTATCGACACAACACAATTTAGTCAGAATATTATTAGATTAGAGTTAAAAGAAAGAAATAATGGGGTTAGAGATAACAACTTTAACCATAAAAGGGTAAACGACTTATACATTAGTTAATAATGAGTTATTATAATAGATATGTGGAATATGTTGTTAATGGGGATTATATTATGGTCCCACACATAACACTTGATACTAAATCAAGTGATAGAGAAACTATATATAAATCTGGCAAAAGTAGGTTAGACAAACTATCACAACAATATTATGATACACCATATTTTGGTTGGTTAATATTACAAGCCAACCCACAATTCGGAGGTCAAGAATGGGATATACCAGATGGAACAAAGGTAAGAATACCATACCCATTAATGCTCTCACTAGGGGAATACAAATCAAAAGTGGACCAACACTTCCTCTACTATGGCAGATAAAATAAATAAAGGTAATGTATGGACTAACAATGTTGGTAATAACCTAATTGTTGTTGACCCTAACAAGATTGTTGGTAGTGATGGTGGACCACAAGACAGACTTGTCAATACCGAGGATATGGTTATGTACGCTAATCTTGAGGCTAGGATATTCCCTAGGAGTAAGGTTATAGCTGGACTAACAGCTGGTGACAAAGTTTCTGTTGATATTTTTGACGGAGAACTAAATTTCCTAAAACCAAAAAATTCTGATTTTTTAAATACTGATTGGACAGAAGCTTTTACCGACCCAGCGGTTAATCAGAAGGTTGTTGATAAGGATGGAATAAAAATTGAAAACGGAGTAGACTTTCAAGGGTTCGGAATAACATCAATAAATGTTATACTAAACTCATCATACATACCACAAGTTACAATTAACTTTACTGACATTCGTGGTAAAACTTTATTTGAACAAGCTAGAGGTAATACTCCGTATACAGCATTTTTTCACCTACCATACCCAACTTTTTTTCTAACACTTAAAGGATATTACGGTAAAGCTGTCAGGTATCAATTAACTATGATGAGCTTCACATCAAGATTTGACCCAACAAGCGGTGATTATCTAGTTACATGTGTATTCAAGGGTAACCATATAGCAATGCTTAGAGATATTGTACTACACCAAGCTCTTACAGCACCATATATGTACCCTATAAAACAAAATAGTGATGGAGAGGTTACAGACACCAAGGGTAGACAAAAATTAAAAGAGGTGTATAGCATTTACAAAAACAAAAAGTTAATACCACAAACATTACCAGAATTAACTATGGTTGAGTTGATAGAAAAACTAAAAATACTTGAAAATGATATGGGTAGGTTATATGGTGAAGCAGACCTAACAATGACAACAGATAAGTTAGAATACGAGTCAGCTCTTAGTGATTTAAGGACTGACATATTGGGAAGTAAGGGTTGGGTAAGTACGTATTTAGACAAGAGTAAGGGGGTTAATATAGATATTACGATACCAGATAGAGATATAACAAATACTAGTGGTAAAACAGTATCAACCAGAGTATACCCAATAAAGGGTATAAATACATACCCAACAGGAAGTACAGCGTCAGATGTAACTAAATTTCAGAACGATATTAAAGAGAAAGCTGAAACTGCACTATCAGATATTATAGAGGCTTTTAGAGATTATGCTACAAAAAATAAAACATTCGGACCCAGCGGTAAAGACTATAGGGTAAAAAGTGATTTAACTAGTAGTCTACTATTAAAGACATTAAAAAACTCAACTGTTCAGGACGGAATACCCTACGGAGGTGTAGTTGAATTAGTGGGTGATTTAGCCCCATGGATTATGGTTAGTGACCATGAGAAAACCATAATGGGTTCGTGGGTAAAAACTAAAGAATTATTCGACGGTCCAGATGGTATGGCCAAAAAAATGGCTAAGGATGTTTCTGAAAGGTTAAATACAAAAATTGAGGGGGAAATTGGGTTTAAACCAACAATACGTAATATATTCGCTGTGTTATTAGCTGGTGCAGACACATTTTTAAGGTTATTAGATGATGTACATAAAAAAGCTATGTCCGTTAGTGATAACGAAAAACGTAAAAAAACATCTGAGGATTCTTCTGTAGAAGGAATGGTATTCCCATGGCCTCAATATCATAGAGTTGAAGAAGAGGATGAATGTACAACATCATCAATAGTGACATATCCTGGAGCTAAAGGTTCTATAACAGAAACAGGGGCAATAGATAAAGAAATCTGGCCGGAGGTTGAATTTGTTGAAGAATACGCTATGAGTAGTATCTATAAAGCAACAAAATTTAATTTAGATAGTAGTAATCTTATTAAATCATATACACCAACTTCTGTTAAAGACTGGGGTAACTCAACACCAGCATTTAATAGTGTTGACTACGTGGATTTACTATGGGAATTAATTCTTAGAGCTCAAAACGCTATTAGATATGGTGGGGTATTTACAAGATTTAATGGGGTAGGTTCAAACTCAGCTAATGTTGGACAAGTACATATGGAATTATCTAAATATGATTCTGAAAATTTACAAGATAGGATTGATGACTTTGAGGGTTTAAAAGAGTTTTTTAAAGATATAAAAACAAAACAAGCTGTTTTGGAAGTATTATCTACTAGTGACCGAGATAATTATGTTGTTTTTGAAAAGGACGGTCTGGGTATACCATTAACACAAACAACATATCAATCGTCAATGATAAACCCGGTAACACCAGTTAAGACACAAGATTTTGAAACATCAAGCAAAGGTTTAATGGCCGGAAAAAACCAATCAAGTGTTTTCGACCTAGTACCAACAATAATGGGATACCCATCAGTTGGTTCTAATGATTGGGTTAAGAATAATTACGCTAATGGTCAAAACATGTTAGTTGGTGATTTTTACGATATTAGTAAAGGCTTATTATACGATACAAATAATACTAACATTATTAAGGACGCTAATAATGTTCGATATCAAACGAAGAATTGGGTCCCGGAACAACCATTTGCAATAGTTAGTAGAGGTATTAGTGAACCGAACATTAGCGACGAACATTACGCAACATGTTTGGATAACATGCTAATAACCGAAGGGGTTTTAAGAATACCACCAACTACAACACTACCAGTTGGTAATGTACCAGGAACAACAACACAAAACCAAGATAAGGTTATATCTATGTTGAATACACCGTATTTTATAAATTCGTTAATAACTGGTGTTAGTAATGAGGTTGGTGGTGTAACCGAACCATATAAGGAGGCCGCTTATCTATTCCTTAATTCACTACCACTACCCACCTTTAGAGAGAAGTGTCGTATTGTAGTTGACATGGAACTAGAATTTGGTAACTATATATCACAAATGTTCAATCAAGTTGGAGCTATACATAATATCCCCGTATCGTTAGCTCTTAAGATTGGGTCACTTTGGTGGAGATACAAATCTAATATAACAACGGGTACTGATGTACTTAGTAGTGTTTGGACAGATGTGACACCAAACACCATATATGGTTCAACTTTAGCAACCCAATATTCGTATACAACTGATTCTGGTTCGGTTGTGGATTATAAATCCGAACTTAATAATAGGATGATGGTTGGTGTTTACCCATCTTTAATAAATACCATTCACTATATTGTTTCAGGAACACAACCACCACTACCAGCACCAGGAGCAAATTTAACAACAGCGTTATTCGCTTCACAAACTAACATTAAAAAAAGCCAAATAACAATAAATGATAATGGTGTAGAAGTGCAGTTATTTACGGTTTTTGTTAATAGTGTAGACATACTAACACCAGCATTACAAGCAAAGAAAAATGGCACACCAATAACGGGTAATTACCATATACTATATCCATCATCAGGAGCTTTAGCTGGAACAGATATAATATCTAACGGACCATTAACAATGAGTGATGTGGGGATACATAATGGAGCTACAAGATTAATTTGGGGGTTATCTAACTACGGATATTTTAAAAATAAAACTTCTTACAAACCACCAACTAATTCATATATAAAAAAGATTGACACATCTAAGGAAGAACAGTTTGATTGGGAACTTAATGAAACAAACTACTCGACAATAAACGAACTAAGAGGAGTATTCAATAATGAACAACTAGAATTTTTTGAGACACTATTTTTAAAATTCTCAACACCAAACGGAAGTGTGGATTTAGGTGGGTCAATAAAAAATCTAGTTAAAGAATTTATAGTTGTTGAAAAAGAATGGTTAGAAAATAATCATGTTATTGGTCCAGGAAGTGAAGGTGTTCTTAGAGCTGGACAATTACAGAAATTTATATCTACAATCCATAAGTTTTTAGAAATAGATATGGTATATGTACACGAATCCACAACAGACTTAGAATTGGTAAAAGGTAACTCAACACTACTACAAAAAATAAAAGCGTTAATAAATAATGATTCATCATATAACTTTGGTGAATACTTGGACGATATAGATATTACAACAATAACAACAGCTTCAGCACAATATAAAACCATGTCCTTACATGTTGGTGATTATGATACTATTGATAGTAGTGAGTTAACAATATTAACCGGTGTAGGTGGAACAACAAACCCTATGTATAACTTCTTTCCTAGTATGAGCCCTAACGGTATAGCTTGTAGTGTAAGTAATATTGAGGGTTTGGCACCATTAATTCGTTTATATACTAGTTATTGTATTAAAAATACTGTTATAACATCTGAAAGTTATTTAAAAAACCATATAAAACCGTTAATAGACGAAATTGAAATGTCTGAATCTAACTACATTAACAATGTATTAGTTAATCTAACTACAGAAAGTGCTGATAAGGACGACCCACACTTAGAAACTGATATGACTGATAGTAGGTCTAAAGTCGCTTCAGATGACTTAAAACTAGAACTATACAACCAATTCAAAGTTATAAATGATAGGTGGGTTTCAGGGTTAAGTCTAGAAAACGAAACACTATTCGATAGATTTTTATTTTTTGATAGAGCTAATAGGGATATTGGTGATAAAGCGTATATTAATATATGGGACATACTTCAAATAGACTCACCGTTTGAAAACAATTCCGTAGCTTCACTAAAACAAGGAATCTCAAGTTTCGTAAGTACAATATTAGCTAATAACTTTTTTAATTTTATACCACTACCAGCTTATATAAATTTCTATAATGTGGGTAATGATAACACACAAGTACAAGGAAACACATTATTTGGAACACATAGAGATGTTGATTATGTGGAGTCTTCACCAGCTTTTCTATGTCAATATGTGGGTAAGACATCAGAACAAGTAAATGTAAAGACAACTAATAACGGTTTTAAAGATGATTCGTCAAATATAAATAACCCAGAAAAAAACATTCTTTTAGGGGGTGACTGTGGAGATAGAAAAAAATCAAGTAAAGTAGTAGGATTCAATGTTGATTTCGGAATAGAGAATCAAAATATATTTGAGTCAGTAACACTAGACCAATCACAATTCCAAAACACATCTGAGAGTTACGCTATACTACAACAAATGGCAGACTCTGGTGGACCAGGAGCCACGTCAATGGCATCATCGTCACTATATAACATATATAATAGTAGGTCCTATACAGCTAAGGTAACTTGTATGGGAAATATGATGATTCAACCAACACAGTATTTTCAGTTAAGATACTTACCAATGTTTAACGGACCATACTTAATTATTAACGTAACACATAATATAAGCCCTAATAATATTGAAACATCATTTGAAGGTGTAAGAGTACCAATACCAAAATTACCAACAATAAGTGATATTACAGCTAGAGTTAATGAAAAATTGTTTTTAGAAGCTGAGAAGAGAGTTAAGAATAAGAGAATCGCAACATCATATGACCCTAACGACATAACACCAGAACAAAGCAATTTAACACCTGAGGATAATAATTATGTTGATTTAGAGTTTAGCCCAGGTACAAATGACGGTATAGTATTTAACAACCCAATTAAACCAGAATTAGTTGACGTTGTTGAGTTTGATAGTAAAAAACCACACCTAGGAGTAGACTTAAAACCAAAAGTAAGTCAAATTGACGAGGCTAATAGTCCAGAAGGTTTAAAAATTAGACCAGTACTTAGTGGTAGGGTATTAAACAAATTAAATGGTTGTAAACCAAATCAAACAACAGATAATTGTGGTAAGTACGGTAACTTCATAAGAACCCAACAGGATATTAATAGTAGTACCGGACTAACAGTATATTATAAAGTTGTATATGCTAACTTAAGAAATGGTTCTATTAATGTAGGTGAGGATATAACAAAAAATGAAATATTTGCACAAAGTGAGGTTATTGGTGTTATGGGTAATTCTGGCATATCTTCTGGAATACATTTACATCTTGAAATTAGAAGAGGACTTAAAAATAGTAATGGAGAAGTTGTGGAACACATATTAAATCCACGTAAAGTACTACCTATGTTTATTGATGATAACTAATTAACATTTTGTAGATATTTATATACAGACAAAAACTATAAAATTATGATTACAGAAGATTTAAAACAGAAGTTAGGTAACTTTTTAGGTAAAAACACTAACAACGTTGTTGAACACGGAACTAACCCAGAAGGTCAGGAGGTTTGTGATTTAGATACAGGTGTGTGTTACACTATTAGGTCTAGAGACGGTTTAATAGAAAGGGTTGACAACACCATTAGAGTGAACAGACAGGTTAACGTAGAGTCACCAACAGGAAAAGTAAAACGATTATTAAATGGGTAATATAGAGAGGGAGCTAATAAAAGAGTTAAATAGATTTAAAGAAATAGGTCGTAATTCAGAAAACCTTGACGAACAAGTGGTTGGTATTGGAGGAGGTTCTGGATTCATACAAGACCAAGGAGGCTCAGACCTACTAAAAAAATATAAAAAACGTCAAGATGTTGGTGAACAAGAAGACCCAGATGAAGAGATTGTGCTAGACCCAGATGCAGAAACTGAAGAATTAGAAGGTGGTGATGAAGAAATGGGTGATGAAGAAATGGATGATGTAGGAATGGATGATGCAGGAATGGATGATATGGGTATGGAAGAACCTGAATCAGACTCTACAGAACTAGATATTACTGACTTAGTAAATAAAGAAGAGGAGATTAGTTCTGAATTAGAAGGTCAATCAGACATATTATCTAAAAATACTGACAGTTTAGACGACTTAATGGCAAAATTAGGTGATTTGGAAAAACATTTAGGTTCTATGGACGATATGATGGGTAAGATTTCAAGTCTAGAAGATAAGATTGAGGAATATAGACCAAGAACACAAGACGAAAAAAGTGAACTTAGAAAATATGATAGTGGACCATTTAGTAATACATTAAGTGATTTTTTCACCGACAAAGAAGAAGTG
>TARA_R110001599_G_scaffold325947_3_pt1 | contig 13537 bp, 8 predicted proteins | sample TARA_R110001599 | Tara Oceans TARA_R110001599 (sample SAMEA4398360) | marine metagenome | biome: Polar Biome; feature: [MES] marine water layer (ENVO:01000295) within the mesopelagic zone...; material: water (ENVO:00002006), including particulate matter (ENVO:01000060) such as...... | reverse complement strand
GCGCCATGTCGTTCAGCAAACGGCAGACGAAGCGGGCGGTGAGGTCGGCGCGCAAAGTCCAGGAGGCATTGATGTAGCCGAACGTGTTGGCCATATTGGGCACGCCGGAAAACAGCATGCCGCGCCAGCTCCAGGTGGCGCCAAAGTCCACCGCTTCACCATCGACCTCAAACTCGATTCCGCCCATGACCACGAGTTGCAGGCCGGTCGCGGTGACGATGATGTCCGCCTGCAGTTCCTCGCCGGACTGCAGGCGAATGCCGGTTGCCGTGAAGCTGTCGATGTGATCTGTCACGACGTCCGCCCGGCCACCGCGCAGCGCGGTGTAGAGGTCGCCATCCGGCACCAGGCAAAGGCGCTGGTCCCAGGGGTTGTAGGCAGGCGTGAAGTGTTTTTCGATATCAAAGTCTGGCCCCAGCGCTTTGCGCAGCATGCCCAGCAGGTGCGCCTTCACCTGTTCCGGCTGGCTGCGGCTCTTGTTGTACACCCACTGCTGCAGCTTCGTGTTCTTCCAGCGGGTGATGGCATAGGCCCAGCGGTCGGGCAGGCAGCGGCGCAGCAGGTTGGCCAGCCAATCGCGGTTGGGGCGTGACACCACATAGGTCGGGGAGCGCTGCAGCATGGTGACATGGGCGGCGTCCTTTGCCAGCGCCGGTACCAGCGTCATGGCGGTGGCACCGGAGCCGATAATCACCACACGTTTATCCCGGTAGTCGAGATCCTGCGGCCAGTGCTGGGGGTGTACCACGGTGCCTTGGTAGTGGGTTTGCCCGGGGAACTCGGGCGCGTGTCCCTGGGCATAGTTGAAGTAGCCGGAGCACAACAAGAGGAACTGGCAGCTGAAGTGCTCTTCGCGGGTTTCCCCGTGTTCGTCAGCAACGGCGACGTCCAGCGTCCAGCGCGCCGTCTCGCTGCTGAAGCGGGCGCGCAGCACTTTGTGTTGGAAGTGTATGCGTTCGCGCACACTGTACTCGTCTGCCGTGCTGTTGATGTATTCCAGAATCGACGCGCCGTCGGCAATCGCGCGCTCGTGAATCCACGGTTTGAAGTCGTAGCCCAGCGTGTGCATGTCGCTGTCGGAGCGGATGCCGGGGTAGCGAAACAGGTCCCAGGTGCCGCCGATGCGCGGTCGGCTCTCGAGCAGAGTGACACGCTTGCCGGGGCAGAGGGTTTGCAGGTGCACGGCGGCGCCGATGCCGGATAAACCGGCACCGACGATAATGACATCCGTGTGCCGGACGTTCTCCGCGTCGCTCACCAGCGCTCAGGCCCGACCGAGGATAGAACGGGCGACCAGTTCGCGCATGATCTCCGAGGAGCCTCCGTAAATGCGCTGGATGCGCGCATCAGTGTAAAAGCGCGAGATGGGGTACTCCACGGTGTAGCCATAACCGCCGAACAGCTGCAGGCATTCGTCGATGGTGTCGCACTGCATTTCACAGGACGCGAGTTTCAGCATCGCCGCCTTGTCGGCAGTTAACTCACCGCGGCTGTATTCGTCTGCGCACTGTTCATACAGGGCGCGGTTGAGGGCGATCTCGGTGCGCACATCGGCCAGTTTGAAACGGGTATTCTGGAAACTGCCGATGGCCTGGCCGAAGGCCTTGCGCTCCAGCACATAGTCCACGGTCAGCGCCAGTGCCCCTTCGGCGGCGGCGACGGCCTGCGCGGCGATCCCCAGCCGCTCCCGTGGCAGTTCTTCCATCATGATGGCGAAGCCCTTGTTTTCCTGGCCGAGCAGCGCGTTGGCGGGCAGGCGCATGTCCTGGAAGAACAGCAGGGCGGTATCCGATGCGTGCTGGCCGATTTTCTCGATTTTCTTGCCGCGCTCAAAGCCGGGCAGGGCGGTGTCCACCAGGAACAACGAGGTGCCCTTGGCGCCTTTGCCGGGGTCGGTGATGGCCGCGACAATCACCAGGTCGGCGTGCATACCGTTGGTGATGAAGATCTTGGAGCCGTTGAGAATCCACTCGTCGCCGTCACGCACCGCGTTGGTGCGAATGCCCTGTACATCGGAGCCGGCACCCGGCTCGGTCATCGCCAGCGCGCCCACGGCATCGCCGCTGACCATTTTCGGCAGCCACTGTTGCTTCTGTTCTTCCGTGCCGTGGCGCGCCAGGTAGGGCGCCACGATATTCGAATGGATGCCAAACCCGGAGGCAAAGCCGCCGAAACCCATGCGCGACAGCTCTTCAATCAGCATCAGGGTCACATGGGGCGTGGTGCCGGCGCCGCCGTAGGCTTCGTCCATATCGGCGCAGAGCAGGCCTGCGGCGCCCAGGGTACGCCACAGCTCGCGTGGCACCATGTGTTCTTCTTCCCATTGCTCGTAGTGGGGTGAGATTTCCTGTTCAAAGGCGCGACGCGCCATGTCGCGGAACAGGGTCAGTTCATCACTTTGCATTGTGTGTACTCCAATTCGGGATTGGGGCAATGATAACCCCCTGGGGTAGTGGCCGACCACCGATCGGGTGCTACACTACGGCGCAACCATAATCAGCAATGGAGAGTACCATGCGCGAATATCTGCAGTTTTATATCAACGGTGAGTGGGTCGACCCGGTAACGCCGAAGGTCCACGATGTGATAAACCCGGCTGATGAGTCCGTGTGTGCGCACATATCCCTGGGCAGTGAGGCGGACGTGGATCGCGCCGTTGCGGCAGCCCGTAAGGCGTTTGACACCTGGGGCTACAGCACCCGGGAGGAACGCATTGCCGTGCTCGAGTCCTGCGTGGCAACCTATGAGAAGTACTACAACGACATGGCCGATGCGATCCGCGAAGAGATGGGTGCGCCCAAATCGCTGGCGGTCTCTGCACAGGCACATGCCGGGCTAGGTCACCTGCAGGAAGCCCTGCGCGTGCTGCGTGAGTTCGATTTCGAGGAAGACCTCGGCGAGCACCGTCTGTTCAAGGAGCCGATTGGTGTCTGCGGCCTGATTACGCCCTGGAACTGGCCGGTCAACCAGATTGGCTGCAAGGTGGCACCCGCACTGGCGGTGGGTTGCACGATGATCCTCAAGCCTTCCGAGGTGGCGCCGCTTTCAGGTTACCTGTTTGCGAAGATCATGCACGAGGCGGGCGTTCCCGCGGGCGTGTTCAACCTGGTCAATGGCGACGGCCCCACGGTGGGCGCTGCGCTGTCACGCCACCCCGGCGTGGACATGATGTCCTTCACCGGCTCAACCCGCGCCGGTTCCCTGGTGGCGCAGAACGCCGCGCCCACGGTCAAGCGGGTAACCCAGGAGCTGGGTGGCAAGTCGCCGAATATCCTGCTGGACGATGTGGATATGAAAACCGCGGTTACCCGCGGCCTGCTGCACATGTTCACCAATACCGGGCAGTCCTGTAACGCGCCATCGCGCATGCTGGTGCCCCGCGCGCAGCTGGCAGAAGCCGAAGCCATTGCGGCTGAAGTCAGCGCGAGCGTGGTGGTGGGCGACCCGGCCAATGAGGCGACCACCATGGGGCCTGTGGTGTCCGAGCTGCAGTTCAACAAGATTCAGGGCCTGATCGAGAAGGGCATCGCCGAGGGCGCCAAGCTGGTCTGTGGCGGCCCCGGCCTGCCGGAGGGCATCGACAAGGGCTATTTCGTGCGCCCGACCGTGTTCTCGGACGTCAGCAACGACATGACAATCGCCCGCGAGGAGATTTTTGGTCCCGTGCTGGTAATGATTCCCTACGACACCGAAGAGGAAGCCATTGCCATAGCCAACGATACGCCCTACGGCCTGGCCGGCTATGTACAGAGCGGCGATATTGCCCATGCCCGTCGCGTCGCCTCGCGTATTCGCGCCGGTAATGTGCATCTCAATGGCGCCAGCGGCGGCTACAATGTACCGTTTGGCGGTTACAAGCAGTCCGGCAACGGCCGCGAATGGGGCGCCCATGGCTTCACCGATTTCCTCGAGATCAAGGCAGTAGAGGGCTTCGGCGGCTGAAATGGCGGCGTTCATTCTGGCGATTGACCAGGGGACGACCGGTACCACCGTCGCGTTGATGGACGCGGCGGGCCAGCTGCGCGCCAGCGTCAATATCGAGTTCCCCCAGCACTATCCGCAACCGGGCTGGGTGGAACACGATGCGGCGGATATCTGGTCTTCGGTGCAGCGCGGTATTCGCAGTGTGCTGCGCAAACGTGTGTGCAAGCCGGCGGATATCGTCGGCATCGGCATAACCAACCAGCGTGAAACCTCGCTGCTGTGGAACCGTGACAATGGCGAGGCGCTCAACCGCGCCATCGTCTGGCAGTGCCGGCGCACCACCGACTTCTGTGAAACGCTGAAGGCTGGCGGACATGAAGCGCAGGTAAAACGCAAGTCGGGCCTGGTGCTCGACCCATACTTCTCGGCCAGCAAGTTCCGCTGGCTGCTGCGCAATACCTCGGGCATCGCCCGCAAACTGCGCGCCGGGCGCGTAGCGGCAGGCACCATCGACAGCTATTTGATCTGGCAGCTCAGCGGCGGTGCGGTGCACGCCACCGATGTGTCCAATGCCTCGCGCACGTCGCTGATGAATCTGCAGCGTCTGAGCTGGGACAAGGAGCTCATGGCGCTGTTTGAAGTACCCGAAGGTATCCTGCCCGAGATTGTGCCATCCAGCGGCGTGATCGCGCACACGCGCGACGTGCCGGGCCTGCCGGACGGCATTCCCATTGCCGGCGTGGCCGGCGATCAACAGGCGGCCCTGTTCGGGCAGGCCTGCTTCAGTGCCGGCGATGCCAAATGCACGTTTGGCACCGGCTCTTTCATTCTGATGAATACCGGTTCTGAATTGCTGCAGTCGCGCTCCGGCCTGCTGACCACCGCCGCCTGGCAGCTGGGCAACGCTGACCCGGTGTACGCCCTGGAGGGCGGTGCGTTTGTGTGCGGCGCCGCGGTGCAGTGGCTGCGTGACGGCCTTGGCCTCATTCGGCGCTCTTCCGAGGTGGAAGCGCTGGCGGCATCCGTTGAAGACAGCGGCGGTGTAGAGTTTGTGCCCGCACTGACCGGGCTGGGTGCACCCCATTGGGCACCGGACGCACGCGGTCTCCTCACGGGCCTCACCCGCGGTAGCGGTCGCGGCCACATCGCGCGCGCTACCCTGGATGCGATGGCCCTGCAGAACGCCGACATCCTGCTGGCCATGGAGCGCGACCTGGGCAAACGCATGCGGCCCCTGCGGGTGGATGGTGGTGCGGCCGCCAATAACCTGCTGATGCAGATTCAGGCGGACGTGTTGGGCCGCAAACTGATTCGGCCGCAGATGATCGAAACCACCGTGGCGGGTGCCTGCTATCTGGCGGGGCTGGGGGTCGGCCTGTGGGCCGGGCCTGCGGACCTGCGCAAGATCTGGTCAGTGCAGCAGGAGTTCACGGTGCGCCTGTCTGCCTCGGCCCGTCGGCGCCGGCATGCCTCGTGGCAGGCAGCGCTCGCCCGCGCGCTGCTCTAGGGGCAGGCCGTGGCTGATATCCTCACCTTCCGCAAACCGTCATTGAAGGAAAAGCACAAGGGCAACACACTGTGCCGTCACGGTCACCACAAATGGGCGGTGGACAAAGCCAAGCAGTTTGATGTCAAACAGGGCCGGCTGGTGACCGTGTATTGCTGTACCCGCTGCGGTGAGCGTAAAGTGAAGGCACTGTAGCAACTTCAGGTAAGCGCCATGACCCAGATGATCTACCCCACCACCAATCTCAAAGCCACCGAGCAACTGGTGATTGAGCGCGGCGAAGGCGTATACGTCTACGACAACCGCGGCCAGCAGTATCTGGAGGGTATGAGCGGCCTTTGGTGTACCTCCCTCGGCTACGGCAACGAGGAGGTGGTCGAGGCGGCGGCGCAGCAGATGCGCACCTTGTCCTACTCACATCTGTTCGGTGGCAAGACGCACCCGGCTGCCATGAAACTCGCAGATACCCTGGCGGACATGGTGCCGGTGAACAACGCGCGCGTGTTCCTCGGCAATTCAGGCTCGGATGCCAACGATACGCTGGTCAAACTGCTGCGCTATCATTTCAACGCCGTTGGCCGTCCGGAAAAATTCAAGATCATTGCCCGCGAACGCGCCTATCACGGGGTGACGGTCGCAGCGGCTTCCCTCACCGGGCTGGTGCCGAATCACACGCATTTCAGCCTGCCGTTTGATGCGCTGGGTGTGCTGCGCACAGGTGCGCCACATTTCTACCGCGACGGATTGCCCGGAGAAACCGAGGAACAGTTCGCCACACGCCGTGCGCAGGAGCTGGAAGCCCTCATTCAGGCCGAGGGGCCGGAAACCATCGCGGCCTTTATCGCCGAGCCGGTGAACGGTGCGGGTGGCGTGATTGTGCCGCCACCCGGTTATTTCGAGAAAGTGCAGGCGGTGCTGCGCAAGTACGACATCCTGTTCTGGGACGACGAAGTGATTTGTGGTTTTGGCCGCACGGGCGCCGACTTTGGTGCCACCACCTACGGTATTCAGCCGCAGCTGATGTCGCTGGCGAAGGCGCTGTCATCAGCCTATTTACCGGTCAGCGCCGCCATCGTCACGGGTGATATCTACGAGTCCCTGGTGGAGCCCAGTGCGGCTGTCGGTATATTCGGCCACGGCTATACCTACGGCGGCCATCCGGTCGCCTGTGCCGTGGCCTCCAAAGTGCTGGAAATCTACGAGCGCGACCAGCTGTTTGCCCGTGCCGCCGACACCGGCCGCTATTTCCAGCAGCAGCTGCAGCGCTTCGTCGACCATCCGCTGGTGGGCGAGGTGCGCGGCGTGGGCATGATTGCTGCCCTCGAGCTGGTGGCCAACAAATCTACGCGGGAAGCCTTCCACGGCAATGCCATAGGCGGCCACTGCGCCTTGCGTGCCCAGGAGCACGGGCTGATTGTGCGTGCCATGGGCGGCAACAGCATTGCCCTGTGCCCGCCACTGGTGATTACGCACCAGCAGGTCGATGAGCTGGTGGCCAAGCTGGGCAAGGCGCTGGACGACACGCTGCGGTACGCCAGTGATGAGAAGCTCCTCTCGCAGGATTGAATCCGGGGCCGAGAGGGGCCCGTCAATCATGTCCCGCATCGGGTGAACATTCGATAACTCAAGGCTATTGGCTGCATGACTCCAAGTGTCTGCGCGTCTTTATTTCAGTCTCTATAATCTGGCTTGAAACCGAGAGACGAAAAGGACGTGCAGCATGTCGACAATAAGAACCCAACGTGGAGCACGGGCGTTGCTTGCGTTTTTGATCTGTATTCTTCCGACACTGGCAGTTGCCAAGTCGCCGAACATTCTGGTGATCTGGGGCGACGATATCGGCATCACCAATCTGAGCGCTTACAGTGACGGATTGATGGGCTACACAACGCCGAATATTGATCGCATTGCGCGCGACGGTATCCGCTTTACCGATTATTACGGCGAACAGAGCTGTACCGCAGGGCGTTCGGCCTTCATCACTGGCCAGAGTCCTATCAGAACCGGCCTCACCAAGGTCGGCATGCCCGGCGCTGATATCGGTTTGCAGCCGGAGGATGTCACGCTTGCTGCACTGCTCAAGGATCGTGGCTATGCCACGGGCCAGTTCGGCAAGAATCACCTGGGCGACAAAGATGCGTTTTTGCCGACAAACCACGGCTTCGACGAGTTCATGGGGAACCTGTATCACCTGAATGCGGAGGAAGAACCCGAGCACCCCGATTATCCGACGGATCCAGAATTCCGCGAGCGGTTTACGCCGCGCGGTGTAATCCACAGCCACGCTGATGGCCGCATAGAAGACAGCGGCCCGCTGACGCGCAAGCGTATGGAAACGGTGGATGAAGAATTCCTCGCGACAGCGACGGACTTCATCGGTCGTTCCACGCGCCAGGAGAAGCCGTTCTTTGTCTGGTTCAATACAACGCGCATGCACTTTTACACCCACATTACCGATGCCGAGCGTGGCCTCTCCGGGCAAGGCTTTTACAATGATGCGATGGTGGCTCACGACGCCCTGATTGGTCGCTTGCTTGACCAGTTGGATGAACTCGGTGTCAGCGACGATACCATCGTCGTGTATTCCACGGATAATGGCCCCCACTACAATACGTGGCCAGACGGCGCGATTACGCCGTTCCGCGGCGAGAAGAATACCAACTGGGAGGGCGGTTACCGAGTGCCCGCCATGGTGCGTTGGCCGGGCCGTATTCCCTCTGGAAAAGTGTCCAACGAGATCATGTCCCACATGGACTGGCTACCCACCCTGGCGGCCGCAGCGGGCGCCCCGGACGTTGTTGAAGGATTGCAGCGCGGCATGCGAGTAAATGGTCAGGACTATCGTGTGCACCTTGATGGCTTCAACTTTTTACCCTATCTGACGGGTGAGACGCCAGCGGGTCCGCGGGAGAGCTTTATCTACTGGAGTGACGATGGACAGCTGACCGGCATGCGTATTGGCGACTGGAAAGTGGTGTTCGCCGAGCAGCGAGCCGCCCGCTTCGACGTATGGCGCGATCCGTTCGTGCCCCTGCGAATTCCCAAGTTGTTCAACCTGCGTCGTGACCCTTTTGAGCGGGCCGACACCGATTCCAACGCCTACAACGAGTGGTGGGGACGCATTGCCGGGCCCTTCATTTCACTTTCGAGAATGCATTTGTCGCGGTTTCTCGCCACGCTGGAAGAATTCCCCCCGCGTCAGCGTCCCGCTTCTTTTACTGTAGATCAGGTGCTCGAGGCTGCCTTCGACGACCGGCAGTAACAGCGCCGGGAGCGTATACGCAATGGCTCCGGGCTGTCATCGGGACGGGGCTTGCGCGGTCGGAGAGTTCGCGGCTTCCGGTTATGCATCCGATAACAATTAGTCATTTCCGCGAGCCAGACTGGCCCGGTATGGTTCCCGCAAAACCATACAATAACGGAGATGCGCATGTTTGCCCGATTCGATAAAAGCCTGAAAGTCCTGCCGCTGGCGGTCGCCTGTGCCTGTGTTACCAACACAGCATCGGCGCAAATGCTGGAAGAGGTTGTGGTGACTGCACAGAAGCGCAGCCAGAGCCTGCAGGATGTACCGATATCCATAAACGCCGTGTCCGGTGAAAAGCTCAGAGAGGCCGGAATCACCCGCATAGCAGATTTGCAGGTGTATGTGCCGAACCTCACCATGAGCGAGGCGGCCATCGGCTCCAATATCTATATCCGCGGGGTAGGCTCGCAGGTTAACCAGGGCTTCGAGCAGTCGGTGGGAACCTACGTCGATGGCATCTATTTTGGTCGCCCGCGGCAGTTGCGCGCTCCTTTCTTTGACCTGGAGCGGGTTGAAGTTCTACGTGGCCCCCAGAGTATCCTGTTCGGCAAGAATTCGATCGCGGGTGCGTTGAACCTGGTCACCGCAAAACCGACGGATGAATTTGAGGGCAGTATCTCTGCGCTGCTTGAGCCTGACCATGGTGAGCTTGAAACCAGCCTGGTACTTTCCGGGCCCATTACCGACGCGCTGGCCGGGCGTCTGGCAGTTCGATACAGGGAAATCGATGGTTTCATCGACAATGTGGCCAAAGACCTTGATGAAATGGAGACGGAGGAAACGGTGGTACGCGGCGCGCTGCGCTGGGATGCCACCGAGAACCTGCAGGTTGACTTGAAACTCGAGACGGGTGAGTTCAATTCTGTGGGGCGCAATTCCATTATCATCGGCAGTCCTGCGCCGGGTGGCGCTACGCCGGTCCTCAATGATTTTACGCGCAAGGCCGCGCTGGACCCGGAATTCAGCGACAACAACTACGACAACGCAACCCTGACCTTGAACTATCAGCTGGGTGAGTTTGAACTGGTGTCGACCACCGGGTGGTCTGCTTACGATTACACAGAGGAGGTCGACACCGATTTTGGTGTGGGCAGCACGGTGCAGTCTCCGGCGGCAGAGGACTTCGAGCAGTCGAGTCAGGAATTGCGCCTGGTGTCGCCCCTCGGGCAGACGTTTGAGCACATACTTGGCGTGTTCTACCAGACATCCGAGACGGACTATGCCGAACCTGCCCGGATCACCTTGCCCAGTGTAGCGGTAGAGCTGGACCGGAACTTTTTTTCCGACAGCGACCTCTGGGCGGTGTTCGGCCAGTCCACCTGGAATGTCTCTAACAACTTTCGCGCCACGCTGGGTTTACGCTACACCGTTGAAGACAAGGAGGGCGGACGCAAGCTCGTGACGCGCAATCTGGATGGCAGCGTATTCAACCCGCTGGGGCTGTCGGGGTTTGCTGAACTGGGCATGCCGCTGCCGCCCCTCGGAGTCACACCGCATGACCTGAGGGGTGAGCGTGACGAAGAAGTGGTAACCCCCTTGTTGAATCTGCAATGGGACGTTGCCACCGACGCCATGCTGTACGCAAGCGTGTCGACGGGCTACAAAGCGGGTGGATTTGATGCGCGTAGCAACCGGGCCACCTTGCCCGATGGTCGCCCCGCGCTTGAATTCGAGGAAGAGGAGGCACTCTCTATGGAGCTGGGTGCCAAGCTTGGGCTGATGGATGGCGCCGCGGAACTGAATGTTGCGGTGTTCCGCACGGAGTACGACGACCTTCAGGTCAGCGTGTTCGACGGCGTTCTGGGCTTTGACGTGCAGAACGCGGCCTCTGCGACTACACAGGGCCTGGAGATGGATGGCCGCTGGCAGCTGACCGATAAACTGCGGCTGACCGGCGCGTTTGCCTATACGGATTTTGAATTTGAGGATTACGAAGATGGTGCCTGCTATAAGGGCCAGCAACCGAACCAGGTGGTCGATGGTGTGCCGTTCTGTGACTGGTCCGGCAACACCAACCAGTTCACGCCCGAATTCAGCGGCACCCTGGGTGTCGATTTTGTACAGCCTGTATTCGGGAATCTGGAGTTGAGGTCAACGCTGGATGTCATATACTCGGACGATTACTACGCCGCGCCTGATCTTGATCCCAACGCGCTGCAGGACAGCTACGTCAAGCTGAATGCACGTTTCGCACTGGGCCGCGCGGATGGTACTTGGGAAGTCGCGCTGGTTGGCAAAAACCTGACGGATGAAGAAATCATCACCTTTGCCAACGATGTGCCGCTCACCGGGCCGGTGACAAGCTACTTTGCATTCGTGGAGCGCCCGCGAACGGTAGCCGTGCAGGCAACCTATAATTTTTGATAAAAAGCGAGGGCGGTATGGCAGTATCCGGTAGCAAGTTGGCCTGTTTCAGGGCCGCTGTAGTGGGGGGGCTGTTTGTTGCAACGGTCGGTTGTGGCCAGCAGGCTACCGAGCCTGCGGCAACGTCAGTTCCTGCAAGCGTTGCCGCCGTTGACGGCCAGCGTATACAGCAGGCCGATCAACAACCGGGGAACTGGCTGAGCCATGGGCGCACTTACAGCGAACAGCGTTTCAGCCCGCTCGAGGAACTGGACGAATCCAATGTTGCGGAGCTTGGCCTTGCCTGGTACTTCGATCTGCCGGATGACCGCGGTATAGAAGCCACGCCCATTGTGGTTGATGGCGTGATGTACGTCACCGGCGCCTGGAGCAAGGTGTTTGCACTGGACGCCGCCAGCGGTGACCTGCTCTGGCAGTACGACCCGCAAGTGCCGCGGGAATGGGCAGGGAATCTGTGCTGTGACGTGGTCAACCGCGGCGTAGCGGTCTGGAAAGGGGTTGTGCTGTCCGGCACCCTGGACGGCCGGCTGCAGGGCATCGACGCACGCAACGGGGAACTGATCTGGGAGACGCGCACCACGCCGCTGGATCGCCCCTACTCGATAACCGGTGCACCACGTGTGGTGAAGGACCGCGTGATCATCGGCAACGGCGGGGCAGAGCTGGGTGTACGCGGCTTTGTGTCCGCCTACGATTACCGTACCGGTGAGCTGCAGTGGCGCTTTTATACGGTCCCGGGAGACCCCTCCCTGCCATTGGAGCACCCGGCACTGGAGATGACACTGGACACCTGGAAGGGCGGTGAGTGGTGGAAGATCGGTGGCGGTGGCACCGTCTGGGATTCCATGGCCTATGACCCGGAGGCCGATCTGCTGTATATCGGGACCGGCAATGGCTCGCCCTGGAATCGCAGTATTCGCAGTCCCGGTGGCGGCGATAACCTCTTCCTGTCCTCGATGGTCGCGCTGCGCCCTGAAACCGGGGAATACGTCTGGCATTACCAGACCACACCTGGTGAAAGCTGGGATTACACTGCTACACAGCACATGATTCTTGCTGAAATCGATTGGCAGGGCGAACCGCGCAAAGTGATTATGCAGGCGCCGAAAAACGGTTTCTTCTACGTATTGGACCGCTTGACCGGCGAGTTGCTGTCGGCAGAGCCCTACACACAGGTAACCTGGGCGGAGCGCGTTGACCTCGAAACCGGGCGGCCGGTGGAAAACCCCGCGGCGCGTTACGAGCAGGGCGAGGCGGCATTGATCTGGCCGCACCCACTCGGCGGACACAACTGGCACCCGATGAGCTATAGCCCCAACACCGGCCTGGTCTATATCCCGGCGCAGGAAATCGGCATGAACTACTCACGCGACGAACAGTTCAGCTACAGTCCCGGGGGTTGGAACACAGGCGTGGCGTTGGAAGCGGCCGGTATGCCGGACGATGAGGCGGTGCGCGCCGAGTTCGGCAAACTGACCAAAGGCCATGTGAGTGCCTGGGACCCGGTTGCGGGGCGCGAAGTCTGGCGCATTCAGCACGACAATATCTGGAACGGGGGTTTGCTCTCCACCGCGGGTAATCTGCTGTTCCAGGGCAACGCGGAGGGCGAACTGGTCGCCTATCGTGCCACCAATGGGGAGCGCTTGTGGCGCTTCCCGGCGCAAACCGGCATCGTCGCTGCGCCCATCAGTTACCAGGCCGGTGGTGAACAGCTGGTTGCGGTGGCTGCGGGCTGGGGTGGTGCTTTCGCGCTGACGGGTGGCGAGCTGGCCAGTCGCAGTGCGGGGTCCGTCACCAACAGCAGGATACTGGCCTTCCGCCAGGGCGGCACCGCGGCCCTGCCTGCGGTTACAGCCAGCCGTGATCGCACCCAGGTGCCAGCTTCATCATCGACCGCAGCCGCGCAAGTCTCACTTGCAGTCGAGGCAGCGGCAGATGCCGATGCGATTGAACGCGGCCGGGTGCTGTTCATGCGCAACTGCCACATGTGCCACGGTGACCGCGCGGTATCCGGCAGCAACATCCCCGACCTGCGACACATGTCCGATGAAACCGTGGCGCAGTTTGGTGCCATTGTGCTCGGCGGCCTGCGACACCAGGGCGGTATGCCCGGCTTTGCAGAGCGCTTGGAGCAGGCGAACGCCGAGGATCTGCTCGCCTACCTGCTCAGCGTGAGGGTGGCCGCAGCAGGCGAGGGCTGATTCAGGTTCACGCTGTGGTTGCTGCTTCCCCGTGAAGCAGTTGGTCAATCAGAGCCCTGCCCGCGGGTGGCAGGGTGGCGTTGCGTAGATAGACGATGCCCGGGCGCACCATGATGTCGGTGAAGCCTGGAAAGTCGATTTCCACAAGCTTGGCGCCCACGACGCTGTCACGCAGTATCCGCTCCGGAGCACAGGTGATGAAGTCGGAATGCAGCACGACTTTGCTCAGCAGGC
>TARA_R110001599_G_scaffold54848_13_pt1 | contig 13562 bp, 13 predicted proteins | sample TARA_R110001599 | Tara Oceans TARA_R110001599 (sample SAMEA4398360) | marine metagenome | biome: Polar Biome; feature: [MES] marine water layer (ENVO:01000295) within the mesopelagic zone...; material: water (ENVO:00002006), including particulate matter (ENVO:01000060) such... | reverse complement strand
GGGCCATTGTCGGTAACCATTACCGCAATGGGCAGCGTTGAGCAGCGTTATGCTTTACGGCGCAGTACGGCCCAAGTGGGCGATGTGATTTGTGTCACCGGCACTTTGGGCGATGCTGGCGCGGGTTTGGCGCTGGCGTTGCATGCGTTTAAACAAGCGAGCTTGCCGTTGGCTTCAGATGCCACGGCAGCTGCGCTCACCGATGAAGCGCTACTCAACCTCTCCGATGATCACCAAGACTATCTCCTCGATCGGCTCAATCGGCCATCACCGCGCATAAGCTCAGGTGTGGGCGTTCGTGGTTTCGCCAGCGCCGGTATGGATATTTCCGATGGTCTCTTGCAGGACCTTGGCCATCTGCTCGCGGCTTCAGGCGTGGGCGCAGAGCTTGAGATCGACAATCTGCCTCTATCCGATGCGCTGAAAGCGTATGCTCGCACCAGCCTGAAAGCCCATGCGCAAGCACGTGATTGGGCCTTAAGCGCCGGCGATGATTACGAGCTACTGCTGACCATCCCGCCAGATAAATGGCAGCAGCTCGATAACACGCCGGCAATAAAATCTAAGCTCACAGCCATCGGTAAAGTGACGAAAACTCTCGGCTTGCGCTTGACCAAGCAAGGCAAGGCTTGGGAGCATGAAGGCCTCGCTGGATATCAGCACTTTTGAGTACGCGCGCATGAAACAGCCGCTGCCACGCTTACCGCGTGCGCTGGATTTATTAGCCTATGGTTTTGGCTCAGGCCGCAGTCCGAAAGCTCCAGGCACTGTTGGCTCTGCGCTCGCCGTGGTTTGGTTTGCCGCATTCGCCAGTTTTCCCTTGCCGGTGTACCTGATTTGGGTGGCGATTGCCGCTGTCGCCGGCGTCGCCATTTGTGGTGAGGCCGCTAAACATATGGGCGTACACGACCATCCAGGCATCGTTTGGGATGAGTTTGTTGGCCAATGGATTGCACTAATCCCCGTGGTGCCACTGCTGAACTGGGACACCCACCACGTTATTGCCGTACTGCTCGGCTTTGGTCTGTTTCGCCTCTTCGACATTTGGAAGCCATGGCCGGTGAGCTGGGCCGATGGCCATGTGCATGGCGGCCTTGGCATCATGCTCGACGATATTATTGCAGGCGCTATGGCCGCTATCGTGCTCTATTTCATCCTGCCGTATTTGCCCGCAGCCGAAGCTGGCTGGTTTGGTATCGTGCAATAACACGCATACTTCTCTGCATGCGAGTCTGCCGCAGAGGGGCGCAGTTTTGCTACACTCTGCACCCCCTGCGTTGACCGGAGCCGATCTGGTGGCCTTTGAATTTGTAGCTGCATCCCGCTTGCCGACACAGTTTGGCGAGTTTTCCATTCATGCATTCCAAGATAGCGCCTCTGGCAAAGAGCATATTGCCCTGAGCATGGGCACGCTTGATGACGGCGAGCCAGTGCTAATGCGCGTGCATTCGGAGTGCTTAACGGGGGACAGCTTTGGTAGTTTGCGTTGCGATTGCGGCCCGCAGTTACATGCCGCCATGCAGCAAATCAGTGAGTTAGGTCGCGGCGTTATTTTGTATTTACGACAAGAAGGCCGAGGCATTGGTCTGGTCAATAAAATCCGCGCCTATGCCTTGCAAGATGCTGGTGCCGACACCGTTGAGGCCAATGAGCAACTCGGTTTTGGCGCTGATTTACGCGAATACGCCATGTGCGAAGACATGCTGCGGCATTTAGGCGTAACTCGTGTGCGCCTACTAACTAATAACCCTAAGAAGGTTGATGGCCTGCGTGCTGTAGGCATCGATGTCATTGAGCGCGTGGCTTTGTTTGTTGGCGGCAACCCGCACAACGAAGGCTATATGCAAACTAAGACCGATAAAATGGGCCATATGCTGGCGCCGGAGAAGTCATGAGCGTGCGTGTTCTCACCGGCATTACCACTACCGGCATCCCACATTTGGGTAATTACGCCGGCGCTATTCGCCCAGCGGTTGCCGCTAGCCGCGAGAGCGGTGTCGATGCCTTTTATTTTCTTGCCGACTATCACGCGCTGATCAAATGCGATGACCCCGCGCGCATCGCTCAGTCGCGCTTGTCTATCGCCGCAACGTGGTTGGCCTGTGGCTTGGATGCTGAGCGCGCCACGTTTTATCGGCAATCAGATATTCCTGAAACCACCGAGCTGAACTGGCTGCTGACTTGTGTTGCTGGCAAAGGCTTGTTGAATCGTGCGCACGCCTATAAGGCTGCAGTAACGGCAAATGTCGATGCGGGCCAAGATGCCGATGCCGGCGTGACCATGGGTTTGTATAGCTATCCTGTGCTAATGGCCGCCGATATTTTGCTGTTCAATGCCCATCGCGTGCCGGTCGGTCGCGACCAAATTCAGCATGTGGAAATGGCGCGTGATATCGCCCAACGCTTTAACCATGTCTTCGGCAAAGGTCGCGACTATTTCACGCTGCCCGATGCTGTTGTTGATGAGCAAGTGGCGACGCTACCCGGTCTTGATGGCCGCAAAATGTCGAAAAGCTACGACAACACCATCCCGCTATTTTCTACCGCGAAGCAGTTGAAAGCTGCAATTTCGCGCATCGTTACCGACTCGCGTTTGCCCGGTGAGGCCAAGGATGCCGACAGTTCGCATCTATTCCAAATCTATCGTGGCTTTGCCAGCAATGAGTCCAGCGCCGAGTTCCGCCAGAGCCTGCTCGATGGCATGGGCTGGGGCGATGCCAAGCAACAGCTCTTTTCCTTGCTCGATGCCGAGCTAGCGCCGGGTCGCGAGCACTACAATGCCTTGCTGCAACGACCAGATGATCTTGAAGATATCTTGCTAGCAGGCGCGGCTAAAGCGCGTGCGATTGCGCAACCATTTTTAGCGGAATTACGCGAAGCAGTAGGCTTGCAAAGCTTTCGTAGCAAAGCGGCTAACAGCACAGCGAAAGTGAAAAAAACGACGAATGCTGCGCGCGTGGTTAGTGCTCGCGATAGTGATGGTCAGTTCCGTTTCCGTCTGCGCAATGCCGCCGGCGATGTGCTGCTAACCAGCATCGCCTTTGCCGATGGCAAAAGTGCCGGTCTAGCGGCGAAAGCCATGATTCAAGGCAGTGATGAATGGCAGAGCAGCGAGTCTGCTTGTGCGCTGTGGCAGGCTGGCGTATTGGTGGCTGAGTGCGAAGCGGAGCTGGCTGATGCAGCGGTTATCGCCTTAGCCGAACTGCGCGCTTTAGAAGATTAACTGCCCAGGCGGCAGTGGCTAGTTAAGTAGCCACTGCGCTAGCAGGGTCTCGTTTTTGCGCAAGATCATGAAGTGCCCGCAGCACATCGCGGCGACTAATCTGACCGACCACCACGCCCAAGTCATCAACTACGGGCAAGCGTCGGCGCCCACGTTTCTGAAACAAATCAGCAGCGTCTAAAATACTTTGGCTAGGATGAATGGAGTCGATGCCAATACTCATGACATCGCGCACTAGGCCTGAGCTCATGTCGTAATAACCCGACTGCAAAAGGTCACCCAGGCAGTCAGCCTCAGAAAACATACCAATTAGTTCGCCATTTTGAACCACGGGCGCGCCAGATATTTTGTGCTGCAGCAGGGTTTTGATGGCGGCATCGATACTCACCTCAGGGCTGAGCACGATGGGCTGTTTAGCCATGTAATGGTCGACACGGATATCATGCAGCATCTAGCGACCTCGATTAGCGACTATGATTATCGAGTCATGGCCTAAGTCGAAGGCGGGGTCAAGTGGCTTGCGCCCAGTGACAGTTTTTAGTGGCCGAGCTGCGTGCGAGCAAGGCGTTCGCCGATGGCGCGCACAATGCCATCGCGATCGAGACCGCAGGCGGCATGCATTTGCACAGGTGAGGCGTGTTCGATATAGGCGTCGCGAATGCCGATGGTGAGTAGGCCGCAGTGGTAGCCATTGGCGTGCAGCCACTCGCCGACAGCTGAGCCGGCTCCGCCCATCACGGCGTGCTCTTCAACACTGACCAATAGGCTGTGGCTGTTGGCAAGTTCGACTAAGCAGGCTTCATCTAGCGGTTTTACCCAGCGCATATCAACGATGGTGGGCGTTGCTAGACCTAGTTTTTTTAGCTCATCGGCGGCCTGTGTCACGGCTTCTAGGCGCGAGCCGAAGTTTAGGATGGCAACTTCAACGCCACGACGTAGCGTGCGTGCGCGGCCAATGGCTGGCAGCTCAGCGCTTGCGTTGATAGCTGCGCCAGTGCCGGTACCGCGCGGATAGCGCACCGCCGATGGGCCTTGGTGTTGCCATGCGGCTTCGAGCAGGGCGTGGCATTCGGCTTCATCGCTGGGCGCGGCGATGATCATATTGGGGATGCAGCGCAGGAATGCGAGGTCGTAGGCGCCGGCATGCGTCGGACCATCTTCGCCAACTAAGCCGGCACGATCGATGGCAAAGGTGACATCGAGATTTTGCAGGGCAACGTCGTGAATGAGCTGGTCATAGCCGCGTTGTAGAAACGTCGAGTAGATGGCGACAACGGGTTTCAAACCTTCGCAGGCGAGGCCGGCGGCAAAGGTTACTGCGTGCTGCTCGGCAATCGCCACGTCGTGATAGCGCTCGGGATATTGTGCGGCAAAACTCACCATGCCTGAGCCTTCGCACATGGCTGGCGTGATGCCGACCAAGCGCAAGTCTTTCGCGGCAGCTGCGCAAAGCCAGTCGCCGAAAACATCGGAGTATTTTTTCGGCTTCGGCGCGACAGCCGCAACTACATGAGCGGCGCTGGCTGTGGCATCAATAGAGCTAGCCGCTGTTTTCTTCGCCTTAGCAGCGGGCTCTGCTGCACGCTCGGTCACTGGCGCAATTTTGCTAATCGCGTGATAGCCAATAGGGTCAGCTTCGGCCGGCGCAAAACCTTTACCTTTGGTGGTAAACACATGCAGCAGCTGCGGCCCTTTCGCCTCGCTTAAATTGGCGATGGTCTCGATTAGCTCGTCGAGATTATGACCATCAATCGGGCCAACATAGTTAAAGCCGATGGACTCAAACAAGGCGCCGGGCGCGTCGGTGACCATGGTCTTCATTTGTTCTTCGGTGCGGCGAACAAAGTTCATCGCGGTAGGCATCGATTGCAGCACGCGCTTGCCGCCTTCACGTAGCGCGATATAGCTTTTGCTTGCCCAAATACGCGAGAAATAATTCGACAGGCCGCCGACTGCATTTGAAATCGACATTTGGTTGTCGTTCAAAATCACCAGCATATTGGCATTTTGATGTGCAGCGTCATTTAGCGCTTCGAAGGCCATGCCCGCCGTCATTGCGCCATCGCCAATAACGGCAACCACTTTACGCTCACTGCCAGTGAGCTCGGCGGCACGTGCCATACCCAGTGCGGCAGAAATCGATGTTGACGAGTGGCCAACGCCAAAGGTGTCGTAAGGCGATTCTTCGCGGCGCGGAAACGCGGCGAGGCCATCTTGCTGGCGCATGGTGAGCATTTGCTCTTTGCGACCAGTTAAAATTTTGTGCGGATAGGTCTGATGGCCAACGTCCCAGACAACTCTGTCCTGAGGCGTGTTGTAGACATAATGCAGGGCAATGGTGAGCTCAATAACGCCGAGGCCGGCACCAAAGTGACCGCCTGTTTGACCCGTGCTCCAGAGCATAAACTCGCGTAATTCGCGGGCCAGTTCAGGCAGCGCGTCGACCGGTAACTCACGCAGTTTATCCGGCGTCGGCACTTGGTCGAGCAGGGGCGTAAGCGGTCGATTCAGCGGAATTTCGTGGAACATCAGAGGCCTTCCTGAGCAGATGGGCGAATTATACCCATTCGTCAGTGATCGCGCGCGAGTAAGTAGTTTGCCAGCGTGCGTAATGGTTCTGCGGGCTCGCCCAATGGCGCGAGTGCGGCCAAGGCATCATCGGTGAGTTGGCGCGCTAAAGCTTGCGCTGCTCCTAAGCCCAGTAGTGCAGGGTAGGTGGCTTTCGCATGTGCGGCGTCGGCGCCAGACTGCTTGCCAAGCGTGGCGGTGTCGCCGATGACATCAAGCACGTCATCGTGGACTTGGAAGGCTAGACCTAAAGCATCGGCGTAATGATCAAGTGCTGCGAGTTGAGCCTCGCTGGCGTTGCCAGCAAGCGCGCCTAAACGCACGGCGGCGCGAATCAGAGCGCCGGTCTTGTAGCGATGAATTTGGCTGAGGGCATCGACGGTGATGCTTTGGCCTTCGGCGGCGAGGTCGAGGCGTTGGCCATAAACCATGTCGCGTGCGGCCTGAGCCAGTGCGCGCGTTTGCTCGGCGGCGATTAGTGCGTGTGCGCTTGAGGATACGCGTGCCGCGTCTGCCTTCGGCGCATCAACTAGCCCGTCGCTTAGTGCGCAAAAGGCCAGAGCTTGCAGCGCATCGCCGGCTAAAAGTGCTGTGGCCTCATCGAACTGGCGATGGCAGGTGGGCTGGCCACGGCGCAGATTATCGTCATCCATGCAGGGTAAGTCGTCGTGCACTAGTGAGTAGCCATGAATGCACTCGACGGATAATGCCGCCGATTCAGCGGCCTGCCAGCTGCCGCCGACGCTTAAGCACGCGCCCCAAGCTAAAGCTGGTCGCACGCGCTTGCCGCCATTGGCCATGGCGTAGTCTATGGCGGCGTTAAGCCGCTCATCATGGCCCTGATGGCGTGCGAGAAAGTCCTGCAGCAGAGGTGTAAAGCGAGTCTGCGTCTGAACTAAAAGCTCTGGCAGCGAAGCGGCCGCTAACGATGTAGCGGCCTCAGATGCGATGGGCATGGTGCTTAGCTATCGTCGCGCGGTGTGAATGCCTCGGTGTCGAGGCTGCCATCGCGCTTGGCGAGTAGCAGCTGCACTTTTTGCTCGGCGGCATCTAGCGATTGCTGGCATTGGCGGGTGAGGCGCACGCCTTCTTCGAAGGCTTTTAGTGCATCTTCCAATGGCAAGTCGCCGCCTTCTAAGCGCTGCACTTGCGACTCTAGTTCGGCGAGCGCGCGCTCAAAATCGACAGGCTTTGCTTGCGTTGCGTCCGTCATCGCGGCTCTCCGTTTTTCGCACAAAATTGAATGCGCTATTTAACCATGCCACGGCTAAAACTTATATCGCAAGCCTACGACGCCGCCACGCCCTGGCGCTGGCACGGCATCCTTAATGAACGATGTGGCGCGGCGAATATCATCATCGAGCAAGTTAGTGCCTTGCACGAAAACACTGGCCTCGCTGCTGCCATGACGGTGCAGCACTACGCTGACATCGGCATTTAGCAGGCCATAGCCGGCAGTTTGTGTGTCGAGGCGACCTGGGCGATCTTGATCCATGGCCTGAACATAGCTGATGTTGGCGCTGGTGGCTTTAAAGTGGCCATGCAAGCTCAGGCCATAGCGTGCCGGAGTTAGACGTGGCGCAGGAGCATCGCCAGTCGAAGTTTCGATGGTGCCACGCACGGCATCGGTAAAGCCGCGAATGCTCAGCTGTACTGGGCCGTCGGTTTCATTTAAAAGCGCATAGTTGGCGGCGAGTTCGTAGCCGCTGAAGCGAGCGCGATTTTGACGATAGTTGATCAACAAGAACTCGCCGGCAGCATTGACAGTGCCATCGTCTTCAACTCGTGTTGGATTGCCGAGGCCATCGTCGACTTCACTGGCATAAATATAATTGCGTGCCTGCTTGTGAAATACGCTGGCCTCGAAGCCAAAGCGGCCTTGGTGATGATCAAAGCCAATCTCCAAATCTTGACTCTGTTCTAAGCGCAGCTGAGCGCCGCCAACTTCGAAGGTTCCAGTGGCGGCGTGAGGGCCTTGGGCATACAACTCCTCAATGGCCGGTGCACGTTCAGCATGCGTTAGCGTGATACGTAAGTGGCTGTTTTCGCTGATGTCATAAAGATTGCCTAACGATGCACTGACCGGCGTAAAGTCACGAGCAACGGCTCCTTCTGGGTCCATTCGTACGCTTTCCACCCGCGCACCTAACTCAATTTTATTGCGGCCAAAGCGGCGCTCTTCCAGCACAAAAAGTCCAGCCTGCTGGCTTTTGGTTGCCGGCACATAAGCCTCATCGCCAATGGCGGCAAATTCGCGTTGACCTAATTGCACACCGACCACGCCACGAAAGCCGGCAATAGGCTGATGCACAGCTTCAATGCGTGCCTGCGTTTCATTATTGGTGAAGCGTGTGCCGGCAGTGGCGGCATCTTCAAACTCGGTGTGGCCATAGCGCGAGTCGCTGATCTTGAAGCGTAGAGACTCCAATGCTGAAATAGGGTCACGAAGCAGCGCCTGTGCGTCGTAGCGGCGCTGGCGCATAACGATAAATGCTTCATCCTCCACCGGCAGGCCATAACGTTGGTCGTATTGGCTGGCGGAGAAGCCAAAGGCATTGCCTGCATCGCTGATATAGCTATAGCCGAGTGCGCCGTTATCGAGGTCGTTGGCGCTATTGGCGAGGCGGCCTTGGCTCGGACTGCTGCCATCCACAGCCGCATTGCCTGGAATGGCGTAGTTTTCGCTGCGGCTACGGGTTCCGTCGATATGCCATTGGTGATTGCCTTGGCCATAGTTGATGTCGGCCGCGCCTAGAGCGTTGCGTGCGTTGGAGCCTTGGCTCGCCTCTAGCGATCCTGAAAAGCCTTCGGTTACCTCGGTGGCAAGGCGCGAGTCGGTGACATTGACCACGCCGCCAGAGGCGCTGCTGCCGTAAAGCAGGCTCGCGGGGCCTTTAATAATTTCGATTTGGCGCGCGATTAAGGGGTTGATGGTGACCGCATGATCGGGGCTGAGCGCCGACACATCCATGGCGCTAATGCCGTTGGCGAGCACATCGACGCGTGGACCAGATTGTCCGCGAATGACCGGACGTGATGCCCCAGCGCCAAAGTCGCCGGTGCTAATGCCGGGCTCATTTGCTAAAGTTTCGCCAATGCTTGCGCGCTTCTTACTGGCCAAGTCTTCACCGCTCAAAACTGCAATAGGCTGTACTAACTCATCGGCAGTGCGGCCTAAAGGGCTGGCGCTAATGGTTATTTCGAGTAATGGCTTGGCTTCTGGGGTGTTGGCCAAACTCATGCCGCTAGCTAATGCAGTAAGGGCAAAAAGACTTAAAGGTGTAGAGCGATAAAGGCGGGCGCGCATTAAACATATCTCCGGTGGCTGATGGCCGATATGTTATACCATAACACTTTTAGTGCAAGCCCTAAGACTATTCGGCAGGCATCATCGACTGCGTTATGATGCGGCATCGATGATTAAGGGGTGCATCTGTGTCCGTAACCAAGCCATTTACCGAGGCCGAGCTGGCCCAAATTAAAAAAGACTGTCAGCGCAAAGTGCGTCGCATAGCGTGGGTCTCTGCCGGCGCAGCCATTGTGCCAGTGCCTTTATTTGATGTGGTATTTGATGTCGGCGTGTTGATTAAAGTTGTGCCTGAGATCAACCAGCGCTTCGGCCTTGAGCCTGAACAAATTGCGCAGATGTCAGATGAGACGCGCATTCAAGTATGGAAGCGGCGCGCTGAGCGCGGCAGCGAGTTGATTGGTATGGTCGTTACCCGCGAGCTGATTCGTCGCAGCCTGCAAGGCATGGGTACGCGCATTGTGGCGAAGCAAGTGACGAAATTTATTCCGTTAGGTGGGCAAATTGTCGCCGCAACTTTGGGTTATTGGATCATGCGCAAGTTGGCCATGAGCCATGTTGATGATTGCTACGAAGTTGCGCTAACGGCTAATGGCCATAGTCCGAAAGCGAAGCGCTAACCTGGAAATAGCATGATCGATGAGTCGCCGAAAAAACCAAGCAAGCAGGCCGCCGAAGTGAAGGCCTCTTCCGCGAAAACCGCTGCTGCTAAAAATCCTGCTGCGAAGAAAGCTGCCGAGAAAAAGCCATCAGCCGATCGCGGCAGACGCTATCGCGGCGTCAGTGAAGAGGCGCGACAAGCTGAGCGCCGCCAACGCTTTGTCGAGGCAGGGCTGACCGTGTTTGGTTCGCGGGGTTATCACAGCTCCACGGTGCGCAGTATTTGTGCTGAAGCAGGGCTGACTGAGCGCTATTTTTACGAATCATTCTCCAATAGCGAAGACTTGCTTTGCGTGGTCTACGACTACACCAATCAGCGTGTACGCGAGCGCGTATTGGCTGCTGTGATGGATGCACCGCGCGATGTCTCAGCCATGGCCTACGCCACCTTGGTGGCGTTTCTTAGCATCATGCGTGATGACCCACGGATGGCTCAGCTATTATTTGTTGAGGTGCTAGGAGTGAGCGAGCGTGTCGATCAGCGCTACCGCAAAAGCGTCGAAGACTTTGCCCAGCTCATGCAGCTTATGGTGGCTCCACTGCTTGACGCGAAAGCCTTGCCGGCACCTTTGCAGCCCGACATTTTATCGGTGGCGATGCTGGGCTCGGTGATTACCGTGGTTTCGCGCTGGATGATCAATGGCTTTCAAGAGCCCATCGACACCATCGCGGAAAACTTGCACGTTGTCTTAGTTGCGATGATGCGCCATTTGGTTATTTTGGCGGACGCACCTGATGCATCCGCTTCGAAATAGTCGCAGTACGGCGGTTCAAATAGCGCGTGCTGCGATGCTTATCGTAGTAGCGCGGGTTGGGGATCATCGCAGCTAGTTTCGCCGCTTGTTGCGGGCTTAGATTATTCGCGGAAACGCCGAAATAATGCCGTGCGGCGGCTTCGGCACCAAACACACCATCGCCCCATTCGATCACATTTAGATAAATTTCGAAGATACGCCGCTTATCTAAGCGCTGTTCGATCATCAGCGTGATGATGGCTTCTTCGCCTTTGCGCAAGGGCGAGCGCGAGCCTGATAAAAATAGGTTTTTCGCCAGCTGCTGCGAAATTGTAGAGCCGCCGGCAACAATGCGACCCTTCTTAATATTTTTCTTCCACGCTACCTCAATGCCATCCCAGTCGAAGCCTTCGTGCTGAGTGAAGCCACTATCTTCTGCGACCATTACCGCGCGTTTTAATGAGCCTGAGATACGCTCATACGGCACCCATTTATGCTTCAGTGCCGCGTCCGGATTTTGCTGCTGCATGGCATCTAGGCGAGCACTCATAAACGCCGTCGACTGCACCGGCCGACTTTCCCACCACCAAATCTGCGCATATACCCATGCGTGCCAAGCCAGCACCATGGTTAGCGAGAGCAGCACTAAGCGCCCAAGCAAACGCCGCCACAGCGGCTTGGCTTTGCGCCGCGTGCTTTTCGTGTTTTTACGCATACGTTTAAGCACTATGCAGGCGGGTCAACTCAGCGATTTCTTCGCTAGCACCAAGCATCACCGGCACGCGTTGGTGCAGGCCGCTAGGCTGAATATCCATGATGCGCTGATGACCGGTGCTGGCCTCGCCGCCGGCTTGCTCGACCAACCAAGCCATTGGGTTTGCCTCATACATCAGGCGTAATTTGCCGCCTTTGCTGGCCATTTTGCTATCGAGTGGATAGAGAAATACGCCGCCACGACAGAGTAGGCGATGGACATCGGCGACCATTGCGGCAACCCAACGCATATTGAAATCTTTCGCGCGCGGGCCGGTTTTGCCGGCGAGCAAATCCGCGACATAGCTCTGCACCGGTGCTTCCCAAAAGCGCTGATTCGACATATTGATGGCGAACTCCTGCGTTTGCGCGGGCAGAGTTAAGTTTTCTTGGGTGAGCAGGAGCTCGCCGCTGTAGCGATCGAGCGTGAAGGCATGCACGCCATGGCCTAGGGTAAGAATGAACTGCGTTGATGGGCCATAAATGGCATAGCCAGCGGCAACTTGGGCGCTGCCGGGCTGTAAAAACACGGAGGCATCGCGGGCATCGCAGCCGTTTGGTGCCGGCAGCACAGAGAAAATGGTGCCTACGGGCGCATTGATGTCGATGTTTGATGAGCCATCGAGCGGATCAAATAAGAGTAAGTAAGCGCCTTCGCTGCCCGGGTGTGGCACAGGGAATGGGTCGTCCATTTCTTCCGAAGCCATACCGGCTAGGTGGCTGCCGTCGCTATGTAGCTGTAGCAAAATATCATTGGCGATGACGTCGAGCTTTTTCTGATCTTCACCTTGCACATTTTCGCTGCCGGCAGCGCCAAGCACGCCAGCGAGCGCACCTTGGCCAATGGCGGCGCCAATACGACGACAGGCTTCAGCCGTGACCATCAGGGTTTGGATGAGATTAGCGGGCAGGGCGCCATGGCCGCGGCTTGAGTCATGCAGCCAGTCGGTGAAGGTAATGTGTTGCTCTGTGGTCATGTCGCGGCCCTGTTTGAGTCAATAATGTAGGCAGTATAGCAGTGCACTAGATGACTGCGAGCGATGGAAAACTCTGTTTCGGGCTAGACGCTTTTGTCATTGCACCGTTTAATAGGCGCCTGCCACTCGGCTGAGCAACCTAGGAGGCCTCTAATGAGCCTGATCCAAGAATTCCGTCAGTTTGCTATTAAAGGCAATGTGATTGATCTCGCTGTCGGCATCATCATTGGTGCTGCATTTGGCAAAATCGTATCGTCGTTTGTTGGCGATATTGTCATGCCACCTATTGGTGTCTTAGTTGGCGGTGTCAGCTTTGTTGACCTTGCGGTAGTGCTAAAAGAAGCAGTTGGTGATCAACCCGCTGTGCTACTGAACTACGGTAAGTTTCTGCAAACATTACTAGATTTCTTCATCGTTGCATTCTCAGTGATGATGGCTGTGAAAGGCATCAACTCGATGAAGCGCAAACCTGAGCCAGCACCTGAGAAGGCCGCAGCGCCAGTTCCGCCAACGCCACAAGAGCAGCTCTTGATGGAAATTCGCGACCTATTGAAACAAAAAGGCTAAAGCCATGAGTCTGAGCGAGGAAGACGCCTTACTGCGCATTAAGCGAATGGAGGCCTCGCTCATTCGTAGCCATCTTGCGCACAGCGATGTGCTGCCGAAAGCGGACTACCAGCTTCTGCGCTATGCCTTAGTGCTGGCACGCTTGCGAGCGTTTAGCCCCGGTGCTGCAGGCCCTCGTGGCGAACAGCGTGAAGTACGTAAAGAGGTCACGCTCAATACCTCGCCGGTGTCGAGCTTGCGCCAGCTTTTGCTAGACACGCTCTATGTTCCGCTGCGGGAACAACGCAATATATTGCTGCGCTTAAGCCAAGCACGTCAGCAAGTCGACGGTGTGCGTACGGCGACCGCGCAGGCGCGGCGTGAACTCATTGCAACACATGCCCACGACTTTAGTGCTGCCGAACTCGATGCCGAGCTTTGCCACAAAGTTTTGGTGCTGATGCCGGGTGGCGGTGGTGGCTCTGGCTTTGTCTATATTGGCTTAGTCGCGCGCTTAAAGGCTGAGGGCTTGATGCCCTCGTATATCGTCGGTGCGTCCATTGGTGCCTTGCTTGGCGGCCTGATGGCACGAGATGCTGAGCCTGATATTGATGCCTTGATGGCCTGGGGCAAGGGTCTGCGCATGCGGCAGATTTTCTCGCGACCTACCATCGGTGGTGCCTTGAGTTTGCCTGGTGCCGTGCGCCTGCATTTGCGTGGCATGGATCAAATGCTGCGTCATCCGGATGGCTCGCCGCTGCGCATCAAAGACTTGGCCATTCCCTACGATGCAT
>TARA_R110001599_G_scaffold197965_15_pt1 | contig 13596 bp, 13 predicted proteins | sample TARA_R110001599 | Tara Oceans TARA_R110001599 (sample SAMEA4398360) | marine metagenome | biome: Polar Biome; feature: [MES] marine water layer (ENVO:01000295) within the mesopelagic zone...; material: water (ENVO:00002006), including particulate matter (ENVO:01000060) such... | reverse complement strand
CCGCACTCTCACGTTTCAGTCCTGCGGTACGGGCAATCATTGCATCGGTTCCCTCGACGGCTTCCACAGCCAGGACCAGGCCCTCCTGAACAGCGACAGCCTGTCCGACATCAGCCGGGCTCAGCGCTTCCAGAACGGCCTTTCCGCGCGCTATATCAAACTCTGCGGTCTCGTCCGGAGCACGGTCTGTGATTGCCCCCGAGGGCATCAGATAGCCGCCAAGAACATCATCGATCCCGACCACGCTAAATCCATCGCCTTCCAGCTCCTCGATGATAACGGAAAGCAGACCGTCATCGCCAAACGCCTTGCGCCCGGCCTTGGCCAGCATCTTGGCTGACCGCAGATCGAGAGACATGTCCGAAAAAGCCGGCCTGCGCATCGGCCCGGCCATGACCACCTCTTCCACCAGGGCGTCTTTCAGGTGCTTCAGCGTGGCACTGGTCGCACCAAGCCGCACCCATGCATGATCCAGCCCCTCAACAGTGGCCTGATCCGTTTGCCCTTCGAAGGCGATGACAAAGACGCCGTCTCCATCGCTCAGCCGACGTTCAGCAATACGGCGGGGCAGCACCCCGCCGCCGGCGAGAATTCCCAGCTTCGGCATGATGGTCTCAAGTCCTGCCAGGCTGGCAGATGGCGCCACGGCTGCCGGTGGCGCGGATGAAACCAACGATATCCGCCACGGCTTCGTGATCGCTGAATTCACGGGCGACAGAGTCCACACGTTCCTGGAACGTGCCTTCATCCGCGAACAGCAGCCGGTAAGCCTTGCGCAGCTCGGCAATCTGCTCCTGGGTGAACCCCCGGCGCTTCAGGCCGATCAGGTTGAGCCCGGACAGCCGTGCCCGGTCCCCCATCACGGTTCCAAACGGGATCACGTCATTCTCGACACCGGTAAGGCCGCCAATCATGGCGTGCTTGCCGATGCGCACGAATTGTCGCGCAGCGCTAAGCCCGCCGAGAATGGCGTACTCACCAACAGTCACATGCCCTGCCAGGGTCGCATTGTTTGCCAGTATGACATTGTCACCAACGATGCAGTCGTGCGCCACGTGAGAGGCAGCCATGAACAGGCAGCCGTCTCCCACCTTGGTCAGCATCCCGCCACCTTCGGTGCCGATATTCATGGTGACATGCTCGCGGATCACATTCCGGGCACCGATCACCAGTTCGGACGGCTCCCCGCCATATTTCAGGTCCTGGGGAATCTGCCCGATGGACGAGAACGGAAAGATCTCTGTTTCCGCGCCGATGCTGGTCCGGCCATCAAGGACGACATGAGCATGCAGACGGCAGCTGTCTCCCAGAACGACGTTCGGGCCGATGACGCAATACGGGCCGATCTCGACCCCGGAGCCGATCTCTGCGGCTTTATCGACAATCGCGGTCGGATGGATGCTGCGCTCTTGCGATGTCATCCCCTAGCTGTCCACGATCATCGCGGAGAATGTCGCCTCGGCAACCAGCACGCCGTCGACTTTCGCCGCTCCGGTGAATTTCCAGACCGGTCCCCGGTTCCTGGATTTCTCCACATGAATCTTGATCTGATCACCAGGAACCACGGGCTTGCGGAAACGGGCATCGTCGATGGTCATGAAATAGACCAGCTTGCCTTCCGCTTCCTTGCCCAGAGTAGCCACGACAAGACAACCGGCGGTTTGCGCCATGGATTCGATGATCAGGACGCCCGGGAAAACCGGACGGGTCGGGAAATGACCCTGAAAAAAGTTCTCGTTGATCGAGACATTCTTGACCCCGACCGCTTTCACGCCGAGCTCGATTTCCTCGATTTTATCCACCATGAGAAACGGATACCGGTGCGGGATCAGTTCCATCACCCGGTTTACGTCAATATCGGTTTCGACAGCCGTTCCGACTTCAATATCTGCGGCGCCCATCAGTTCTCCAGATCTTTGTTGCGTCGCCCCAAGGACTTGATAGCAGCCACCTGACGGCGGAAATCTCTTATTGGCACGGCCGGAGCCCCACCGATTTTTTCACCCGGCGCGGTCGTGCTCGTAACCCCGGACTGTGCTGCAACCTGCACGCCGTCACCGAGCTCGATATGGCCGGCCACACCGACCTGCCCCGCGAGAACCACGTAATTGCCGATTTTCGCGCTTCCGGCAATACCGGCCTGACCACAAATGATACAGCCTTTGCCAACCTGAACGTTGTGGCCGATCTGAACCAGATTATCAATCATGGTCCCACGGCCAATCACCGTATCCGGGCCACTGCCCCGGTCGATACAACTGTTCGCACCGATTTCCACATCATCCTCGATGATCGCCCGGCCAAGCTGCGGCATCTTGATGACACCGGCTTCATCCACTTCGAATCCGAACCCGCGCGTCCCGATCCGGGCTCCCGGATAGATCACCACACGCGCCCCGATCAGGCAGTGGGAAAGCGACGCGTTTTCACCGACAACGGTGCCTGCGCCAACCTCGACATTCTCGCCGACGATGGCGTTGGCTTCGACCCTGACCCCGTCCCCAAGCTTCGCACCGGCCGAAATCACCGCGCCCGGTCCGACGGAACAATCTTTGCCCAACATTGCCGCGTCATCAATTGCCGCAGTTGGGGAAATGCCTGTCGACGGGCGGTCTTCCGGATAGAACAGGGTCGCGATTTTGGCGAATGCCCGGCGAGGCCGGTCGCTGACGATCAGGGCAAGCCCATCTGGCGCCCGGTCGGCAATATTGCGCGGCAGGATACAGATAGCCGCCGCGGATGAACTCAGGGCTCCCACATAGCGTCTGTTCTCAACGAAACAGATGTCGCTGGCCGTCGCCTCTTCAATGGAGGCGATATCCTCGATTACCAGTTCCGGATCAGGACAGTTCAGCAATTCGCCACCAACGCGCTCGGCAAGGTCAGCGGCGGAATATGTTCCTGATTTTCTGAAGAATCTCTTGTCCGGCATCGCGCGGCATCAATCGCTTCTAGTTCTGCGTTTCAGTAAAGGTCACCTTGACCTTCGGCAGCTTCTTGTTCAGGCGTTTCATGATCTCTTCGGTAACATCGATTTTACGATCCCCGAGGAAAATCTGATTCTTGAACAAGACCAGCCCGACACCAACTTCGCCGGCAACTTCAGCGACGATCTCGATCATCGTCTGGCGCACCTGGCCGTTTGCCCGGCCATAGGCCTGGTCCAGCTGGCGCTTCATTGCCTGGCCGTCCCGCTGCAGGGCCGCGATATTCTGCTGGTGCTCACGGACACGCGCCTGGAAGACTTCATTGGCGAGAATGGCCTGCTGTTGCGCCAAAGCCTTTTCGGCTTCACGCACATCGGCTTCACGCTGCTGGAAGTCCTTCTCGTAGACCTTCCGGCGGCTCTCGACCTGCTCGCGGATATCCTTCGCCGCATCGGATTGGCGCATAATCTGCTGCACATCGACAACGGCCACACTGACCGGCTCGATCTTGTCGAGCGCATCCGCCGGGGAAACCGCGACGGCGGTCGTCAGCGAAACGGCAAGAAGAACCCCTGCAAGGACTCTAGAAGCGCGTTCCGAAACTGAACCTAAAGATTTCAGTATCATCAGCATCGTCCTTCAATATTGCTTGCGCCACATCGACGCGGATCAACCCAAACGCCGTGGCCCAGGAAATACCCGTACCCACTGACGCTCGTAAACTCGTGCTGTCGATGATTTCCGGTCCGCTTTCATCGATCCCGTAGAGCGAGCCGACATCGGTAAACACGAACCCTTTGATCCCAAGATCACCAGGCAGGCCAAGCGGGAAGCCGACCTCGGCCGTGCCGACATAATATGTATTGCCGCCCAGGGCATCATCACTGTCCCTGTCCCGCGGACCTATGCCATTCCGGGCGAAACCACGGAAATTGTTACCACCGACAAAGAACCGTTCCGCGATTCCGACATCTTCACCCAGTCCAACGATGTGTCCACCCTCACCGATCAGGCCAAGGACATAATCGTCAATCAGCGGAATGTAATAGGAGCCGCGAAGGGTCGTCCGGAAATGCGACACCGTACCGCCGAGCCCGGCGACATCGTTGGACACACTTATGAAATAGCCTTTGGTCGGATCATTCCTGTTGTCCCGCATATCGAGAGACAGGGTGTGACCAACCTGGGAAACGGTCTGGGAGCCTTCCTGGTCCTGCACGAAACGGGAAGCATCATCGTCCACATCCCGGATCTCCGTGGTCTTCAGCAGGTAGTTGACCGAATGCCGGAGATCCTCTCCAAGATCGTATCCCGCGCGCAGACGGAAACCACTGCTCTCTTCCTTGAAGGAGCTCTCGTCCGTTTCATCCCGGACGATCCTGAACAGATCAATACCGGCAGCCACGTCCCGATCCATGAAATAGGGCTCGGTGAAGCCGAGATCGAACTGCTGGCGGTTGACCGAGCCGGAGAACTTGAGGCGGAGATCCTGTCCCCGGCCAAGCAGGTTACGCTCCCGGATCCCGATATCGCCGATCACACTGTCCACGGTCGAAAAGCCGACACCGAAGGAAATTTCCCCGGTCGACTGTTCCTCGACAGTGGCGGTAATGACGGTCCGGTCCGGCTGCGAGCCTTCCCGGTTCTGCACATCCACGGTCTTGAAGAAGCCAAGGTTACGAACACGCCGGGTGGAGCGCCGCATCTTCGAGGTATTGAAGGCATCGCCTTCGGCAAGCTGGAATTCCCGCCGGATAACCCGGTCAAGCGTCCGCACATTGCCTTCGATATCGATCCGCTCAACGAAGACCTTGGGCCCCTCGCCGACAAAGAAGGTGATGCCAACAGTCTTGCCTTCGACATCCTGGTGCGGTTGCGGGCGGATATCCACGAAGGCGAAACCGAGAGTGCCGAGATAATCGACAATCCTGTCCACGGCATCGTCAACCTGGTCTGCGTTGTAGATCTCGCCGGGAACAATCTCCACCAGCGGACGCAGCGCTTCTTGTTCGATATTTTTCAGACGGATATCGAAGTCCATATCCCCGAAAGTATACTGGTTGCCTTCTTCCATCGTGAAGGTGACAACGAAATCCTTCTGGTCCGGCGTCAGCTCGGCGACAGCATTGAGGACTTTGAAGTCCGCATAGCCTTCGCTCAGATAGTGCCGCCGGAGCAATTCACGGTCGAAGCTGAGACGATCGGGATCGTAGGTGTCCGTGGTCGTCAGAATGCGCCAGAAGGCATATTCCTTGGTCTGGATCACATCGCGCAGCTTGGAATCGCTGAAAGCCTTGTTGCCGATAAAGGAGATCGACCGGATCCGGGTCAGCGGTCCTTCATCGATCTCGAACACCAGATCGACACGGTTCTGTTCTAGCTGGATAACCTTCGGCTCGACCGTCGCGGCGAAACGTCCGCTCAGGCGATACACATCAAGAATGCGCTGAACGTCCTGCTGCACCCGGGTCCGGGTGAAGACGCGCCGAGGCTGCAATTCGACCTCGCGCTCCAGCTCTTCGTCCTTGATACGCTTGTTGCCCTCGAAGGCAATCCGGTTGATCACCGGGTTCTCGACGACCGTGACAGTGATGCGGCCACCCGCGGGGCGAAGATTGACATCGGCAAACAGGCCCGTGCCAAACAGCGCTTTCAAGGACCTGTCCAGCGTGGCGGCGTCAACAGTGTCACCAACCTTGACGGTCATGTAGGAGCGTACCGTTTCCGGGTCCACGCGCTGGGTTCCGACCACTTCGATCTCATCGACCTGCATGGTCTGCGCGTACGCAGGCGAAATGCCGCCCGGCACATGCGGAGCCCCAAAAAATCCAACCGCGAGGGCGGCTACGGCGACAAACAAACGGGCAAGCGTCAGTCGTGCCGTCACATCAAACTCCGCAAACACTTATCAAACCCTGTGAAGGTCAGTCCGGTGGCGGACTATAGACTGGTTGGAACACTCATTAAACCAGTGATTCCGTTGATAATTCGAAAACTTACGGAGCCTCATATCCGGCATGCCCGCTATCAGCCGAAAATCGCACCTATTTTCTGTATGAACGAATTGCTGACAATGTCATTCCAGGTGACGAACACCATGAGTGCGATGACCAGCGACAGTCCTGCCACGGACGCATATTCCCTGAAACGCTCATTAAGCGGGCGGCCGCGAATCGCTTCCGCCGCATAGAACACCAGATGCCCGCCATCGAGCACCGGAATCGGGAACAGATTGATCAGGCCGAGATTGACGGAAAGCACGGCCATGAACCAGAACGTCGTGTCCCAGCCCTGCTTTGCCACTTCCCCGGACATCTGGGCGATCTTGATCGGCCCGCCGAGTTCTTCCGTGCCGCGTGAGCCGGTGATCATCTGGCCAACGGCACGGAGCGTCTGTGCCGTCATGTTGTAGGTCTCCACGGTCGCGCTCCAGAGCGCGTCCAGAGGACCGTGCTTGATCATGGCGACATTGTTGCTGCGCACCCCAAGCTGACCGAAGCGGAGCGTGTTACCGAACCGGTCCTCGGTGACGATCTCTTTCGGCGTAATGGTCAGATTGAGTTCAGACTCGCCCCGGCGCACGATCATCGGCAAAGGCGTGCCGGGGTTTTCACGCACGACAACCTGCAGATCCCCGAACCGCGTGACCTCGGTGCCGGCTATTTCCAGCACACGGTCGCCGGCCTCAAGACCGGCCGCCGCCGCCGCACTCTCCGGCATGACCTCATCGATCGTCGCCGGCGCATAGCGCTGTCCCACGACCATGAAAAGCCCAGCCAGAACGACAATCGCGAAAATGAAATTCGCGGCCGGGCCGGCGGCAACGATGGCAATACGTTGCGCAACGCTCTTGTAATGGAAGGAAACCGCCTTCTGTTCCGGCGACATCTCCTCGAGGCCTTCGGAGGTGGCGCTCGCGGGATCCGCGTCGCCATACATCTTCACGTAACCACCCAGCGGGATCGCCGAGACCTTCCAGCGGGTATCATTCTTGTCATTCCAGCCGAAGAGTTCCGGGCCAAACCCGATAGAGAACACCTCGACCCGGACACCGGCGCGCCGGGCGACCCAGTAATGCCCCAACTCATGGACAAAAACCAAAACCGTGAGAATCAGCAAGAACGGGATCAGGCTTCCAGCGAAACCAGTCAGAAATTCCATGGCGACGGCGATCCTCAGAACGGTTTGTTACGATTGGTACTATTTAGAGACGCTTGGCCTCAATCTCAATGGCGCTCTCGGAGACGCGAACAGGTGCCGCCGTCCGGCGGCCGCGCGAAATCAGCTCCCGCGCCTGTGCGCGAACATCAAGATCAAGCGCGATCACATCGTCGATTGTCTTCGCGACACCTGCATTTACGGTCTGCATTGCGTCTCCCACGAGTTCCGCAATCCCCGTGAACGGGAGCCGCTTGTCCAGAAAAGCTTCCACACCAATTTCGTTGGAAGCATTCAGGATCGCGGGATGCGCCCCACCAGAGCGAAGGGCTTCACGCGCCAGTGCCAGTGCGGGGAAACGCTCCATGTCAGGCGCAAAGAAAGTCAGCTTGGCGATCTCGGTAAGATCGAGCTTCTGGACTGTGGTTTCCATCCGCTCTGGCCAGGCCAGCGCATAGGAAATCGGGGTTCGCATGTCCGGCATGCCGAGCTGCGCCAGCACCGAGCCGTCCGAGTAAGCCACCATGCTATGGATGATCGATTGCGGGTGAACCAGAACGTCTATCCGGTCCACATCCAGATCGAAAAGATGCGCGGCTTCAATAACTTCAAGCCCCTTGTTCATCATGGTCGCGGAATCAACCGAGATCTTGGAGCCCATGCTCCATTGCGGGTGCGCCACCGCTTCCTCGGGCGTCTTCCGGGCCATCTCCGCCAGCGTTGCATCCCGGAACGGTCCCCCGGACGCCGTCAGCACGATCTTGTCGATGGCCTTCCGCCGGTGCTGCTCGAACACCTGGAAAATCGCATTGTGCTCTGAATCGACCGGCAGCAGCGTCGCGCCCGAGGCCTCGACCTCCCGCATCATGATATCGCCGGCGGAAACGAGGCATTCCTTGTTAGCAAGCGCCACCGTCGCACCGCGGCGGACCGCCGTCAGCGTGGGCAGCAGACCGGCACACCCGACAATAGCAGCCATGACCCAATCAGACGGGCGTGCAGCAGCCTCGCAGACAGCGGCATCACCTGCTGCAATCTCGATTCCGGTTCCGGACAGGGCATTCTTCAGATCGGCATACCCATCCGGATCGGCAATCGCGACAAATTCGGGTTTCAGCGCGTGCGCGAGCTGCGCCAGACGCGCGACGTTACGGCCACCAGAAAGGGCCACCACGGAGAAGCTGCCGGGATTTGCCAGCAGCAAGTCCGTCGTACTGCCTCCGACGGAGCCAGTGGCACCGAGGATGGAAACAGACTTGCGTTGCTGATTCTGCATTGTGTCAGTCGTTCTCAGCATGTCGCCTTAGGGCCATGTCCAGAGCAGTATGCTCTTCCCGGAGAGAAGCATCAGTGCCGCCGCCAAGGGCAGAACGGTGACCTGACCGTCTACCCGGTCAAGAATGCCGCCATGCCCGGGTATCAGGCGCCCGGAGTCCTTAACATCGAAATAACGCTTCAGGGCTGACTCGGCAAAGTCACCCGCCTGCGCGACGATGGCGATGACTGCCCCCGCGAGGGCAATAAGACCAGGTTCATGGCCGAGATTCAGAGCCAGAAGCGCGCCGAAACCGGCACTTCCGGCCATTCCGCCGATCAGCCCCGCCCAGGTCTTGTTCGGGCTGACCCGCGGCCAGATTTTCGGCCCGCCGATAGTGCGGCCGGCAGCGTAAGCCGCAACATCGGTGATCACCACTGAAAGCGCCAGCCACAGGGCCGTATCGAGCCCGTGATCAGGCATTACCCGCACCCAGTAGATGGCGAATGCGGGGGCGAATGCGATCAACAGGCCCGGAAGCAGCTTCAATGTCCAGGCACCGGTCAGCAGGCGCACCGCAACCGCATGGACCAGCGGCAGCCCGCACAAAGCCAGTAATGCCGATGGCAGCCACAGACTGCAGGCAGCCAGCCCAACAAGCATGGCGGCAACCAGAGCCGTCAGACGGCTGATCGCCGGTGCGCTGCCCGGTGCAACCAGATTGCACCATTCCCAGGCCATGGCAGCGGAAAGCAGCGCCACGAGTATCAGAAAATAATAATTCCCGAGCCAAAACAGCAGAATGACCGGAGGCAGAATGACAATGGAGGACACAATCCGCAGAACAAGCTCCCGCGAACGGCCAGCGGAGGCGGGTGCCTGTACGGGACCGGGGCCTACACCATCCGGCGCCGGATCATTCTCTCTACCCGGCATCTCCAGGTCAGCCGACGGCAGCGCCGAAGCGCCGGTCCCGCTGACAGAATTCGTCAATGGCTTCACTCAGCTGATCCTTGCCGAAATCGGGCCACAGCGTCGGCAGGAACACATATTCCGAATAGGCGCACTGCCACAGCATGAAGTTCGAGATTCGTTTCTCGCCACTGGTCCGGATCAACAGATCCGGATCCGGAATATCCGCCGTTTCAAGCGCTTCGCCAAACATCTGTTCGCTGATCTGATCCGGCTTCAGGGCACCATCGGCAACCAGCTGCGCCAGACGGCGCGCCGTGCCGACAATTTCGGCACGCCCGCCATAGCTGAGCGCAATAGTCAGGACCAGGCGGTCATTCTCCCTGGTCAGACGCTCTGCCTGCTCGATCAGACTGACGATATCGCGATCAAGCCGCGCCCGGTCGCCGATCACCCGGAACCGGACGCCCTTCTCATGCAGCTCTGCAATCTCGCTTTTCAGATAGCGGCGCAACAGCCCCATCAGGTCGAGAACCTCCATCTTCGGCCGTTTCCAGTTCTCCGAGGAGAACCCGAACAGCGTCAGATAGCCGATCCCGAGATCGATCGATGCCTCGACGGTACGCCGTACCGCTTCCGCGCCACGCTGATGGCCAACCGTACGCGGCAATCCCCGTGCGTTCGCCCAACGGCCATTGCCATCCATGATGATGGCGATGTGACGCGGATGTTTTGGTTGTTGTTGTGCGTCGGATTCAGCCATCGGTCAGACCTGCATGATCTCCTTTTCCTTGGTGCCGAGCGCCTCGTCGATACGGGAGACGAACTTGTCCGTCATCTCCTGCACTTCCTCTTCGTAGAGGTGGCGCTCGTCCTGGGAAAGGTCGCCATCTTTTTCGGCCTTTTTAAGGCTGTCCATGCCGTCACGGCGGACATTGCGGACCGCGATGCGGGCCGACTCGGCATATTTCGCCGCGACCTTGGCAAGCTCCGCGCGGCGCTCTTCGGAAAGATCCGGCAGCGGAATACGCAGAAGCTGGCCATCGACCTGCGGGTTGAGACCGAGATCGGACTCGCGGATCGCTTTTTCAACCGCCTTGGTCATGGACTTGTCCCAGACCTGGACGGTGAGCATGCGCGGCTCCGGCACGCCCACGGTGCCGACCTGATTGATCGGCATCTTCGAGCCATAGGCATCAACCACGATAGGCTCAAGCAGATTGACGGAGGCTCGGCCGGTCCGGAGGCCCTGGAATTCTTTTTCCAGAGCGGAAATTGCGCCGTCCATGCGGCGCTTGAGATCGTCGAGATCGGGTCCTTCAGACATTTTTATTCAGCCTTCTCGCTTATGATTGTGAAGGTACCGCGTCCGCGGATGACATCCGCAAAAGCTCCCACATTCTCTATCGAAAAGACAAGGATCGGAATGCTGTTCTCGCGTGCGAGCGAGATCGCCGATGCATCCATGACCCTGAGGTCCTTCGACAGAACATCCATGTAGGTCAGCTGATCGTAGCGTACCGCGTCCTTGGAGAGTGCAGGATCGGCATCATAGACGCCGTCGACCTTTGTCGCCTTCAGCATCGCGTCGCAGCCCATTTCGGAGGCCCGCAGCGCGGCAGCGGTATCGGTCGTGAAAAAGGGGTTGCCGGTGCCCGCGGCGAAAATCACCACCCGGCGCTTTTCCATGTGGCGCACGGCCCGGCGGCGGATATAGGGCTCCGCCACTGCGGAAATAGGCAGAGCGGAGAGCACCCGGCACGGCACGCCAATGCCCTCGAGTGCGCTCTGCATGGCAAGGGCGTTCATCACCGTCGCCAGCATGCCCATATAGTCGGCGGTAGCCCGTTCCATCCCCTTCGCGGCAGCGGAAACGCCGCGAAAGATATTGCCGCCACCAATGACGACGCAGACTTCGCCACCCAGGTCCCAAACGGATCTAATCTCGTTCGCGACCTGGGAGACCATATCCGGGTCAAGGCCATAGGCCCTTTCGCCCATAAGGGCTTCACCCGAAATCTTCATCAGAACCCGTTTATACTTGGGAGCCGGCGGCTCCTGACCTTCTTCGATCGCCGTCATATTGCTCTCCCCCGTATAATTTCAGGTCCCATCCTGCCGATTAGCTGCCCAGCGTGGCTGCCACTTCGGCGGCAAAGTCTTCTTCTTCCTTTTCGATGCCTTCGCCAAGCACGAAATGGCGGAAGCCGACGAGCTTCACCTCGGTACCGAGTTCCTTTGCGGCATTCTCGATAACCTTGGAGACCTTGTTCTCGTTGTCGATCACGAAGGTCTGCTCGAGCAGGACGACTTCCTGATAATATTTGCGGATACGGCCTTCGACCATCTTCTGGGCGATCTCTTCCGTTTTACCGGAGGCTTTCGCCTGATCCACGAGAACGGCACGCTCGCGCTCGACCAGCTCCGGATCGAGATCGTCGACGGAGAGGCTCTGCGGGGACGTCGCGGCGACATGCATGGCGAGCTGCTTGCCAAGCTCGGAAAGCTTGCCGGCATCCGCGGTCGATTCCAGCGCGATCAGCACGCCGATCTTGCCAAGGCCCGGTACGACCGCGTTATGGACGTAGGGAACGACAACGCCGTTGGAGACAGAGATCGACACGGCGCGGCGGATGCTCATGTTCTCGCCGATGGTGGCGATGTTGTGAGTCAGCTGCTCTTCCACGGTACGGCCGGTTTCCGGATAGGCCGTGCTCTTCAGCGCATCGACATCGTCGCCATTGGCGAGAACGAGGCTTCCAAGCGTAGACACGAAACCCTGGAACTCGGCATTACGGGCAACGAAGTCGGTTTCCGCATTGACCTCGATCAGCGCACCCTTGTTGCCTTCGGTCACAACAGCGACCAGACCTTCGGCAGCCACGCGGCCAGATTTCTTGGCGGCAGCGGCAAGACCTTTGGTCCGCAGCCAGTCGATCGCGGCTTCAATATTGCCGTCGGTTTCGCCCAGCGCCTTTTTGCAATCCATCATGCCCGCGCCGGACTTCTCGCGCAGTTCCTTAACCATCGCAGCGGTGACAGCCATCGTCTTCCTCTTTTCGTTGCTCATGCCGTCCGATCCCCTGTCGGGGCCGGCGGGCCTGTCAAACAATCGTAACTTTTCGAACCCATCTCGTAACGGCGGCGGCTCCGCTTGTGCGTGCCGCCGCTATCACGATCAGTATAGCAAACCGGAGCGATTAGGCGCTTGCGGTTTCCGTAGCAGCAGCTTCGGCAGCCGGCTCAGCAGCGGCTTCGGCCGGAGCTTCGGCAGCGGCCTCAACAGCCGGTTCGACCGGAGCTTCTTCCGACTCGCCGACATCGGTGCCGGAAGCCATCATTTCTTCCTGCAGACCGGCGAGAACGGTATTACCGACCAGCTCGCAATACAGCGAAACGGCGCGCATCGCATCGTCGTTACCCGGGATCGGGTAGCTGATGCCCTTCGGGTCGCTGTTGCTGTCCAGGATGGCCACGACCGGAATACCCAGCGTGTTGGCTTCCTGAATGGCAAGCTGTTCCTTGTTGGTGTCGATCACGAACATGATGTCCGGAAGGCCACCCATTTCCTTGATGCCACCGAGGGAGCGATCGAGTTTCTCGCGCTCGCGGGACAGGTTGAGCTGCTCTTTCTTGGTCAGACCCTGCATGCCCTGCTCGAAACGCTCTTCCAGCTCTTTCAAGCGGCGGATCGAGTTGGAGATGGTCTTCCAGTTGGTCAGCATGCCGCCGAGCCAGCGGTGGTTGACGTAATACTGACCGGTCTTGGACGCGGTCTCGGCAATTACATCAGCAGCCTGGCGCTTGGTGCCGACCATGAGCACGCGGCCACCGGACGCGGTGACGTCGCGGATCGCGGACAGGGCGCGATACAGAAGCGGAACCGTCTGCTGCAGGTCGAGAATGTGAACATTGTTGCGGACGCCAAAGATGTACTCTTCCATCTTCGGGTTCCAGCGGCGCGTGTGATGGCCGAAATGGACACCAGCTTCAAGCAGCTGGCGCATCGTAAACGTGGGAACGCTCATCTTTCCGTCTTTCTCCGGTTATGCCTCCACGGGTTTTGCCCAGGCACCTGCCCGGACACCGGAGCGCTGCGCCGGGATGTCTCCCCGACACCGCGCACACCCGTGTGCGTGATGAATGCGCGGTTTCTAATGTCTACGAAGGCTAAATGCAAGGGGCAAGACACAGGTAAATGTTACGCTGGCGATTAACTCCGGCCCCGAACAGCCCCCCTTATCGCTTCCGCCATCGCTCCGGCGAGGTCCGACCGGGCTGCCCCGCCGACCAGGATCGCGCGATTGGATGCAGGCAGTTCCGGAAAACCTTCCGCGGATGAAA
>TARA_R110001599_G_scaffold8569_7_pt1 | contig 13620 bp, 6 predicted proteins | sample TARA_R110001599 | Tara Oceans TARA_R110001599 (sample SAMEA4398360) | marine metagenome | biome: Polar Biome; feature: [MES] marine water layer (ENVO:01000295) within the mesopelagic zone...; material: water (ENVO:00002006), including particulate matter (ENVO:01000060) such as...... | reverse complement strand
GAAGAGTTGTTGGAAAAAATAAATAAAGATGGCACATATCTACCTAAGTCCTTGCTTCATGCAGATTTAGATAGGGGGTTTTTGGATTTTGTTAAAGAAGACTTAAAAACTGTTGTATCAGGTAAGTTAGTTCCAACGGTCGATATTATTATCACAACACAAAATTGGTCTCAATTTACTGAAACTTGGAATTTCGAAGATTTAGATAAAAATGTATTACCACCTTTTATAACCACAATTAGAACTCCCGAAGTTAAATATGGTACGAACCCATCATTAATTTATAATATACCAAATCGAAAACAATATTATTACGCTCAAGTACCGACTTGGGATGGGGAGAGAAATGGTATGGATATTTATAAAATACCTCAACCTGTTCCTGTTGATATAACTTACTCTGTAAAAATAGTGTGTAATAGAATGAGGGAGTTAAATAAATTAAACCAAATAGTTTTAGAAAAGTTTTCGTCAAGACAAGCATATAGAAATATTAAAGGTCATTACATACCAATCATTATGGATAGTATTTCGGATGAGTCAGTTATGGATGTTGAAAAGAGAAAATATTACATTCAAAATTATACATTTACAATGTTAGGGTTTTTAATTGATGAGGAAGAATTTGAGGTGACTCCGGCAATATCAAGAGTTTTAAATGTGATAGAATCTGACACCCAAGTTCAGAGAAAAAATAGGAAGCCGGGTATCGCCGATGAAGACACTACAGAATTAAAAGTATCATTCGTTTCCGGAAATAATGTTGTTAGTGAATCTTTCTTTTATACTACGGATTTGTTGTTATTAAAATCGGAAAATGTTGACTCATTTGATGTGTTTATAAACGATGACTTTTACGGTACTGATGTTCAAGAATTATTAATTAACAATGGTGATAGAATTAAGGTGGTAGTGGTCAAAATTGATGAAAACAAAGAAAGTTTTATTATTTTTAAAAATAATATTATTTAGTATTCTTCACCATATACGTCTTTCTTAATAGAACATTTATCAATGATTAACTTCTCTATAAATTTATACATAGTTAACCCATTCTTATCACAGTAAGTCTTTAGAGTGGTATGTACCTCTTGGGATATTTTTAGGTTCTTTATTTTAGTGGTCTTGTCCATAGGCAGAAAAAAGGTAGAAAAAAGTATACCTTTTTAATAAATAGTTCCTTAGGTAAAAAGAACTTTGTTTTTTTTCACAATATTTATCTATAAATAAATAAAACAATAAATTAAAAACAAATGGCATCAAATCAAAAAGTATTCGTTTCACCGGGTGTGTTTACCTCTGAAGTTGACTTAAGTTTCGTAGCACAGAGTGTGGGTGTAACCACATTAGGTCTTGTAGGTGAAACTCTAAAAGGTCCAGCTTTTGAACCAATATTCATACGTAATTTTAACGAATTTACAACTTATTTTGGAGGAGCATCCCCCGAAAAATTCATAAATACACAAATTCCTAAGTACGAAGCGTCTTATATAGCTAGAGCTTATTTACAACAATCGAATCAATTGTTTGTAACTAGAGTTTTAGGTTTATCAGGATATGACGCAGGACCGTCTTGGACAATCACAACAAAAGGTAATGTAAATCCTACTACGGTAGATTTTTTCTGTGAAAGTGCAACAACAGTTGATTGCGTTACAGAATGTGTTGATTATAAAACTATTGATTTCTCAATCGATTTCTCAGGTTGTACTAATAACTTAGATTCGGTTTCATTTACATCACCAAATCAAATACCTGAGGTAATTTCAGAAAAACTGACAATACCTTATGAATTATTTGATGGTAGTACATCGACATTAAACAATGATATGAAATCTCAGATATTTAGTATCATTAGTACTCCGGCATCCGAAGATTACAATATTAATTATTATGGTGCAATACCGGGAAAAACTTATGACGATTTTAAAACAGTATTTACTGGAGAAACAAATGTGTTTGGTGTGGATAACGTTAGTTCAACTGAGATTGATTACTCAGCACCCCAAAACGATTCTTGGTATTACGGATTATTCGACAATAATGGTGACGCGGCTTACAGTGGTTATTCTTATTGGTCAATAGTAACAGGGTTAACTCTTAATCCGGTTACGACAACGACAACAATAGATTCAACAACGACTACCACAACAACAGACCCATGTGTAACACCTGTACCACCGTCGACAACAACGACAACAACAGCGGCACCGGTAAATTGTTATACGGGTACATTAATCGGTAGGATTTATGTTTACTCAGGGACGGCTTATACAGATTACGATGATTTAGTTATCGCAACTTTACGTTCAAGAGGTTTGGCAACATATTCAACTGACGACGGAGCGGTATACGAGGTTTCAGGTTTAACCGACGTTACTTTAGATTGTACCGGAACATACTCGGGTGTTACTAAAAACCCATATTCGGCGTTTGGTGTAAACATTACAAATAAAAATAACGAAAAATATTTCTTTGAGACATCATTCCAAAATTCAGACCCTAAGTACCTAAGTAAAGTATTTGGTTCATCTAACTTCGCAAAATCGAGAGCAAATGTTCCGTTGTTTGTTGAAGAAAAGTTCCAAACTTTATTAAATTACGGATGGAGAAGTGGATTTATTAGAGGTCTTAATTGTAAGTTAAATGCTTTACCTGACGCGAGACAAGGTTCAGACCCTACGTCTATCGCATTTTATTTAGAACAATATCAATCGGCAGAATCTCCGTGGGTAGTGTCTGAATTAAGAGGTACTAAAGTTTATAACCTTTTTAAATTTACATCGATTTCTGACGGTAATGCTTCAAATACTGAAGTTAAAATATCGGTATCAAATATTTCATTTAATAATGGTACATTTGATTTATTAGTTAGAGATTTCTTTGATACGGATGCAAATCCCGTTGTATTAGAAAAATTCACTAACTGTGCTATGGACCCGAATCAAAATAATTTTGTAGCACAAAAAGTCGGAACTGTTGACGGGGAATACTCATTGAATTCAAGATACATAATGTTGACAATGAATGAAGACGCACCGATAGACTCATTACCATGTGGGTTCGAAGGTTATGACTTTAGAGAATATGCTGGTTCAAGACCACCTTTCCCAATTTATAAAACAAAGTATGATTTCCCAGGTGAAGTTATATATAATCCACCTTTCGGTTTAGCATCAGGAGATGATGATATAATCAGAAGTAGTGGTGATAATGTAAGAAGAACTTACTTAGGTATTTCTAATACTATAGGTATTGATGCTGATTTCTTTAACTATAAAGGTAAACAATTACCATTAGATATTTGTACTAGTACAACCGGAAATGAGTGGCCTTACAGAACTAAAGGTTTCCACATGGATATTAATGCAAGTGGTATTACAATTCCGGATGTTTACGCGAGTAGTGGTACTACGGCATTTTCTACGGGTGATGCTCCTTTTGTTAGAGACCCTGATAGTGAAGAAAATCCTTATTATAGATTATTCGCTCGTAAATTTACTTTCTTAGTTGCAGGTGGTTTCGACGGATGGGACATATATAGAGAAACTAGAACTAACAGTGATAGATTCGTATTAGGAAGGTCAGGATACTTAAATGGTTCTTGTTCATCAATAAAATACCCAACTGCGACAGGATGGGGAGCGTTTAAACAAATAACTGTAGGTGATAATACTCAAGGTTATGGGAATACTGATTATTACGCTTATCTATTAGGTCAAAGAACCTTTGAAAACCCTGAAGCGGTTAATATTAACATATTTACAACACCGGGTATTGATTATGTAAACAACTCAGATTTAGTTGAACAAGCTATTGATATGGTTGAGAACGATAGAGCGGATTCTATATATATCGCAACAACACCTGATTACAATTTATTTACACCAACAACGGGAGTTCAATCAGATTTGATTTATCCACAAGAAGCTGTAGATAATTTAGATAATACAGGTATTGATTCTAACTATACTGCAACCTACTACCCTTGGGTATTAACTAGAGATAGTGTGAATAACACTCAAATCTATTTACCACCAACGGCTGAGGTTGTTAAAAACTTAGCTTTAACCGATAACATTGCTTTCCCTTGGTTCGCCGCGGCGGGTTACACGAGAGGTATAGTTAACGCAATTAAAGCGAGAAAGAAACTTACTCAAGAAGATAGAGATGTTCTTTATCAAGGTAGAATTAACCCAATTGCAACATTCTCAGATGTGGGAACTGTTATATGGGGTAACAAAACCTTACAAATTAGAGAAAGTGCTTTAGATAGGATTAACGTCAGAAGATTATTATTACAAGCTCGTAAATTAATTTCGGCTGTTTCAGTTAGATTATTATTCGAACAAAATGATGAAAAAGTAAGACAGGATTTCTTAGACGCAGTCAACCCGATACTAGACGCAATTAGACGTGATAGAGGTATCTATGACTTTAGAGTGACTGTTTCATCAGACGCATCTGATTTGGATAGAAACCAAATGACCGGTAGTATTTATATTAAACCTACTAAATCATTAGAATTTATCGACATCACGTTCTTTATAACACCTGCGGGAGCATCGTTTGAGAACATATAATAAAAAAAACCTAAAGGTGGGGTCATAAAACGACTCCACCTTTTATTTATATAATATGAAAACACATAATAATATTTTAGAAGGTATTGATGAAGAAGGAACTCCGGATATGAAGTATTACGCTTTTGACTGGGATGATAATATCATGAATATGCCAACCAAAATTATATTAAAAGACGATGAGGGTGATGAGGTAGGTATGTCTACTGAAGATTTCGCAGAGTATAGGACTTTAATAGGTAAAGAAGACTTTAACTATGAAGGTCATAATATTGTTGGTTTTGGGGAAGACCCATTTAAAAATTTTGGGGTTAAAGGTGATAAACAATTTATAATTGACTCAATGTTAGCATCTGTAGGTCCGGCTTGGCCAGATTTTGTAGAAGCGATTAATAACGGGTCAATATTTTCGATAATAACGGCTAGAGGTCATACACCATCAATCTTAAAAGAAGCTTGTTATAATTTAATTGTGTCGAATCATAATGGTATTAATTCAAATGAATTAGTTAAAAACTTAGAAAAATTTAGAGATATTAATGGTCAAGATGAAGTTTCTAAAAAAGATATGATAAGAGAATATTTAGATTTGTGTCGTTTCCACCCCGTTAGTTATGGTGAGGGTTCGGCGACAGACCCTGAAGAAGGTAAGGTTAGCGCTTTACGGGAATTTATTGAACACATTAAAGTTATCTCAAATGAAATTAAAAAAAGAGCCTTTCTTAAAAATAAAGTTTCAAATAATTTCACACCTACAATAGGTTTCTCAGATGACGATATACGTAACGTAGAGGTTATTAAAGATAGATTTAAGGATGAACCTATGGTTAAAACATATTCGACCGCTGGTGGGGTTAAGAGACCATATTAAAGATTTTTTACTAGTATATAATATATTACTAGTTAATTATATATTTATAAATAAGTTAATTAAATTTTAAGTATTTATTATTAGAGTTCTAGTTAGAGAATATTTTAAAAAAAATTAAAGTAAATAGAAAAATTTTAGTTAGGCTATATTTATAAGAGAAATAAAAAGATAAACAAAAATAATTAAATACAAAAACAAATGGCTGATTTATTAATGAAAATGCCCATACCATACGAACCAAAAAGACAAAATAGGTTCGTTCTGAGATTTCCATCATCTCTAGGGATAAATGAATGGTTCGTAGAGTCTACGTCTAGACCTAAAATCACAATCGCTCCTACAGAGATACAATTTTTAAACACCTCAACATATGTTGCCGGTAGATTTAATTGGGAACCTCTTAATGTTACATTTAGAGACCCTATTGGACCATCGGCTTCTCAAGCTTTAATGGAATGGGTTAGGTTATGTGCTGAATCTGTTACAGGTCGTATGGGTTACGCCGCAGGATATAAGAAAAATGTCGATTTAGAATTACTAGACCCAACAGGTGTAGTTGTTGAAAAATGGATACTTGAAGGAACTTTTCTAACTTCAGTTGATTTCGGAAGTTTAGATTATAAGACTGATGCTATCGCGACTATAACGGCTAGTATGAGAATGGACCGTTGTGTTTTAGTATATTAAAATGAAAAAATTTTATTTAAAAAATCCATACAAATTTGTGTGGATTTTTTTTTATTAATATTGTAGTATACCATTTATAAATGTGTAAAATACTTTATTATAGATTTAAAGAGAATTTATATGGATGATAACTTAGTAAAGGCTGGTACTGAAAATTTCAATTTACCACACGATGTTGTAAAATTACCCTCAGGTGGTAAATTTTATAAAAACAATAAAAAATCCGTTAAGGTTGGTTACCTAACCGCTAGCGATGAAAATATGTTAATAAATGCGTTACAAAATAACGCTAATGATTTAACGTATCAATTACTACGTAATAAAGTTTATGAGCACGATATGAGACCTGAAGATTTTATCGATGGTGATATTGAAGCAATACTTTTATTTTTACGTAATACGTCTTTTGGTCCTGAATATGAGGTTAAATTACAAGACCCGGGTACTTCAAAAATGTTTGACCATACAATAGTGTTGGATGAACTTGACGTTATAAGACCTGAGGTTGAACCTACTCAAGACGGGTATTTTAATGTAAAATTACCTAAGTCTGAAGCGACAATTAAACTTAGACCACTTACTTTTGGTGAAAGTCGTGAGATAGAATCAAAAAAACTACAATATCCCGCAAGTAGAGTGGCTCCGATTGTTAATTGGAAATTAGAGTCTCAAATAATTGAGTTAAATGGGAGTGAAGATAAGGCAAATATAAGTAAATTTATTAATGAAATGCCAATATTCGATTCAAAATTTATTAGAAAATTTTTAGATAAAAACGTTCCGGCCTTGGACTTAAAAAGGTCAATTTACGCCCCATCAGGAGAATTAGTGACATCTAATGTTGCTTTCGGGGTGGAGTTTTTTCGTCCTTTCTTCTAACCACAGACAAGTTCTGCTCGAAGAGTTCTATATGATTAATAAATTCATAACTCTTTCGATGAAAGAATTTAACGAAATGCCGATATACGGTAGAAAATATATTATAAACAGAATAATCGAAGATAATACACCAAAGAGTTAAAATTACTTTTTGGTGTATTTATGTTATATATACAAATGTAAATTATGGCAACACCAAACGCAGATGGTTATTTAGATAAAATGGAGAAACTACTTTCAGATTCTCTTATACCTAATGCTCAAACTTTAATTGATAAAATAAGAGAGGTTGACGAAAAAGCATATCAAGTCGTAAAAACTTTTGGTCTAAGTAATACTCAAGTAATGGCGATTAAATCGTCTTTAACTGGAGCGGCTAGTGAAGTTGAACGATTAGGGGGACAGATGCAAGATGTTCTCGATATTCAAATACAGTTAGGTAAAGTAACGAATAGAAATATTATACTAACATCAGACTCTTTTGCGGGTATATTTGCGGCTGCGGAAGTTTCAGGTCAATCTGCGAATGATATGGGTAAGGCATTTAAAGACACCGGATTTTCTTTATATAATATTAGTGAACAAATGGGAGGTGTGATTAATACCGCTAGGTCCATGGGGCTTAATACCGTAGAAGTTTCATCACAGGTGATAGATAATATGGGTGAATTAAATAGGTTTAACTTTGAGGGTGGAGTGCAGGGGTTAGCTAAAATGGCGGCTAACGCAACTAATCTAAGAGTTGACATGAAAACCACAATGGATTTTGCCGAAAATGTTTTTGACCCAGAAAACGCTATTACAATGGCGGCATCTATGCAGAGATTAGGTGTTAATGTTAGTGGTTTGAAAGACCCATTAGAGTTGATGTACAACGCTATGAATAATCCTGAAAAATTACAAGACCAATTAGCTCAATTAGGTAAATCTTTTGTTAAAATGAATGCCGATGGTAATTTTGAAATTATGCCGGGGGCTAAAAGAAGATTAAGAGAATTAAATTCAGAATTAAAACTTCCTGCTGGTACACTTGAACAAATGGGGTTAGCATCGGCAGAGTTAGATAAAAAGATGAGTCAAATTAGGATGCCTTCAGGGTTAAATCTTAGTAAAGAACAACAAACAATGATTGCTAATATGTCTGAGATAAAAGACGGGGTGGCGACAATTAAATTTACGGATGACAAAGGGGAAGCTCAAGAAAAAAATGTGATGTCGTTAGATGAGAAAGACTTGAAATCTATTGCGGAAACAGGGAGACCTAAATCTATTGAGGAAATTCAACGAGGACAACTAAATCTTCAAGAAAGAATAAACGCGTCACTTAATGTTATAAAAGGTAAAGTGGCTACGGGTGTTGCCGGAGCTAAAACTACGGATGATGCTTTTAAAGGAGCAGCGAAAATAGAATCAGAATTATATGATTTTATAAGTAATAGTTTAGGTAAGACTAGTGAAATAAGTAGTACTTTTGATAAAACATCGGATGTTTTAATTAGCTCTATAGAAAATTTAGTATCGGGTGAACAAAGTCTAAGTGAGGTTTTTACTAATATAGGGTCTGTTGGTAATGAAATTGCGACACAATTAAATGAAAATTTTAAAACCGCTCTCAGTACTGCGGAAACTAACCTTGATAAATTTGCAAGTGGTGATAATAAAATTGTACCTCTGTTGCAGACGTTAATAGATAAAATGACGACGGTAGGGAATAATTCTCAAACAGAGACAACTCCAAAGGTTAATGCACAGGATTTTATAAAAACTCCGGGTATGGGTATTGAAACCCTACCTCAGGATACAATATTTGGAGGTACAGGGTTCGAAAGTTTTATCGATGGTCTTAAAGAAATGAAGACCCTTCCTAATAAGACAATGGGGGTTAATAATGGTGAACTTGAAAGAATGGCGTTAGCTTCGGCAAAGTTAAGTAATAAAAGTAACGAACCTCAAACACCGATTGAGACAAAATCTACCGCAGATATTAATTTAAATATAAAAATAGACGCTCCCAATCAAATAGATACTAATCAAATTATTTTAGCCTTGGAAAACCAAGGGGTAAAACAAAAATTATATCAGTCTATGAAAGAGGCCATGTACAATAATGGGTTAAGTGCTCCAACTTCTTCTAAAACTAAACTAATGAACCCTTATCTTAACCGCTAAAAAATAACTTATTACTCTATTTATAATAAAAACATAAAAACTTATTATGAGTAGTTTATCATTCGCTTCAACATCTACATTTAGGAATGCACTTATGGGTGTTAATTTACCACCATATACTGTTCCGGGTACTTATACACCTCCGGTAGGTGTTTTAACCTACCCAACACAATTAAGTAATTATAGTGTTGTTGATTCCCCTGATTTTTTAATCGCCAATAGTCCATTCCCTAATCAATCTTATGTTTTAAATGAGTTTGGTCCTACGGGTGGTTTTAATAATTCGATTACGTTTAACGGTCCCTTAGTACCTATTTTACCAACATATGCGGAATATAGTCCTAATCAGACTAATATGGATATATTAAACGATACATTCATTGACGCGGCTTACATACAGAATGCTTACGGACCTAATGGAGGTTATCAGTATATGGTTGACATAACGGATATACAGTTAAATAACTTTATTTATCAACCTTATTGGGACCCACCTAATTTTGTGGCGTCAAGTTATGACCCTTATTCTATACTTTTTTCGGATAATCCTCAAGGTGATGTAGGTCCTTTATCTCAAGATTCGTATTTAGCTAGATTAGGAGCTGAACAACTTAAAATTTCTTTTCAGAATAGAGTTGACGCTGAAATATATCAAAACACGGTTGGTTTAGTTAATTTGGACTCATTACAAGACCCATTTGAGGCGTCTTTAATTGCGACAGGTAAAGAACCTTTAATATATAGAAATTGGAGGATTACGGTTCCTGAGAATCCGATATTACAAGCGGTTGATTTTGTTACTAGATTGGGAGGGGCATATTGGCCTGTATCTCCTATACCGGGTGATTATTTTGATGAACCTAATTTTGATAGTAAACAAACGTCTAATGCTTTAAATGTTGTTAATCAATTAACAGGAGGTTTTTTAGGTCCTATTCTTAATAAAAGAAGACAACCTTCACAAGTGTTTATTGCCAACACCGGTAATGGTCAAAGGTCGGCTCTTTTTAGGTCGTTAGATTACAATAGGTACCAACCAGGTTTTAATAAAGATTTTGGTGGGTTATTGGGTATTGGTCAAGGATTGGTTAATCTTGCAATTGATTTAATAAATCCGGATAACGGAACATTAAATGGAGGTTATTACGTTGGTAGTAAAGACGCCGACCCATCTACAATAACATCACCACCTAATCAAGTCCCTGTTAACCCATTTGGTCAACAAGAACAGTCTCCTGTTTATGGCCCATCTGAGATGGGTAAACTATATGAGGGTAATATTGGTAGTTTAAATTTTGGACTTGCAGGAAAATCATTTAGTGATGGTGGTGGAATAACGGGAGAGTTTGTTTGGGTTTCACCTAAATATAAACCAAATGCCGGTTTTAAAGCGACTCCGGGAGGTGGTAGTGGTTCTCAAGACGAAGATTATAATATTATAGCTGGTCAGTTTACTAGAGGGGAATCTACCAATCTTACATTTAAAGAGACCTCAATATTAGACCGAACACAAAGACTTGTTGATTCGGCGGATAATGTTTCGGGAATTGCTAGATTAAAACACGTAGGTAACGCCATTAATCAAGTTAGTAAAGTTTTTAATGATGGGTATAAAGAGATAACTAAAGGTTCTCAAGTATTATCATATACTGATAATTCTGACGGGTCTCAAGCCGGTATTGAATATTGTCGAGTTTTTACTAAAGATACTCCTTACTACACTTACAATGATTTACAAAAAACAGAAGGTATTGTCGATTCAGGTCGAAAATTTAATAATTCGGTTCTAAAAAATACCTTTAATTTGAATATTGCCCCTGTTATGAATGAAAATGTTGTTGAGGTCAGTCAAGATAACTTTATTGCTAAAAAATATATGTTCTCGATTGAAAACTTAGCTTGGAGAACGTCAAGTAAACCAGGGTTTAGATATGATGATTTACCTAATTGTGAAAAAGGTCCTAATGGTGGTAGAGTAATGTGGTTCCCACCTTACGATATTGAATTTAGTGAGACTAACACCGCTAATTGGAATTCGACTTCATTTTTAGGAAGACCCGAACCTATGTATACATATAAAGACACTTCTAGAACTGGTAGTTTAAAATGGAAAATAATTGTTGACCATCCATCTATAATGAATTTAATCGTTAAGAAACAATTAGAAGGTGTTTCTAAGGATAGGATGAATTCTATGTTGGATTCTTTCTTTGCAGGATGTTTAAAATATGATTTATATGATTTAGGTATTAAATTTAATACTATTCCATCGTCTGATTTATTTACGTATCAAGAGTTATTAAGTAATAACCCTACAACTGAGGTGGTGAGAACAATCATACAAGAACTACCTGATAAAGATAATTCTAAAGATACCCCTGACCCTAGTATTGAGACTTTTAAAAGTAAATACAAAGGATTGGCGTTCTATTTTGACAACGATATTCCTGACCCTAACACTAGAAATACGACATCGTCTGTACCGTTTCAACAAACATATGGACCGTATACTAGTCAATCAAACATTGATAATTATGTGTCTGAAGCCAATGGCCTTTTTGTTGATGGTAGTACTGAAAAAAATGTTAAACAATTCTTTGATACCGTTGTAATTGATAATTATAATACTATAGCTAATAATACAAGTGGTAATTTTATTAAAGATGCTTTCGACATATTAAAAGAAAAGAAAGGTCGAATAAATATAACATTAATTGGGTCGGCTTCGGCACCCGCATCCGAAGATTACAATAAAACATTATCTCAAAGGAGAATTGATTCGGTTAAACAATTTCTTGAGAGTTTTACATCGGGGGACGCTAATTTAAAACAATATTTTGACGACAAGACCATTTTAATAAGTGAAACAAAGGCTGTAGGTGAGGAAAATATTTCTAATGAAGAAATTATTTCCCCTAAAACCTCTAATGGTGATTTTGGGTCGCCGGTTGATTGTACAAAAAATATTAAAGATAGAGATGGTAAAACTAATAGAGGTTCTCAAATATATTCTGTAAATGCCATGGCTTGTAGAAGAGTGTCTATTAATCAAATTGAAGTTATACCTACTGAGACTATACCTGAATTAGAAGATAAAATAATAGAGACTAATGTTACAAAAGATAATTTTACTAAAACAACTCAAGAGAGATTAAAAGAAGGTATAGGTAAAAGAATTTTAAGAAAACTATTGTCGGAATGTGATTATTTTGAAGTGATTCGACAAGAAAGTCCAATGGTATATGATTCTATTAAGGAAAAGATAAAATATTTTAATCCTGCTTTTCATTCTATGACTCCGGAAGGTTTAAATGGGAGGTTGACTTTTTTAAATCAATGTCTAAGACCTGGTGAGACAATACCTATAGTTAGGACTGATAGTAATGGTAACGATACTTTAGTTAGTAATGACGCTACCAATACTTCATTTGGTACCCCACCGATTTTAGTTTTAAGAATTGGGGATTTTTATAATACTAAAATAGTACCTAAGAGTATAAACATCACGTATAACCCACTTAATTTAGATTTAAATCCGGAGGGTATAGGTGTTCAACCTATGGTTGCGGAGGTTAATATGGGGTTTGATTTTATTGGTGGTCAGGGGTTAACCGGACCGGTTGAACAATTACAAAACGCGTTATCATTCAATTATTATGCTAACACTGAAATATATGATGAAAGAGCGGTGGCAACCGAAGATAGGTCAACATTAGACCGAGAGTTAATTAATAGAATATTAGATACGGAAGAACAGGTAAGAGTTGAGAATGACCTACCGAATGAAGGGGGTAATACTATTGGTACAGTGACTTCTGACAATACCGTTCCCTCTGGTTTGACGGGTACTATGACTTATAAAAGTATAGTGGACGATTTATTGAAAGTTGAGAACGACTATTATGTTTCTATACCAAATAAGGTTGAAACATTTATTAATGAAGAAAACTTTGGTATTTGGCAGTTAGTTTCTAAAAATAGAAAGTATATCGATGGTAATGGTTTTATTGGTTCGGGAACAACTTTTAACGAGGGGAGCGATTTTCCAACTCGAATTTATGGAAAACCTGAAAAAACTCAAGAAAATATAGATAATTTATTTCAATTTTTAATTAATGATATAGAAGAACCTTACTCTAGTAATAAAAACTTTATAATTAAAGGATTGGTTGATAAGAATATAAGTAAAGGAGATGTAGAATCTGTTCAGACTAACATGGTAAATTATATTAATAGTTATAGAGCTACGTTTTCATCACCAATATTTACAAAAATTAATGAAATAACGGAACAACAACAAAACATGGTTCAAGTCCTAAGAGAAATTAATTTAATCTCAAAAAAGTTTGACGGTAAAATACCGGAGTCAGGTATCCCTATTATATATAATACAACCTCAACCGATAAAGTTGATAATTCATCGACATCTGC
>TARA_R110001599_G_scaffold71320_1_pt1 | contig 13620 bp, 17 predicted proteins | sample TARA_R110001599 | Tara Oceans TARA_R110001599 (sample SAMEA4398360) | marine metagenome | biome: Polar Biome; feature: [MES] marine water layer (ENVO:01000295) within the mesopelagic zone...; material: water (ENVO:00002006), including particulate matter (ENVO:01000060) such as...... | reverse complement strand
GGATCACCGAACCTATGATGACTGATAATCTAAGAAGCTACATTCGGGTTATTCTAGAAAACGAATATCACTGGGATACCGCAAGTAAAAAAGTAATGATGCTTGACAAACCTGGCATGGAAGATTCTGATAAAGAAGATCAAGAAAAGTATCTTAAGAGTATGAGCTTGATGGAGGCTTTAGACCTGTAGCTGGTGAACCTTCTTTACTTTTCGCATATAATACAACTTGACTACAGCATATTTAGTAAGAGCGTAATATTAACGTGGGATGGGATCAGTCTGTACATCGTTGTATAGCTACACCAATTAAGGTTCTAGAAGTAATGGAAGTTAAAATATGAATAAAAGTATTTGCACGTCGTTGTGCGGAAACACTCCGCTAATTAGAATTAGTGATAACTTGTACGCTAAGCTAGAGACCTATAATCCTTCCGGCTCCGTGAAAGATAGAATGATATCGTATGTTGTGAATAAAGCCATATCAAGAGGAGAGATCAGCCTTGCCTCAACGCTTTGCGACGCGACAAGCGGTAATACTGGTATAGCATTAAGCATGGTAGCTGCGTCTCTCGGTTTGCCTTGTGTTATTTTTATGCCATCGAACATGTCTGAAGAGAGAAAACAAATGATGCGTGTATATGGCGCGACGATTATTGACGCCCCACCTGATAATTTCGGAGAAGCGATTTATATGCGTGATGAATTTTTGGCGCGCCACAGTAACGCGTGGTCACCAATGCAATTTAGCAACTATGAAAATATAGAGTGTCATCTTTTGACAACTGCGCCCGAAATTGCTAAAAATGTGTCCGATCTAGGTCTTCCGTGGTCTGCATTTGTACACGGTTCGGGGACCGGCGGTACAATAGAAGGTGTCCGCCGTTATACTGTCAATAAAGAACTACCTGTGAAAATAATAATGTCTCAACCTGAGGAGTCTCCCCATGGTATTCAAGGTATTGCTGATGGTAAAGAGTTTCTAGCTCTAGATAAAGATATGGATGGCATTGTAAGGATCAAAACGTCGGAAGCTATAGCAAGAGCTAAACTATTTGCGAGAAGTACAGGTATACTCGCTGGTATAAGCTCCGGAGCAAATTTACTCGCCTCAGAGCGCTGGATCGAGAAAAATAGTCCTGTAGGCATCGTTGTTACCATGTTATGTGACCGTGGCGAACGGTATATGTCTGTTTACGAAGGAGTTTAATAAGAAGATGCAGCTCACCATTAATGGCATACCCTTAACGGTTAATATCGCTGATGATGATTCTTCCAGAATATCCGGCTTAATGAATTCTGAAGAGTTAACTCCAGACACCGGTCTGCTATTTCGGTGGCCTGATGTTCAGCCCAGATCTTTCTGGATGAAAGACACAACAATCCCTCTAGACATTGCTTACATTTCAGACACCGGAAATATACTGAACATAGAAGAGATGGAACCCCTTAGCTTATCATCAGTTATATCTAACGGTCCTGCTATGTGCGCTTTAGAAGTCAATAGGGGTTGGTTCGATAAGAATGGTATTAAACCTGGAGATAACGTATCGGGTGTCTTTAACGATATGCCAAAGCTATCTGAGGGTATTATAAGGGAACAGTCTCAGTTCCGCTTATCTGAAGATAATTTTTATTACAGTGACGTTGTTGATTTCATAGTAGCTGATATTATGAGCGCGCTTCCCGACCAAGTGCCAGATGAAGGGTCTGATGTTGACGAAATCTTTGAGTATCCTTGGGACTATCCAATCGCTCCCGATATTTGGGAAGAGCACTGGCAAGGTTCAGGCCCATTCTTTGAAATAGAGCTGAGGATTGTATCTCGTGACTTCGCCCAAGATCACCTTGGATGGAATATCGACGGTAGCGCTGGGTGGGGTGGCGCCGGCGCAAGCATCGAGATTGAGATGCAGTTTAGATCTGGATTAAAGATCACCGCAGAAAAAATAATTGAGCTTGAAAATGAGTTGTCGAATGTCGTGGCTCATGAAATACACCACTTAACACAGCAGGAGGGACCATTTGAGCGCCCTAACTGCTCTTCTGTCCCTCCGTCAACACCAGAGACATATTACGAATATTTTACCAGCGCATGCGAAATTCCTGCGTTCCTAATCGGCTTTAGGGCTGAAGCTTCTAAGAGCGGCCGCCCTGCAAAAAAGCTTATGAGCGCATATTTAGATAACCAGGTCGTAGCTAAGCTTATCACAACCGCAGAAGCAAATGATATCTCAACACGCTGGCTAAACCATTCCGTATGGAATAAACAAAAATAAGAAAGGATAGTTGATTATGTTTCCAATTTTTTATGAGAATTCAAAAGTGCCAGTTTGGCTCTCCAAAGTTTCACCAATCGAGATCGGAGCTATTTCATTCGGTCTCTGGGTCTGGTCCCGGGGCGAGGTTTCTGAGCGGTTAAAGAACCATGAAACGATTCACTACAAGCAGCAAGCAGAACTCTTGTTCATAGGTCAATGGACTTTATACGTCATGTTCTGGTTGATAGGACTAATAAGATACCGGTCTGGATCTATTGCATATAGAGAGAACCCGTTTGAGCGAGAAGCATACACTCATGATCAAGATCTTACATACCTAAACAGTCGTAAACATTACTCATGGGTACGCTATATTACTAATAAGGGCGAACGCCCGCAATAGCAGTTACTTTATGAGGAAAAAACATGAATAAGTTTAGAGTCGGTATGCCAGTGTACCACTTCATGCAGATGAATAATGTCGGTGTTATAGTTGCCGTAGAGGAAGTGCCGCTTAAGCAGATGCACTATTCCACAAACGGTGTGCCTTCAGTACTAAAAAAAGCCAGAGTCCGGTATCCCGATGGTCGTGAAGCGTTACATAGCTTTTCTGACCTTATGCGCGCTGATCTAGACTAGTGTAAATCTTAGGCTATTCTCCTATTATTCTTTATGGGTAATAGAAGAACAATAAAAAGAAAGATAAAGAATAAAGTTAAAAGAGTTTTGACAACCGGCTTTATTATTTATGTTGGCTCTCTTGTTCTAGTAGCATCGTATTTGCCACATCGCAAACCCCCTGAAGGCTGGTCATAGAAGATATGCTCGTAAAAGAATGTTTTCCTGGAGATTTTGTAATCGCTAGAGGGTGGGATATTAAGCCTACAAGAAGTTATCACGGTAATCTACATCAAGCTTTTTTAGTACCTCATGATTTAAACCATAAGAAGTCTAAAGAAGCTGGTCAGTATTCTACATTATTTTATGTGGGAAAAGTTGTCGTGAAATATCAAGCATCCGATCCCTATAAGCGTCGCACATTCCACCACTTCTTGACTTCTTATGGCGAATCTATTACTCTTCATGGTACTGAGTTTCGTTTTCTAGAATCATGTAAAGCGTGACATGACCCTATATAATAAAGACAGTTGACTAAATAGAGGCTTATTTCAATGATCCGAGTGTCGTACAAAGTGCCAAAAGATATCTTTGTTGCTGTCTCTGGCGGCTGTGATTCAATGGCTGCGCTTGATTTTTTACGCCAAAATAGAAACGTCACGGTGCTACATTACAATCACGCAACGGATTTTTCTGATTCCGCTGAGAGGGTTGTCACAGCATATTGTGCTAACCATGGATTACCGCTAGTCATCGGTACTCTAGATGATACACCCGACAAAGGCGTATCATTAGAGGATTTTTGGCGTCAAGCTAGGTACAGCTTTTTTGAAGAAGCGTATGATGGCTTCCAGCCTGTTATTACATGTCACCACCTCGACGATGTCGCTGAGACTTGGCTCTTCACCTCTTTGAACGGCACCCCAAGACTTATTCCTTCCAGACGAGACTTTTATCTTAGACCCTTTCTGGAAACTCGTAAGGCTGTCTTTGAAGAGTGGTGTGATAGGAAGAAAGTCCAGTATATCGAAGACCCTAGCAATGAGGATACGAAATTTATGAGAAACTATATTCGCCATGAACTGATGCCTAAAGCCTTACGTGTGAATCCGGGACTACACAAGGTGCTGAGAAAGAAAATTAAGGAAAATATTAATATCACTTATCATTCTGGCTGGAATAAAGCATCTCATGAAATGGTCTAGTTTAGGACCACTGCTATGTATATGAGCGCCAACGTAGGCGATATTGTCAGGTTCAAACCAAAATACTACGGTCCACAAACACCAGACCAGTGGAAAGACGTAACTGGTATTATACTTGAGATTATAGAAGCATCTGGTAGCAGAGCAGGTGCGACTGTCCTCGCGCTACATCCCGATGAGCCGGTTCCAATTCCCGTTTTTGCTTTTTTTGATGACTTCGAGAAGATTGAACAAAGTGAAAATGAAGATTGATAATCGTGCAAATTATCTCTACTTGTGATATAATATAGATATAAAGAGGAAGGGGAAAGGATTCCCCACCTCCTGCACCTTGAAAACTTAATAGAGAATAGATAAAGTAGCTTGTAAAAGGCAGCAAAGCAAGTTATAATGTAGAGGTAGCATGGATATGCACCCTTAGCTCAGCGGATAGAGCATCTGCCTTCTAAGCAGAGGGTCACTGGTTCGAATCCAGTAGGGTGTACCATTTTTTTTGGGAGGTTATTAAATCTCCTGGCCGTGGGAGACATGGAAGAGGGTAGATGATCTACGGACATCTTATCTTTGTGAAAGCGTGGGAGTGATTCCCAGGTCAGGCCATGTCTAGATGAGGAAGTTGGGAACCTCATCACTCTTCATATAGGGATATAGCTCAATCAGGTTAGAGCATCGCTCTCATAAAGCGCAGGTTCCGAGTTCGAGTCTCGGTATCCCTACCATTTATACACCAGAGTGGCGGAATTGGTATACGCAACAGACTTAAAATCTGTCGATCTTCGATCATACGGGTTCGACCCCCGTCTCTGGTACCATTTTACTTAAACAGGAGATTTTAGATGAACAAGTATTTTGACAATGACGAAATTACATTCTTTAAAATTGTAGGATCAATCGGCTTTGTCGTATTTGTTTCTGCACTTATTATCTTATAAAGGAAAGTTGGGGTGAGGTCCTATTGGCAAGGACACCCGGTTGTTACCCGGGAGGTTGGGGGTTCAAGTCCCTCCGCCCCAGCCATTCCTATTTTATTTTTGGGACGCTAGCTCAGTTGGTAGAGCAGGTGACTGTTAATCACCTTGTCGCAGGTTCGAGTCCTGCTGTCGGAGCCATTTTGCGGAGAGGTGGCCGAGTGGACGAAGGCACTGGTCTTGAAAACCAGCGTAGCGAAAGCTACCGTGGGTTCGAATCCCACTCTCTCCGCCATGGGCCCTTGGCGGAATTGGTAGACGCGCTGGTTTTAGGAACCAGTATCTTATGATGTCCGGGTTCGACTCCCGGAGGGCCCACCATCTTTTTTGCTCGCATAGTTTAACGGTTAGAACGCTGGGTTTTCATCCCGGTAATCGGGGTTCGATTCCCCGTGCGAGTACCAAGACATTCTTACTGGGGTGTAGATCAACTGGCAGATCACCGGATTTTGATTCCGTAGGTTGTAGGTTCGAATCCTACCATCCCAACCACTTGTTTACTTATACATGTACAACCTTGATCGCTCTATTACTATCCAGAGTGGTTATAATTTTAACACACAAACTTCGATAATAACAAGAAAGGAGAATAGAAGTATGAATAAGCTTATTTTAGCACTTGTCGCTAGCGGTTGCTTTATGTTGTATGGTTGCGGGGAAAAAGATTCTGACACAGCGGATACACCTGAAGTTGTAGACACTTCCGATACCTCTGATGCTGAAGCTGGAGACACCTCTGATGCTGAAGCTGGAGACACCGGTGGCGAAGAGCAGAGCGACGCGTCTGAAGAGATGACTGATATTGTTCTTGAGACTGTTGACATGACTATAGGTGATTCATCTAAGGATGCTGGCGTAGAGTAAAGAGAATTAGGTGGCATGGCTCTGTGCCACCGTTTTGTCAGAGTAGGCAAGCACATTGTAATTGTAAATGTGAATATACCGCTAGAGCCAAGCCTGCGTATTAGTAACACGCGCTAGTTGTGATAGCGCTAGTTGACTTTGCTTGTTTATTCTGACTCTTTTGCCACCATAGCTCAGTTGGTAGAGCAGCTGATTTGTAATCAGCAGGTCAGAGGTTCGAGTCCTCTTGGTGGCTCCACTTTATAGAGGGAAATCAAAAGAAAGCAAGATTACCATAGTTAGTCAAACAAAGTAGGTCCAAGGGGAACTCGATGTATTTCAATTTAGACTCAAAGTCTCTGCTAGATATTTCTGTAGAGAGAAAAGAGGGCTCTATGCATAACACTGGAGCGCTATGTACGACAACAGGTGAGTACACAGGTCGAGCACCTGATGCAAAGGCATATGTGCGAGATAGCACCACCGAAGACTTAATTGACTGGAGCACCAATCGATCTATAACAGAGGAAGAGTTTGCACTCGAGCTTGAGTCTTTTTTAGGGTATAAAAATCGCGTAAACCCTATCTTTTGTCAAACCGTGTCAGCTGTTCGAGACCCTCGATACTCTTTGGATGTTGTTGTATACACGGAGAAAGCAAAGCACTCATTATTTGTCAGAAATATGTTCGTACCAGATAGCGGCGTGTACTTAACGAGCCCTTCAGCATTTCACGTGTATCACTTCCCGAACAAAGAGCGAACTGCTAAGGTACTAATATCTTTAAAAGAGAGAGTCATTCTAATCACAGGATCTGACTATTCTGGAGAAATTAAGAAAAGTATTTTTTCCGTCTTAAGTTTCCAATTTCCACAACAAAATAGTCTTCCTATGCATTGCTCTGTTAACGTTGACAAAGATCGTAAAAATGCTGCCATATTTTTTGGCCTATCCGGAACCGGAAAAACAACGTTGTCATCTGACGAAAATAGGATACTTATCGGAGACGATGAGCACGGCTGGACAAAAGAGGGACTTACTAATTTTGAGGCCGGCTGCTATGCAAAAACTATAAACTTGTCAGAAGATTCAGAGCCTCAGATATGGGGCGCTTGTCATAAGCCTGGGACCATACTGGAGAATGTTATTTATGATACTGCAGGTGCACTTAATTTTAACGATAACTCTTTAACAGAGAACACCAGGGCATCTTACCCATGCTCATCGATAGCTGGCGCTGATAAGGATGGATATGTTAATTGCCATCCTCGGAATGTTATTATGCTAACCTGTGATGCATTTGGTGTACTTCCTGCCGTGATGAAGTTGTCACCTGATGAAGCTGTTAAGCAATTCCTATTAGGTTATACAGCTAAAGTTGCTGGAACAGAAGCGGGTGTAAAAGAGCCACAGGCAACATTTTCGGCATGCTTCGGCGCTCCGTTTATGCCACTACCACCGAAAGTGTACGCAGGTCTATTGAAAGAAAAGGTCGCTGAGCATAATACACAATGCTGGCTCGTTAATACAGGTTGGGCAGGCGGACAATACGGCGTTGGTTCCAGAATGCCGATATCTGTAACCAGGAATATTATAGACTTGATTCTTAATAATTCTCTATCAAGCTGTCCTACAGAGATGCACTACCCTACTGGGTTTACCGTCCCTAAGCATCCATCTATTGATGAAAAGTTTACAACACCAGAAAATAGTTGGGAAGACAAAGACAAGTACGAACAAAAAGCTAGCGAGTTAATGCATCTATTTTTAGATCAAGCGAAAAAACTTTAATTCTTATGAACTTTTTTAATTACGCGATTAATTTAAACTGTTATACTACACATGCAGCAGATACGCTTCTGCTTTAGGGGTTATTAGTGAGATCAAAGTTCCAAGCGCCATGGGCGAATATAGCTGACATGATGTCGGGCCTTATGATGATCTTTTTGTTTATAAGCCTTGTGTACAGTTTTGAAACATCTAAGATTACAGAGCAGTTGCGTGAAAAGCAAGACGTCGTAGAAGCAATAGCCGTCAGTTATACCGACAACCGGTCTCAAATATACGAATCTTTAAACAATCATTTTTCTGCTGAATTTTCTTCATGGGATGCTACCTTGGACAAAGATTCGTTAACAGTTCGTTTTAACGATCCAGAGCTATTATTTGAGCCAGGTAGCTCAAGATTAACCGCTAGATTTAAAACTATACTTGCACAATTCTGGTCTGACTATATCGAGATACTAGGAGAATATTCAGATGATATTAGAGAAATTAAGATTGAAGGCCACACCTCTTCAGAATGGTCTGACGCATCATTAGAAGATGCCTATTTTAATAACATGAGGTTATCCCAACAGAGGACAAGGGAGACGTTAAAGTTTTGTTACCAAATTACGCCTAACGATTCTAGAGCATGGACAAGGTCCACCGTCACCGCAAATGGTATGTCTTCGTCCAGACCTATACTCGACGATGCCGGCAACGAAGATACTGTCAGCTCTCGTCGCGTTGAATTTACTGTCGTTGTTGATTCCACGTCAAGATTAAATAAAATTCTAGGAGAATTAAATGACTGAATATATCGACTGGATTTCACTCATACCGTTCGTATTTTTATTACCAGTATTGCCGTACATAAAGAGGTCCTTTGTTGGTGTGGACGTGTCTAAATTTTCGTATGGCGCTTCAACAACTGGAATTCTGCTAACATTTTATGGTATATGGGTAGGGCTTTTAGGCTTTGATATTCAGAACACTGAAGAAAGTATTCCTGCGCTAGTGAATGGACTAAAGATTGCATTTGGTTCATCCCTTACGGGATTAGGTACCAGTCTGATAATAAATCTATTCTTCGTTAGTAGTAAGGACGATATAGAATCTAGTCTAGAGAAAACTGTTGCCTCATTAGAAGACCTTAAGCACTCGTTTAGCGAGTTTGTTATTAATTCATCTCAGGCACAAACAGAGTCCCTTACATCTGCGCTTAACAAGTTGATTCTAGAGCTCGAGATGGGTATAAATACAGAGACTAGAGACACTATGACGAAATTTCGGACTTCTGTTGAATTCTTAAGGGCTTGGCAAGAAAAGTATGTGGAGGAAATAAAGCTAGTCACTGAAGCCATGGATAATAACGCTATAGTTACCAACGCGACCTCCACTCAGCTTGGCTTAACAAACGCTGCGCTAAATCAATTAGGTCCATTAACTGAACAGTTAAATGTCAGTATTTCGACCATTCAGAGGGTGCTGCCTTCGACTCGTCCGAGAAAACAGTTCACCGTAGAAGAAGTAGAAAAAGACACACCACCAACAGGGAAAGCAAGTGAAAAATGAGTTCATAGTATTCGTAGGACCGATGTTCGGTGGAAAAACCACCAAACTGCTAAGCGCAGTTGACAGATATCACTACCAGAAGAGAGACATATTTGCATTTAAGCCAAAGGTAGACCAGCGATATGCAAGGGAAGAGATCACAACTCATTGGGGTGGCAAACTACAAGCTCATCTCGTTACTGATGCGAATGATATATGGGAATTTTTTCAAGCCAATGACCGCGCCCGTCTTGATAATCCTGTGATCGCCGTCGATGAGGCGTTTATGCTCGCTAATGCTGGGGAGGTGCTACCAGACCTCTTTAAGTGGGGAGCAACAGTGATAGCCTCAACGCTACAAATATCTTCTGACGGTACGCCGTATCCGGAAGTTGCTGGGTTTATATCTTATGCTACTAAAGTAGAGGTGTGTCCTGCAGTGTGTACAACTATTAATTGTGGCGCAGACGCCCATTATACAGAGAAGATTGGGGGAAGACTAGATCATGGAATTGAAGTCGGCGGAGCAGAAATGTACCAACCTAGATGTTTTAAGCACTTCTCTTTCTACGGAGGGCTAAAATGAAAAAAGGCATAATCGCAGGAAACTTTGACGTTATCCACCCTGGCTACGTGAGATTCTTCGAAGACGCAAAAAGGAACGCATGCGATTGGCTCATAATCGCTTTACATGTCGATCCAACAATCGAGAGGCCACAGAAAACTAAGCCGATACTGACAGCGGACGAGCGAACAGAGATCTTATTCTCCCTAAGATACATCGACGAAATTATGTATTACAACACAGAGGCTGAACTTTGCGAGTTACTAGAAAGCGAAAAAAGTCACGTTAGAATAATCGGTTCTGACTATAAAGATAGAGATTTTACAGGTAAGTCTCTTGCACATGATATTTATTATCATGAAAGAAATCACGACTGGTCAACAACCAGGTATAAAATAGAAATAGCTGAACAATGCCTAAGACAAGGATTATTAAAAACCGAAAGTTAAGTAATGGCGACCTTTTTGCTGTGCTTAATCTACTTGACTATTCAACGACATATCTTCTGATAACGACAGGGGGTGAAGAGTTGATGCCATTAGGCGCCTCTGTAATAGATGGTTACGGTATGCTTGGTTTGTTATTCTACAAGCTCGTTGTAACCTTGATCGTTATTTTTTGCTCTAAAAGGTTATTTACCGAATCTTTATGGTCTCTTTTAAACGGCGCGTTTGCGGGTGTGGTCATATGGAATAACGTTGGATTATTTCTGTCTGTATTCTTTAGCTAACGACTTTGAACATCTAGTGAATTACCGGTACAATGCAGTATAATTAACAATAACAAAAGGGGAGTAAAAATGGGAGCACTTGGTGGCCATATGGCCCATCTTCATGAATCATTAGAGTTAACTTTCGATGAACTGTCAACAATCTTAGATAGCGTTGCCAACGCAGATATAGCAGCTACTGAAAAAGTTGACGGTCAAAATCTTTTTCTAACCGTAAAAAATGACGGCTCGATTAACACTGCGAGAAACGGTGGTGACCTTAAGAAGGGTGGAATGACCCCTGAAGAGTTTGCCGCCAAGTGGAATGGTCATCCAGCAGAGGGAGCCTTCACAAAGGGCTTTGAGGCAATCTCTAGAGCTATTGAGTCTCTTGACCAGGGAACCTTAAATGATCTATTCGCTAATGGCACGAGATACGTTAACATGGAAGTCATGTATCCAGGAAACCCCAATATGATTGTTTACGACGCAGGTAATGTCGTCGTTCATAACTTTCAGACATTCGACGAGTCTGGATCTCCAGTCGATGATCCAGAAGCAACAGCGGCATTTCAAAGATTTTCTTCGTCAGTAGACGCTGCAGAAGTTGAAGTTGACGGCGAGGCATGGAGTGTGTATGGTCCAGTGGCTGCCCAATTACAGAAATTGGCAGACGGAACTGCGCTAGAAGAAGTACAATCAGAGATTGCGAGGGTCTCCAGTCCTGTTGGCATGTCTGCAACGCTAGGTGATCTTGCAGAGCTGCGTCTTAGAGCCACCGCCACCCAGGCAGGTATCCCCCCAGAGAAAGTAGATGATATAATGGATACCGCCTTCCAGCGTGAGGGAGCGAAGAAAGTCACGGTTATTAAAAAGGGACTTCCAAAAGAGCAACAGCAGATGGTATCAAAGCTAGCTACAAAAGCGAACGCTTATAAAGCTATCGCTGCTGCGATGCGACCCCTCGAGGTCGCTATTACCGAATTTGCGATTGAGGTCTTAAGAGGGATGGAAAGCTTTTTTGTTTCTGATACAAGCACCGAGCTAAATAGACAACGAGATGACTTAAGAAATTCAATCACTTATCTCGAAGGTTTAGCAGCTAGCGGAGATGATAAGATTGGTCAGATGGTTGATAAGCAACTTGAGAAGCTAACAGATATCGAGAGTCAAATAAACAGTACTATGGAGGGTATCGTGTTTGAGTACCCACCTGGTTCTGGTAGTCTTAAAAAGCTTACGGGTTCTTTCGCGATGATGAACCAACTCCGGGGAGCTGCGGCACGTTCTGGCATGTCTGATTCTGGTCAAGAAGCGGTTACTGAAACAAAGATGCAGTACTCGAAAAACTTTGCTAGTTCAATTTATGATAGAATCCTTGCAGAAGCTACCGAAGCCGAAAACACTTCTCTTGAAGGTGCCAGGGTCGGCTTAATTCCAGTTTCTGGTAAGCCGTATCACGCTGGTCACCACTATCTAGTGACTAGAGCAGCGGAAGAGAATGAGCAGGTTATTCTATTCGTCTCAACATCTGATAGAAAAAGAAAGGGAGAATTTCCTATCTTGGGAGGGGCTATGGAAAAAGTGTGGCGAGAAGAGCTTGAGTCTATAATGCCTCCAAACGTCCGAGTAGAATACGGCGGGTCCCCAGTCAGAAAGGTCTATGATACAATCGGTGATGCATGTAAGATCGATGGAGTGGAGGAAACATACGTCGTCTATTCTGATCCGGCCGATACAGCCCAAAATTATCCTGAAAGCTACAGAGAGAAGTATATGCAGCCCTTGTGTGACCAGGGACAAGTGATATTTGCAGCTGAAGAAAACCCTGAAGCATTTACTCGAGGTACAGGGTCTCCAAATGTTAGCGGGACGAAGATGAGACAAGCCCTCCAAGATGGAAATTTTGATGAGTTTGCTGCCGGCATGCCGCCCGGAGCAAACGCTCAGAGTGTGTGGGATATCTTAACAAACAATGGTGTGAATGAGTCGCATAGGAAATACTCTTTGATAGATGCGCTATTCAACTAATCGTTATTGAACATACGGCTGTACTCCTTTATATTAAGACAGTGATGGTTACCCATCTTACGAAAAAGGAGATTAATTTTGTTTAGGAAGACACTTTCTTTCGACGACGTTTTGCTAGAGCCACAGTATTCTGACATTGTCTCAAGATCCGATATAGATATCAGTCTTGATATCGACACAGGACGGTCAATGATACTTCCTGTGTTCGCGGCTCCTATGGATACGATAATGAACGCTGAGATGGCGACAGTTGTATACGAAGCCGGCGCCCGCGGCGTAATGCACAGATACTGCACAATCGAGCAGCAAGCTAGGGTGATCAAAGATATAATAGCTGCTGGCGCAGAATATGAAGCGTTCGCTGCTGTGGGTACTACTGGCGACTATATGGAAAGAGCCTATGAACTTATTAGAGCGGGCGCCGCTGGCATATGCGTTGACGTAGCTCATGGTCATCATTCGTTAGTTAAAGACGCGGTAGGAAAACTGCGTATGAACTTTCCTGCAATCCATATTATGGCGGGTAACGTCGCGACCAAAAGCGGGTTTGATATGTTAGCCGATGCTGGAGCCACAAGCATTCGCGTTGGTGTCGGCGGAGGTTCTATCTGCTCAACTAGACTACAGACCGGACATGGCATTCCAACGTTTCAGAGCGTCCTAGACTGCGCTTCTTCTGAGTTTGATGCATTGTTAGTGGCTGATGGTGGTATTAAGAGCACTGGAGATATGGTTAAAGCCTTCGCAGCTGGCGCCGATGCTGTTATGGTAGGTAGTATGCTTTCCGGTACACCAGAGTCTCCTGGTGATGTTATATCTAGTGACCATGATGGATCTCCTGTCAAGGTATATAGAGGTATGGCAAGTCCAGAAGCTCAAATCGAGTGGAGAGGAAAGTACTCCTCAAACGAAGGAGTAAGCAGGACGGTGCCTCTTAAAGAATCTGCTGCACAAGTTCTCTTCGAGATTGATAAAGGAATACGGAGCGGTCTTTCATATTCTGGTGCCCGAACCGTTCGAGAGCTTCACGCTAAAGCTAGTTTCGTGATTCAGACATCGGCTGGTGCAAAAGAGAGCTCGACCCATATAGATTCTTGAATATAA
>TARA_R110001599_G_scaffold210511_1_pt1 | contig 13623 bp, 15 predicted proteins | sample TARA_R110001599 | Tara Oceans TARA_R110001599 (sample SAMEA4398360) | marine metagenome | biome: Polar Biome; feature: [MES] marine water layer (ENVO:01000295) within the mesopelagic zone...; material: water (ENVO:00002006), including particulate matter (ENVO:01000060) such... | reverse complement strand
GTGATTTGATAAATAACGTCAGATAAGTCTTCACGGATGCCCTTAGCGTCATAGCTGTCAAAGGTGTTTGATGGTTGTGCCATTGTAAATTCCTCAAGTATTTAAGATTAGTCCGAGCGCATCTTCTATGCTCCCGGAGGATTTAAGTTTAGTTCGTCTTTTATCAAGAGCCTTCTTATTGCTAGATGTGGGCTTAGAGCCAGCCTTCACCGACCGCGATCTGCGGTTTGCCGGGTTAGCTTTTTCTTCGGCAGCTTTTTTACCCTTCAGAATGTCACGGTACTTCATGGCGTCATGCAATACTCTGATTGCGCGACTGTCCATTACTTGACCGATCTCTTCTGGCTGAAATCCATATACCTCTGACCCCATAGATAGCATCTTATCGCGTACTGCGGACGCCTTCTTTTGGTCAGCAAACTCTGGGATTTGTTGCTTCAGGGTTTCCATTTCTTGTTGGAGATACGCTCGCTGGGCTGCTGCTTGAGCTTGAGATTGCTGTTGTGTTACAGCCTCAAACTGTTGCATTTGTCCATTGTACGCAGCCGCATCATCATCGAACCTCAGCTTGGCATCCATGTACCCAATAGGGTCGGTGTCAAACAATTCGCGTGATGGCGGTACTGGTGCTTGCGGTACTCCTCCAGACTGGATTTGCTGGTACATCTGAGCGATATTCTGGCGCTCGTTTAAAAGGGCATTGTAGACATCTTCTGCCTGCTTACGCTGCGCTGCAGCTTCTTGCATACCCTTTTGGACGTATTGTTGACCACTGTATCCTTGCTTGAGTTCATCTAAGGTTACAGCCACTTCCTGTCCATCTACCTTGACAGAGAATGACTGGCCTGCCTGAACGGCATCTTCAGTATCTTCATCGTCCTCGGAATTATCCGTCTCCTCATCTGACTCATCCTCATCGGAATCATCGTCAGGGGCATCATCTTCACTCTCATCATCAGATTCATCTTCGGGCAGTTCATCCTGCTCCTCCAGCTCCTCTTCAGGTTCGATAATGCTGTCTATAGCTCCTTCAATAGAGCCATCAAATTCTACTTCTTGGTTATCAGTCGTTTCCACGGTCCTGTTCCTTTCTCTCGTTTATCAAAAATAGCCTCGTCTGCATACACAGATTGGAAGTGATCTTCGATTTTATCAAGCGCCCTGATTATATCATGCGCATCGTTAATAGCCTCTTGTTGAGACTGTCCGTTCAGGAATACGCTAACTTGCGAATCCCGAATGTCCGCAATGACTTCCTTATAGGTGTCATCATTGCTAAGCGCCCTTACTTTGGCTGCTTTATCCTTTATATTCAAAATCTACCGCCTGTTACAGCTTGTACTGGGGTCTCTGCCGGGTATCTCGGGGCATCTTGCCTTTTCTTGATTTGGGCAACATCTACGGCTGTGCCGTATTTACCCAGAATCTCTGCAGCACTAATTAATAAATCTTGATCCATCTTATCTCGCTCTCGGTCATCAGCCGCAATTGCCTTCTGAGCATCAATCTGCAACTTAGCCATATCTGTCTTGGCCTTAGCTTCAGCCTTAACCTGCTCAGCCTGTAGGTAGGCAGTTGCCTGATCCATAGGAGGCTGCTGGCCCTGCTGTTGCTGTTGCTGTTGTGCAAGCAATTGCTGCTCTTGCTCTGCGCTCATTGGTGCAAAGTATCTGTCGGCATTCTTAACGCCATTTAGCGCAAGCATATCGGCCAGAGTATTTCTTATCTGACTCATGCTCACCAGGCCATTACTTGGACCGTATGACTGGAATATCTGCATCTGCATTTGCAATGCCTGGCTTAGCGCAGCGTTTCTCTGATCTTCTCTGCCCGTACCCAGGCCGACATTTACAGAGGTATCCATCTTCTTGTTCCAGGATCGCGGATCAACAGGCTCATAAGCCTCGCCACTGATACGCATTATCTGTTCTTCGTCACAATTTTCAATTACTAGCTTCAGCATTAGCTTGAACATCTGGCGTACACCGCCCTCTGCCAAATTGCGTGCCATGACCTCAGTCTGACCTGCTGCGCCCTGCATAGTAGCGTTAACGGCTGTTGCTGTAGTCGCTTGCAGTGCGTCCGGGTTTAATCCCATACTGGCTCGTGAGATACCAACTTTTTGCTCAATTGTGCCATCGTAATACTCAATAGCCGAAAGCGTTTGAGCAGCTACAAATGGAACGGTCAAAGGGACAATGGCGCCGCCCTGTCTAACCCGAACGATACCACCGATTTCGTTGTTAAGCATGTCATCCATATTAACTGCCCCGTCAATAACCTCTGTTCGGGGGTGGTTAGTAAGCGCAACATTATCTAGTACGCCTCGCAGCATCATAGTTGAGGCATCCTGGTCCTCAAACAATAAGTCGGCAATAGATCGGCCATAGAATGTGTGTGGCTCAGGATCAATTTCAAACGCAGCAAAAGGCTGATCACCCCAAGGCTCATAGCCTAGGAGCTTATAGTCATTGCCGCCAAGAACGATCTTTTGCATCTCTGCAACACCAGTACCGTTAACGTCAATCTTCATGTAAAGCTCAGTAAGCGCAACTATGCGCATAGACGGGTCTAGTGGGTTTTCCGTCTGGTAATCTTCTTCGTACCCTCTGCGCTCGTAACGCTCAACCTCTGAGAATGTGTCTGAGTGACCAAGACCTGACAGCTCCGATACTTCATCAAATTCGTAGCCCATCTCTACTAGGTCACTAACTCGGACCTCAGTTCTCTGGCCGCATACATATGACGATTGAATGCTTGTCGCGTTTCGGTCAATAAAAAACTCTTCAGGTGGAACAGACTCAACGCATAGCTTACCCATGTCGCTAATCTTGCTTACCTTCAGGTCGTGGCGGGGCATTTCTGCCTCGGCGCCAAACTCATCAAGCTCGACAGATATCTTGGTAGTATGCTCAATAACCTCAATATTTTGCTCGTTAACAATAGTCGAGAATTCCATATCGTTTAGGTTATTAAACGTGTAGGTCTCCGACTCCATGTAGTTATCCCAATATACTTTTACGATACCGGTCTTTTTAAGCAAGGCATCATGAAACGCCTCATTAAGAATCTCGTATCCGTTTAGCTCTTGGAATTTGTATTGGATGTACTTTGTAGCCTGCTCAGCAAATTTAATATCTTCTGGTCCAGTAGGGACAAACTCTACCGGGCGGTCAGTAGACAGGAATACACGCAACAAGCCTGGCTTAATAGCGCGGATAGCATCGCGTATCTTTGTAGACACAACAGTTGAGCGGCCTTCCTCTTCGCCAATATCAACCTCACCGTTGTAATATCTTTGAGCCTTAATGCGATCCTCTGCAACTTCACTTTCAACAAAGTCGATTGAATCTAAAATTGCTTCTCTTGCAATATCTTCAATCTCGCTTGCTTCTATTGGCTTTAATTCCACGATTTACTCCTGTGAGTATTGTACGGCTTGCTGTTCTGCACCAATTCTAGATGCGCCTTTTAGTGCTTGCGCAACCGATTCTGCTCTTTTAAGTAAAGCGGTCAACTTGGTTTTATCTTTTAGCGCGGCCTCTACAAGACCTTTATCTTCAGAAAACAAAACTCTTGCTACCTGACTCATTTGTTGATCACTTAAACCTTGCCCTGACGGTATTGCATTTTTAACTATTCTAATCAAAGACATTGGATCAAGTTGCGACCCTCTTAAAACATCTTCAGCAGAAACACCAGCGCCACGCAACTCGGCTTCTTTAAACAATGCCTGAGTAGGAGAACCGGCTTGAGGCTGTATTATGCGGTTAACTTCACCAGCTTCAGCAGCCCTTCCAACAGATTGTACCACGCCAGCAGATTGTTCCTTTGGCAGGACTACTCGCAAGGCTGCTCCTATCTGCTTATCTTCATTAGCTAGGTCTCGAATAGTAACGCCTGAGCGTCTTGCCCGGTTATTAATTGCGTCCATAACTCCAGCGCGTAAAGCATCCATTTTTTCTGGACTTAGACTTTGCGCCATAACCTGAAGCTCATCTACGTTCATTGTTAAGCCGCGCTTTTGACCTATCTCGAATAATTCTTGCGCACTGACTCTTGCGGCAAAATCTTTTCTAACTGTTGCAAGATCAGGCGATTCTAAATCAATTTTTGATCTTAAAGATTTTTCTTGAGAGCCAAACACCTCACCAATTGTACCTTCACCAGCTTTGTATCTAGCGCCAGTTTGTTCTTTTAGATTGCGCCTTAAAATTTCTGCATCTTCAATATTTGGCGCTCTTGAAAATTGAATTGATCCGTCATCCATTTGACGAAACAAAGGAACAATGTTTTTAGCTTCATATAACTCTTTTAATGCAGCTCTACTGCCAGGAATAGTTTGCAAAACCTCTAGCATTTGATCAGCTATCTCTGCAGAAACCGGTTCTTTATTTGCAAACACTCCACTATAAGCCTCTGACTGCTCAGCTTTGATCTCATCTTGAGTTAGCTTTCTAGAGCGTATGACGTTAGTGTCGCCTTGGTCTGGAGTTAGTGCGCTTCGTAAATCATCCATAGCGGTATTAGCTGTTCTTGTTGCTCTTTCGCCACTTGCCTCAAGTATCTCAGCTCTAGTAACACCCCCGTCATTAACCATAGACTTAATAGCATTAGCTAAAGTAAGGTTATCGGCAATAATACGGCCTTCAGCTACATCAGCAATAATCTCATCTACAGACTTACCTGTAGACTCAGTTAGCCTTAAAAGTTCTTTTTGAACCGCATTATCCGCTCCACCCATCTTGGCTCTGACAAATGATATTAACTTATTTCCCAGCCTTCCTAGCTTTCCTAAGGCAACTTCTGTACCCACTCCGGTAGCAGTTCCTGCCGCAGTTCCGCCAGTCACATCTTTAAAAAACTGTTTTCCTGTATCCGCTTCTGACATACCTATTGCCGATATTCCAGATTCTAATGCAGAGGTTCCAGCAATGCGGGCTAAATTTGCCGGTCCAGAAACTTGCCCACCAGGAACAAGCATCATTGCAACAGATGGCACTAAAGCTCCAGCCAATTCAAAAGTTAACGCTTCTCCAGGATTAGCTTTCTTGTATGCTGATAATTGAGTTCTCAACTCATCACGAATAGAGTCATAGTTTTTACTGCCGGGAACCATTGATCTAACAGCAGCTTCAATTTCATCAGAAAATCCAAAGGAAACACCTTGAGCAAAAGTTCTAGCTTTTTGACTTTCGACATTCTGAGGGGGTGTATTCCCTGACCCGGTAATCTGAGCAATCATTTCTTGTTGCTTTAAGTTAGCCATTATTGGCCTCCAGCAGCAGCATAATCATTTCGTTCTTGGGCGCTCATAGAGTTCCATATCCCGTAACTCATATCTGGGTCGCCAATAGGATACGATGCAGTTTGTGCGTTTCTGGCGGTATTTTGTGCAAGATCAGAAGCATAGTCAGAATAGTTAGTAGATGGTCTTACTAAATACTCACCAGCCTTAACAAGCTCATTTCTTAACTTACCTTGGGCGGATATTCTTTGATCAATCCATTTTATTAGGTCTGGCCCTTCTAAGCCTTGCGGTAATGCGGTGGATAAAGCTAACCTTAACTCAGGTGCGCTCAATGCGCCAAACGTAGCGGAATTAATAATATCAATACCAAGAGAGTTCGCCATTGACCGCAATTCTCCAGTAGCAGCATCAAATGCTGGCAACCATTGATCAAGTAATCCTGTAGCGGCGCCTTCTTTGGCAATCAAATCTCTAATTCTTTGATACTTAGTAATTTGATTGTCTACCGCAATACCTTTTTCAAGCATGCCTTCGCCGACTTTAAATGCTTTCTCAAAATCAGCTTGCTCTCTAGTGGATGCTGATACCAAATCAGCTTTAGCTTGCTCGGTCAAAGCGTTACCAGATAACGGTATAATCGTGTATTGCTCACCAAACATAGCGTTTGGATTATGATCGTAAGTATATTGCCCACCTGAAGGTACTAAAACTTTACCGTCTTTCATAATATCTTGCTGAGCCGTTTGCACAGACCCGACATTTTTAGAGCTGTATGCAGTACCCATTTTCTTTTTGGTAAACTCAGCCAGCGCATCTTTTGCAAGCGCAGGGTTGTTCTCAACCAATCCAGCAAGCTGTTCTTCACCTTGGTTTCTTAAATATTGAGCGGTTTGGTTTGCTTGATTTTTTACAGTTTTAGTAGCTTGACGATCAACATACGCCTGCTGTATCCCGGCATCTGGTGCAAATGATGCTGCGTTAAATAAAGCCTGCAGGTCTTTCATTTTTTCTTTGTCTTGCAGGAAATTCATAGCCCCAGAACCCATGCGAGACAACAAGCCTGGCTTAGCTTGCGGTGCTGGAGCTTGCTGAGGCGCCTGACCCTGTTGCATCTGCTGTTGCATCTGCTGTTGCATCTGCAGAGAAGGAGCCTGTGAAGGTCGCCGCTGCATTGACGCCGATATCTGCCCACCAGCACTCATATCTTGCGGGGTAGAATATTGCTCAGCCAATCCTGGGGGCATAGGTGTTATACCTTGCGGCCCACCAACCTGGCTTATTCTTTTGAGTAAATCATCGTATTCAATTGCCATTATAAAATCCTATTTACTTAAAAGAGTTTAGCAGACCCATTATATCTACTTCGTTATCACCCATTAATGCGGCAAAGTCTGGAGATGATGAAGAACCAGATAGGTCTGGCGCCGCTTGCATAGGCATCAAACCACCGCCTCGCTGCAATCCACCCATATCTGGGATACCTGGGTTGAAAGCCATTCCTCCAGCCGCTCCACTTAGTGCCATAAGCTGGTCTTTTCGTGCTTGAGCAGCCAAGTCAGATTGAGCGTTTTGCTGAGCCTGTAAAAATGCAGGGTCTGGCGTTTGGGCCTGAGTTAATGCATCTATAGTTGCGCCGGTATTATCTATCTGACCATTGCCTGCGGTCATACCCGCCATTTGAGACGGGTCAACCATTTGCGAGCTTTGCATTATCTTGCGCAGCATCGCTTCTTTATCTGTTTCTTCGTTATACATTTTATAGGCCCTTGTAAAGTTTGCCGTAGTTAACAGCAATGTATCCAGATGGAGTTTTAACAGTCATTCCTGGCATTGCTTATCCACCCATTCCCATAAAGCCAGCACCTAATGATAGGTAATCCATTGCGCCAAGTTGCTTCTGAGTGTTAGATGACTGTGGAATAGCGGAGGCACCAAGAGCTTGAGACAGTAAGCCAATAGACTGGTAAGGTGCGCCAGTGTACCCGGCAAACTGAGCCTTAGCGGCATCAATAAGCTGTTGTTGCATAGCCTGCTGCATAATACCTTGCTGAGATAGGTTCTGGTTAACAGTCTGACCCATACCAAACCCAAGGTTAGACAGGCTTCCTAATTGACCGGCAGCTCCTAGGCGCTGAGATGATCCAGACAACCCTGCTTGCTGATTAGCTAACTGAGCCTGCATATCCTGCTGCGAGTTAAACTGGCCAGCCTGATTAAGCGCGGCTTGATTAGCGATCATTTGCTGGTTAGCTGCTCCAGCACCAAACTGAGACGCTTGATTGGTTGCGGCAGTGTTAGCCAGCGCGGCTTGGTTAGCAGCAGATGCTCCAAACATAGACGCAGCTTGCTGATTTTGAGCGGCCTGTGCGGCAGCTTGATTAGCAGCGGATGCGCCAAACTGAGATGCCTGGTTAGCTGCAGCCATGTTAGCCAGTGACGCTTGATTAGATGCACCTGCACCAAACTGAGACGCCTGATTTGCAGCGGCCATATTAGCCATAGCTGCCTGATTAGCGGCAGAGGCGCCGAACTGATTAGCGGCCTGCTGTTGCTGTGATGCTTGTGCGGCGGCCTGATTGGCAGCAGATGCTCCAAATTGGCTGGCTTGATTTAACGCCTGCTGATTAGATAATGCTGCTTGGTTGGCAGCAGATGCGCCAAACTCGTTAGCCCGCATGCCTGCAGCCTGATTAGCCATATTGCGCTGTTGAGCAAGGTTTGCAGTAGTTGTGCCTGCTTGCAGCCCAGCCTGCTGATTAGCCAATCCTGCTTGCATTCTGCCTTGAATGTCTTGTTGAGCCATTCCCTGCGCCTGATTAAAGCCAGCTTGTCGTAATTGGCCAGCAGACCTAGCAGCTTGATCAGCAAACGAGCGGTTAGTCTCAGCTTCCATAAGGGCTTGTCGTGACCCGCCAAATGCACCTGCAGCACTTGCTTGAGCGCCAGCTTGGCCCATAGATAATTGTCTGGCTCGGTCTAAATCACCAAGAGTGCTTTGGACCACCTGACTTTCATATGGGTTGGTGTAACGGCTTAAATCTGTATTGGATAATTGCCCTGCAGTAACGTCTCTTGATGTAACCGTAGGAGATCCGCCTAGTCGCTCAGCGTTAAAACCTTGCGAGCCAGTTCTTGCAGCATTAAATCCTTGAGAGCGTGTATCAGCAGCATTAAAGCCTTGAGAGCCAGTCCTAGATGCGTCATAGCCTTGAGACCCAGTTCTAGAGGAATCATAGCCTTGCGAACCTACACTAGCGCCTTGGAATCCTGTTGCGCCAGACTGAGCCGCTCCATATCCCTGAGCATTGCCTGTAGTGGCGCCATAACCGCCAGCGGCAACATTCATGGGCTGATAGTTCATTTCTCTAGCTGCTCCAGCCATAGAGCTTTGAATGCCTGCTGCCGCGCTTTGATTAATGTTTGGCGCCATAGGAGCTGCAGGAGCTGGTGTGGGTGATGTTGCTGGAGGTGATCCTGCTCCACCTTTACCTCCACCTGTTGATTGTGCGCCTTGAAAACCTGGGTTTGCCGCTGGTGCTGCAGCTACTGGTGCTGGTGCTGCAGCTACTGGTGCTGGTGCTGCAGCTACTGGTGCTGCTGGAGTTGGAGCTGCTGGATTATATACTTGACCGCCACTTCCGCCAGCTTGCACATTAAAGTTGCCGCCATATTGTTGGGGATTACCGTAACCTGCTGCCATTATCTGTTCCTCTTGTTATAGCGCATATTTAGCATTTGATCATCAACATTTACTGCTGGAGCTTGTATTGGCTGAGCTGTTGGGATAGCTAAATTTGTAAAGCCTTGTTGCTGCGCAGTAGTTTGAGCTTGTAATTGAGACGTCATTGCCTGCAAATCTTGCACAGACATATTTCCAGCTTTAAAGTCTTGGTTAGCACTTGTAAGGCTTTGCGGAGTTACAGGTCCACTAACATAACTGCTTGGATTTGGGTCTACTCTTGTATCGGTAACCGGGAGCGGATTATTATATGTATTATTAAATTCACTTACATCTCTACCCATACGCATTTCAGGTTCAGGATAAGCGCTGCCCGCACCGGTGTTATCAACTGCCCCGCCACCAACACCACTTCCAGGATTGCCAGCACCAACAGATCCGCCAGCTTTACCGCCGCCACCAGGGTATGGAGTGTTATTAGTAAACAATTCTTCGTATTCCCTGACATATCCGGGGTTCTTTTGTTTAAGCTCAGTAACAGCCTGCTCAAAAATTGGCGCAGAGGAGTAACCTGAAATGCCACCAAAGTCTTGTGCTTCAGGCATGCCAGCCATAGCGTCCTGGCCCGGAGCTGCAAGACCAAAAGCAGCAGCGGCATCCATATTGCTTTGCATTGCAGTTTGCTGCGTTGGGTTAAAGGCAGCAATGTCAGGCCCATAATATGGCATGTAGCCAATTTTTTGGACTTCTTCAGCTCTCGCTAAGTTCCTGATTGTCGGCTGTTTTGCCCACTCTGGAATAGTATTCTCTGTGGTTTGACCACCGCCCTTGCCACCGCTCATATCATATTTCCTTGCTAAGTGTGGTGAACGCCTCGGTCCACCCTTTTGATAATAAGACCCTTGCCCAACCTCTTCGCCCGGCAACCGTCATGCCCGTACATCCCTGTGCTTTCGCAAACTCAACAGCCGACTCATCCATGTCAACAATCTGATTCTTTTCACCGCCAGCCAAGAATATATGAAACACCTTTTTCCTGGGGAAAGTTACTATCTCAGTTACAGCGCAACCATTCTCGGCAGGCCAAAACTGCATGTATCCTTTCTTGATTGCCTCAACAATGTCTTCGTACTCGTGCGTGCCGCCACTGTACTCCAATGCTGCCTCAATCCACTTCTTGCATCTATCCAGCTCTGATTTCAAATCCTGCATATATCACCCTGCCATTGATGCCCGATTATAACATCTATTGACGGCTTCTGGTGATACTAATATTTATCGCCTCTGATGCAGGCGCAAACGATGTAGCAGCAGCCGCATCAAGAAATAAATTAACATGGCTTGTTGCCCACATTACCTGTATGTAATCACCTGCAGAAAGGTTTAATTGGTCGCTAACACCTAAAATATGATACCCGTTGCTGGCGTGCAGGGTTTGACGCTCACCGTGATTAATGTTAACGCCGTTGACCGCAAGCCACCAATACAATGTTTTAGATGAACTACTGGTAGATTTAAGCTGTAAGTGACCTGAGATGCTGTACACCCCAGCCTCGACAAAATCTATTCTAGTGCTATCTGATGCGTTTAATGATATTCCGCCATTTGCTACTGCCGTTGTAAACGCTATTGCGTAAGCTGTATCTGCCTGAGAGGCCACAATGTCAGACGTTGCCGAAAAGTTACCATACCCATCTGCCAATACAATTTGACGGTACACGCCGTTCTTAGATATTACTGGGTAACCAGTCCTATCCCACAATATAACGCCGTCCTCAGAGGCTGACTCACCTGCAATATAATAAGCCAGCTTAGACTTTGTCCTAGCCAAAAAACTTGCTAATCGCTCACCCCAAGGCTTCCAGTCAGGTCCTAATGGGGGTGGCGGGTTCTCAGCTAAGCTCATCGTCTACCGCCAGGAGTAACATTAAGTCGCATCTTACCTGCCCGCCAATCTTTAAGCTCAGTACCCTCAATACGCATACGAACCTGGCGACCGCTAAACCTAGCGCCTGTCGGGTTAGACATAGTAAATGGACCGTGACTGACCTCAGAGTCGTTAGGGTAGAATCTAGTCTTAAACGTAAGAGAAACCTCACCCTGTACAAGCTCATCGGGAATAATCTCATTTACCTTAGCTATCTGGTCGCCTGCGCCAATAGATATTGGACCGCTTTCTAAGAATGCTGTACTCGACCCGTGAGAGTAGCCAGTCTCGTGATTAAATATGTTACCGGCAGTGTCAAAGAATATAGGGCTAGAGAATGTTCCAGCGTCTACGCCAGAGCTTCGAGCCAGCTCACCAATATTCCAGTAGCCCTCTTTGTAGTTAAACGATACATAACGATCATTCTCAAGCGAGCTGCCGCTTGGGTAGAACCACCATATCTCACCAAATTGAGAGTTATTTACCGCAAACGCTTTGCTTTTCTGTGCGTTGTTAATGTTGGTAAAAACGTGATCTAAGACCTCGCAAGGCATTTCCTGTACGGATGATCCATTAAAGTGAAAGAATCCCTTAGAACCCATCCAGAAGGCGCCCTCGTCTATTGCAACAGCAGACTGTCGGGATATAGTTCCGCAAGATGTGCCGACACGCTGGAATCCGTAAACTGTTGGCGGACCATTGTAGGTTGCAACATGCGCATCGAGTGTGGTCAGAATTAATGTGCTGCCACGAACCCGTAAGCCACACATAATTTCGCCAGAGGTCTGCAGCTCTAGGTCACCGGCCTGGTTAACTGCTGTCGGCGTCCAATCAGTGTTATCTTCTCGGTCACACCATTTAACCAGCCTGGGGTTTCCACCTGCAGCTAGGGCGAATATAAACCGCTCCTCAGTAACAACAACGGACTTATTGCTTACAGGGGCATTTGAAATCGCAGCCGCATTGGCGCCCGTATTTAACTGCCACTCGTAAATTTTACCGTCTTTTGAAGAGCAAGCGATCAAGTATTGACCCCAAGTGTCCATTGACCAGGACGTAGCCTCTTCTGGTACACCGTCATTAGGTCGCTCAGTGCTGTATGAAGAGGTTCCGTAAAAAGATCCGCCATAACCTAGGTTAGAGTCGGCATTTAAGTCTCCAGACGTAAACCCTGCTGGGGTTATATCAGTTACAGTGCCGATCTTGTTTACATGGTACAGTTTCTCGTAAGTACCGGCGCCAATATGCACATCTGCACTGTTATCTGCCCACGTTATAGCTCCTCTAGGGGCGTAAGTAAATGCGCTTGCCTTTCGTGAGGTCCATCCGCCAACAGGTCTTACAGAGCCATTTTGCCACCGTATTAAGTTAGCATCTCGCCACCGGCCAACAGAGTCTAAATCTGTACCATGCTTAAAAATGCCAGCAGGAATATCTACGCTAATATACGCCATATTATTTTCTCATTCCCATTATTTTGCCTGCTCCGCGAATGCCAAACGAACTACTGATGGCAATGAACAAAAGATATTGATACCACTCTGGCAATTTCTCTAATGCTTCAAACCCGGTCGATACTCTTTCAATTATAGTTACATCATTAGCCGCTATTGCGTAGCCAACCATGAACACTGGAATAGATAACACTATAGTCCAAAATTCATCTTTCCAAGAATCCTGGGATGCCGCAGCCATTTTTGATTCCCAGTCTGCATCATTTTCAATAACCGACATTTTGGCTTGATGCTTGGCTTGCTTCTCTTCAGCCTTGTTGGATAAATATCCTTTAGCTAAATCTGCGACTGGACCAATAACTGCGCTTAAAATATTCATTAGAGAACCTTATCTAAACAATACAATCCAATAATTAATGGATACATACCCCGTAACATCATTTCTGATTTATTGAATCTTATTGAGCCTTCATCAAGTCTTTTTTCTATATTGTCAAATTTTTCATCAATTGATTTCATGCGCTGAAGACATTCACGCTCGTGCGCATCTAGTTTCAACAAAGCCTCAGATACAGTAGCCATTAGTTACCCGCTATTAACATAATTATGTAAATAATTACTGGTACTACTGCTGCAGCTATACCAATAATCGTAATGAATTGAAAAGCCATTTTTAAATTTGCAGCTTTTTTTGCTTTTCTTAATCTTTCCTTTTTTTCCCTTTCCTTTCTGCATTCAGATTGGAAAGCAAGCCAATCTTGAAACATATCGGCACGACCACAATAAATCATGTATTCTTTAAGCCAAACCTCCTGTTCTTTAATCTTCTCAAGCGCCATAAACGCCTGGAGGTCCGATTGTCCTTTTTCTGCTACTCGTTTAGCAATAACACTTTTGTTATCAAAAAATTGTGTGGCTGCACTTGCACAGTCATATAGCTCTTTGCCTGAACTGAGAGCCTGCTTCAAAACCCCAAATGCCGCATTAGCAGCAGCGATTTCAGCTATCATTATGTGTGAACCTCTACTTTTGCCGGGTCTCTGAATTTAGGAACACAATAAGCCTTTACAGGCGCAGTCGTTAAACTATCTGCAAAATACTTGCATCGGTTTAAGTCGTGCCAATAGCTAATGGTCTCCGCATCAATCGTACCGTTAACCATAACGATCAATGCGAAAACCAGTTTCACTTACTCAGCTTCTTCTTTCTCAATGTCGGCAACTAGCATGCTGATAAATGCATCCTTACCTACTGACAATTGGTCCAGGTTAAACTGAGTAGACCGAATCTTTCGATCCAGATCATTGCAGTG
>TARA_R110001599_G_scaffold145453_1_pt1 | contig 13638 bp, 12 predicted proteins | sample TARA_R110001599 | Tara Oceans TARA_R110001599 (sample SAMEA4398360) | marine metagenome | biome: Polar Biome; feature: [MES] marine water layer (ENVO:01000295) within the mesopelagic zone...; material: water (ENVO:00002006), including particulate matter (ENVO:01000060) such... | reverse complement strand
TTTGTTGGAGGTAATAAAAAAATAGAGAATAAATGCACACAAACCAAGCAGAGCTGAGGCGAGGATGATTTTTACAAATAACGGTCTATCGATCATTAAACGTGTTCGCTTGGGATTATTGGTTTCTGTTTAGTTGCCACTTTATTTTGTCTGCTTGCTAACTTAAATCACGCTCAAATTTTCGGTAACAATGTATTTTATTTTTGATCGTGTTTTCATTTAGGTTTGTTAATTGCATTAGTGGACATTTTGACATGTGAAGTGAAAAATAGCGGTATGTGCTTCTATTTTAGATACATACTGCCGCTAGCATTTCTCTTGTCCTCGGGCTGAACTATATTAATATCATTCTGGCAGGCCTTGCTTTTTGTTTTATCTTAATAGAATGCCAGCGTTCGTCGCCCAGTATGTACCCGGCTAGTTGGAAATTGAATAGATTTATTAGGCCGCTTTATAGGCTTGAACTAAAATCGAAATTTATAAGAGGAGTGTGTTACTTGCCCAAATACATCGTCGGCGCATACGCAACTGCGCCGCAAACTGAACAATGGGATGCCCAAGTGCAGGCAGATTACCTTAATGGAATTAAAGGCTTGGCTAATGTTGCGGGTATCGAACATGCCTTTGCTGGCCATTTACATCCTGAAGATGATGCTTGGTTTTTAGAGAATGTTAACCCTGAGTGGGAATTTGTGTTTACGGGGGTTCCTGGAATTATGGGGAACATAGGCCGGAATCCGCTGTTTGGAATAGCGTCCGATGATTCAACAGGGCGTCAGGAGGCTCTGTGCTTTTATGAAAAAATGCGTATGGCAGTCCTTAAACTAAATAGTCATTTAAATCGCAAAGCGGTTAGTTTTGTCCAGCTTCATACTAGTCCAAATCGCGCCGTTGCAGACTCTTCCTCTACCTCGTTGATGAAGTCATTACTTGAAATACAAAGCTGGGATTGGGATGGCGCGCAGTTAGTTATTGAGCATTGCGATGCCTACATCGAGGGACAGAAACCATCAAAGGGCTTTTTAGCTATAGACGACGAGCTGAGTGTCATTGATTCGGTAAATAAAGCGAGTGGTAGTACGATTGGGATGAGCATTAATTGGGGACGCTCCGCGCTAGAGACGCGGAGCGTTGAGGGTCCATTGGCGCATATTCGGTTAGCGCGTGAGTCTGGTTTGTTGCGCGGTTTAATGTTTTCCGGAGTCAGTAACGTAACGGGCCCCTATGGCATGTGGGAAGATACTCATATGCCGCCGGCCTTGCCCCTTGAAGGGGCCGAGGATGTTTATTCTAGTGCTGACTCCTTGCTAACAAAGCATGAAATATCTCGGTGTCTCGCAGCCGCTGATGGCGCCAATTTACGCTATTTGGGCATAAAAATTGGCGTACGACCGCGTACTCTTTCGGCGCTTGAACGTGTTGCATGTAACCGCAATACATTGCTTATGTTGGCGGACTAGATTGTGTCTAAACGCGCTTAGTTTCTCGATTCCCAGGGCTTTTGGGCGATAAAAATGGTGTGTCGGCTTCCCTTGCCCGGTCGTGCACGCACGGTGTGGATACTGACCTTGAATCGCGCCTTTTTCAGGCGAATGGCGAACATGGAGTCAGCGCCGGCCGACCAAATTGCCAAGACGCCTTCGGGGCGTAGGGTGGCAAATATTGATTCAAGGCCCGCTTGCGAATATAGCCAGTTATTGTCGTTTTGGGTCAGCCCTTCTGGCCCGTTGTCGACATCCAGTAATATCGCGTCGTAGGCTTTGGGGTTGTTGCTCAAAAGGTCGGCAACATCACCAAGATATACCTTGGTTCGGGGATCGTTTAGCGGCTGGCCTGCACACTTTCCTAGTGGCCCTTGATTCCACTCGACAACCTCTGGAATGAGCTCTGCAACAGTAACCTTGCCACTGGCATCTGCTGCACGCAGTGCGGCGGCAAGCGTGTAGCCCATGCCCAGCCCGCCAATCAAAATTTCGGCGCCGGACACGGCGTTACAGCCATCTCTGGGTTGGAGCTGCTTATAGGCCAAGTCTGCTAGCGCTTCTTCTGAATTAAATAGGCGGCTGTTCATGAGCTCGCCGCGCACGCCAGATAAGCGAATTGAAAACTCATCGCCGCGCCGCGAGAGTTTTAGTTCGCCGCCATTATTTGGTATTTGTGCTGTACCAAGATGTTGCCAAGGAATCATGGGGCCTCTGGGGCTAAGCTAAAGTCGGCCTGCACTTTAACACAAGCGGTTTTAGGCTTAATAGTAATGAAATCTAGGTTTGCGCTGGATAAGTCGACTTAAGGTGATACAACGACACCGGGCCAGGAAAGAATTTAAACTCGGGCATTGACAATAGTGTCGATAATACTGATTATATATACAGTTGTGTGGCCAGTGGTTCAGCCAGCATTATTCATTTTAATATCAGCATTCACAAAGGTAGAGAACATATGGATCCCAATAAGCAAAAAGCACTGGAATCGGCGTTGAGCCAGATTGAGCGCCAGTTTGGTAAGGGTTCAATCATGAAGATGGGCGATAGCTCACGGGAAGTGATGCCGTCTGTCTCTACTGGTTCACTCGGGCTGGATATCGCGCTAGGTATTGGCGGCTTGCCTTATGGCCGGATTGTTGAGATCTACGGACCAGAGTCCTCAGGTAAAACGACCCTGTGTTTGCAGGTGATGGCCGAGGCGCAAAAAGCCGGTAAAACGGTGGCAATAGTGGATGCAGAGCACGCGCTAGACCCGCAGTACGCAGAAAAGCTGGGTGTTAATCTCGAAGATTTACTGGTTTCACAGCCAGATACTGGCGAACAAGCCCTAGAAATTACCGATATGCTAGTCCGCTCTGGCTCTGTTGACGTTATCGTAATTGACTCTGTGGCGGCATTGGTGCCTAAGGCTGAAATCGAAGGTGAAATGGGTGACACCCATGTGGGTTTACAAGCGCGTTTAATGTCTCAGGCGCTGCGCAAACTTACTGGTAATATCAAAAATGCCAACTGCCTCGTTATTTTTATCAACCAAATTCGTATGAAAATTGGTGTAATGTTCGGCAATCCAGAAACCACCTCTGGGGGTAACTCGCTCAAATTCTACGCTTCAGTGCGTCTTGATATTCGCCGCACCGGTGCTGTCAAAGACGGCGAAGAGGTGGTTGGTAATGAAACGCGGGTGAAAGTTGTAAAAAACAAGGTTTCACCGCCGTTTAAGCAAGCTGAATTCCAGATTCTCTATGGGCAAGGCATTTACCGCCTTGGTGAGGTAATTGATTTAGGTGTTAAGCAGGGGCTTGTCGATAAAGCGGGCGCTTGGTATGCCTATAAAGGCGATAAAATAGGCCAGGGCAAGGCGAATGCGGCCAAGTATCTCGGTGAGCACCCAGAGATAGCGGCTGAGATTGAAGGGCAAATTCGCGAGGCTTTGCTGCCTAAGCCTACGGCAAAAAAGGCACCTGAAGAGTTAGCTGACGCCGGTAAGTAATACTAGTAGTTCAGCAGTCGCGCAGCGACTGCTGAACTTACCTTGGATCGGGTCTTATTCAGGTATCTCGTCTTCGTTATTGTCTATCTCTAAACTGAGTGAAAAACCTGACGCTGGTTTTGTGTCATCTTGGTCATTCTCGTCAACTGCGTCAGCGGGAATCCCGCGCTTGCTGTGAAGCTTGATTCGCAGGCGAAGGTTATTGGCCGAATCAGCATTTTTCAGTGCTTCTGTGAAAGATATTTTCCCCGCCTCATAAAGATTAAATAACGCTAAATCAAAGGTTTGCATGCCGACGTTTTCGGATTTGTGCATGATCTCTTTGATTGATTCAATTTCACCCTTATGAATTGCTTGGGCGATTGTTGGCGTGCCAAGCAGTATTTCAATAGCGGCTGCTCGTTTGCCATCTTCTGTTGGCACCAGACGCTGGGACACAAAGCATTTTAAATTTAACGATAGGTCTAGCAGTAGTTGATTTCTGCGCTCCTCAGGGAAAAAGTTAATAATCCGATCTAAGGCCTGGTTGGCATTGTTTGCGTGTAGGGTGGAAATACAGAGGTGGCCCGTTTCTGCAAAGGCGAGGGCGTGCTCCATGGTTTCACGATCTCGAATCTCGCCGATAAGAATGACATCTGGCGCTTGTCGCAGTGTGTTCTTCAAAGCTTGGTGAAAACTGCGGGTATCCATGCCAATTTCACGCTGATTTACGATGCTTCGCTTGTGGCGATGAATGAATTCAATGGGATCTTCAATGGTGATAATGTGGCCACTGCTATTGGTGTTTCGGTGATCAATCAGGGCTGCGAGAGAGGTGGATTTCCCAGAGCCGGTGGCGCCAACAAAAAGCACCAAGCCCCTTTTCGTCATAATCACTTCTTTTAATATTGGTGGTAGGCCAAGGGCGTCGACATTAGGGATGTCGGTGACTATATTTCGAGCGACAATTGAGATTTCGTTCCGCTGTTTGAAGATGTTAACGCGGAAGCGGCCTACGCTAGGGATATGGTAGGCGAGGTTCATTTCTAACTCATGTTCAAATTCTTCAATTTGGCCTTCATCCATGATGGCGTAGGCGATTTTCTTAATATCGCCAGGGCTAAAGCTTTCTTTGTCTAGTGGCTTCAGTTTGCCGTGAAATTTTGCGCACGGCGGGGCGCCGGTACTTAAAAACAGATCTGAACCATCATTCTTTGCTAGGACAGTGAGGTAGTCATTAAATGTCATGGCTGGGTCTCGTCATTGGCCAGCGGGCCTTGGGCTACGGTTATCAATGTATTCAGTATTAATAGCCGACGCACTCGATGCGTCAGTTTTAGTCATTAACTGTGCGTGTGTTTTGTGAACTGTAATACAGTACCTGAGTCTAGCAGATCAAATGGAGGCTGTTTACCTAAATGGGTTTGGTCGTTTCACCTTGGCTTGCTTAGGCCTCTGAAGGCGCTTTGATTTTCTTTCTGCGGCTAAATGACCCTGAAAATAGTGCACACAGATTCAATTCAGGCTATTTCCGTGTTCCAATGCTGGCCTAGAAATTATTCAGATCAATAACTCACTCATGAGCAATATCGGTAATTGTTAACATGCGAAAGCTAGTCGAAAATATTCGGTTTACGCTATACAGCGATTGGCCCTTCTATACTTGCGTACTGCTTTATCTTATTGGGACATGGAGTGTCGCGCAGTACTATCAATTGGACGATCGGTTTTCGATACTCGTTTATCTCAAATTAGCACTGCTTCAATTTGTTCCTTATGGCATTTTGTTTTACGCAATTTATATCGTTTTTGTCATGGTTAAAACTCGCCCAAAGGGCTTGTTCTCTTACTTAGCGATTGATCTGAGATCGAAACTTATAAGACCAAGTTTTCTTAGAGGTTTACTTGGTCTATTTGTACTGGCTGTTTTTTTATCAGCAATGACTTCGTTTAAATCGGTGATCCCGGAGATTAATCCATTCAATTGGGATCCAGTCTTGGCCAATTTTGATAAGGGTTTACACGGTGGGTATGTGCCTTGGGAGCTGCTGCAGTCCATTCTAGGCTGGCCGATTGTCACACACGTCATAGATATCGTCTATGGACTGTGGTTTATCATTATGATGACTTTTGTGATGTGGTTTTTGTTCACCGCAAATAGTGATTTTTTGCGCAAACGATTCATCATTAGTTATGTCTTGTGCTGGACTATTAATGGCAGTCTGCTAGCAGTAATTTTTTCATCGGTTGGTCCCGTTTTTTACTCCGATGCATACCCTGATCTTGTAAACCCGTTTAATAGTCTGATGAGCTATCTGACATTAGTGAGTTTGGAGTACCCAAGTTTGGTGTTGCGGGAAAAAGAGATGCTCTGGGCATTTTATCAGAATGCGACGCTGCGCCCGGCAAGTGGTATATCTGCGATGCCGAGCATGCATGTATCTGTTGCTACTTTGATTTTTTTTATTTGCCGCCGCCGAAAGCAAGTATTTGTTAAAGTGTTAGGTGGTGTTTTCTTAGTGATGATTGGATTAGGGTCTGTACATCTTGGTTGGCATTACGCTATTGATGGCTATTTGGCATTGATCGTGACTTTAGTGGTCTGGAAATGTACAGGTTTCATCGCTTGCTTAGAAAGATCGAAGTAGATTACGAGCATGTGTTGTTAGCCGAACAAAGTCGTGGTGGGCTGGAAAGGGCGCTTCACATTGCTCGTAAACACTGAGTACTAGCGAAACCGCGCAGGCTTCACTAGTGCTTAGTTATTTTTGAAGAGCTGTCACGGTTCACACTTAATTTGTTAATCTTACCTTGTCATTCTCGCATGTTAGCGCCGCACCAACATCAGCTGTTGTTAATGAAACTCCGAGTGTGTTTAGTAAGGTATTCAGAACAGGATCTAGAACAGGCGACAGCGTTGAGGTGATTAAGGCATTTACGCTTGATACGAGAGTACTTGCCGTAGCGCCCACTAAACTTGTAACTGTTCCTAGGATGTTGCCATTGGATGGCGTGTAAAACTCTGCTTCTACCCCAGAAAGTGTTGTTGCTAAGCTGGCTATTGGATCCGTTGCCTCAAAATCTGCACAGCTGAAATTAAGCTCATCCTTTACTCCAGGCAGACATAAAGCATCCGGCGCGTCAGATATAGTTTGTCCTATAGGACCGCTACCGAGAATGTCAGTGTCGAGCATCAGGCCAATACCGCCTCCGACATAGGCTTGCCGATCAGCGAGGCTTTCGTCAGTCGTCCAACCGGCGCCTTTTTTATACTGGTAGCTGCAGAACAGTAAGACACACGTTTTTTTCACTACTACGCTTCCGATGTCTAATATTGGCAATGGTTCTGGCACTAAGGGGCTAGATGAAAATACATTGCTTTCCGCCTCCGCTACATCGTCGCCGAATTGGCCCATAACAACATTTAGGCTCGACGTAGTAGTATCTACATCCAGTGATTTTCCTGAATCGCAATTGTAATCAGTAACGCGGGCTTCGCCTCTGCCACCATAGAGAGCAATATCAATGCGAGGTGTTGAAAGTATATCTATATCAACTTTGTCTCGTGTTTCAGTACAACCGACGAGGCACAAAATGTCACTAAGCACCCCCGCGAGATTTAGAGTTAATAAATCATTTGCGATATCTGTTATTTCAGAAACCAAGCTATTGGTTAGCAGAGGATTTAGTGCACCTAGTATTGGCAAATCCAGCGATATAAATGTTTTTACCTGTGCAGTCTGAACATAAATTGCATCGTTTCCGTACGGGTCCACTTTCGCCAATTCAGGATTACCTATAGAAAATTGTGGGGCCTCGGTAACTTGTAATTTAACGGTTACGGAGGCGAGTCCGAGCAAGTTAATAGGTACATCAACAACGATGTCATTGTCTTTCCCACCGAGATACACGACGCCTTTTACAAGATCTAATACGTTTAGGCCGACATCTAATGCAGACTCTGGGTCTGTGCTTGTCACGGAAAGTATTGAGCCAAGCGCAATGTTTGGCGAGGATATTATTTGGTCAACAATCTGTGTATCTAATATAGAAGCTGCTATTGCACTGTCACCCCCTGCAGTGTTTAGTACAGACGCAGCGGTGTCGAGTATAGTTGCAATACTGGCCGAGCCGGTAATAATGCCGTCTTGTCCAACGGAAATACCCTCGTCGACGAGCGCATCGGTAAAATCCAGTAAGTTAATATCGACATCGGCCAATCCTTGCCAGCTTGCCAGCGTGAGCGAGATATTGGTGCCGAGGAGATCACCGAGTACAGAATTGAGAATATCTGCTTCGATTAAACTAGTGCTTATGCCTAATCGCGCAGAGGGCTCGCAGGCTTTAGCGGTTGCTCTTGCACTGAGGGTAACCTCGTTGTCATCACTTGGCAGTAATTGTTCAAAGAGTGAGGCGGGTACGCGGTAGGTCAGTGCGACGGTAACAGCATTGCCACTTCTGCTTACATTGACCGTGCTATTTGTCGCATTACCAAGAAAATTGTTTCTCGACGCTGACAATACATACAAGTCATCTAAGGTCATGGCGTCAACATCGATGGTTTGATCCCGACAGTATATTAATGCGGTCTCCATTGCGGCTAAATCCGCATTTTTTTGGAGGCTTCGCTTTTCAAGATACAGCCGTCCGGTGTCGGCGACCACAGCGACAAATGTAAATAAACTCAGCATCATGAGTAGGGCAAGAATAGTGGTAACACCACCTTGCCGATTCGTATGCTGATACTGCAATGTCCGTTGTGGTCGCATATCGATTACTCTTCGGTGAATGAGTCGGAACTAAAGCGCTCGGGAATAGCATGTGTAAAACTTTTAACATAGCGCTTATAGACTTCAGTGCGGGCGGGTCCGCTTAAGTATTGTTCCTGCGTGCTTGCATTTTGCCCCGAACGCTGCTGCTCTAGCAGGCGATGGGTTGTGGTCTGGTGCGCAGTACTTTGGGCGTATTCAATGTCTTGTTCAGCAAATGTTGGCGTTGAAATAACCGCTACTAATAAAGCTAGGCTGAGCGTTGATGTCTTCATAGTGGAGCTCCATGCTGGGTGTTGTTACTGCCTGCAAGTGCAGGTTCTTTAAATGTATTTGCCTGGCTCAGCAGATGTTTGAACTCCGTTGAGTCTATGCCGTTATTTTTTGCCATACGTATTGCCGTACGTGAATCGCCATCCAAGATTAGGCTCATTACCATGTTTCTGATCGCCACTGGATGACCCGGCTGCAATTGCAAGGCAGTCATAAACTCACGTTGCGCGTCTTTAAAGTTTCGGTGCGCGAGTAATATAAAACCATAGTCGTTGCGTATATCGGCGTTACCCGGTGCTAGGCGTCGGGCCTTTAGCATTTGCTGGTGGGCGTGGGGCAAATCACCGCGTGTGGCGAGGATTTTCGCCATGCCGGCGTGTCCGTATGCGTTTAAACATGTGAGACTTAGGTCACGATAGCTGGAATAGGCCTCGGTAAGCATGCCGGTTTTGCGTTGTGCCTCGGCGCGAAGCAGGAGTACGCGCGGGTTACTGGTTGAGGCATTTTCAAGGTAGGCCAATGCAGAGTAGTACTGCTTTTCACGTACCTGCTGTTCAATCAAATCTAAGCTAATATTCTCTTCTTTGCTGGTGGGTATATTGCAGTTGCTTGCGTTCGTTTGCTTTGGCGCAGAAGTATTAGCGCAGCCTGCGAGAATGGCTATTAGTACACTTGCGCTTAAGAGGCTAAATTTTTTCACGTCATACGCTCCTGCGTTATTTTCCTAAATTATTTAATGCTGATGAAATTGACATGAGTGCTGGCCCAGCAACAACAATTAATAGGGCCGGAAATAGAAATAGCATCATGACCAATGACATTTTCCCCGACATTTTATTTACCTGCTCTTGTAGGTCGAGCTTACGGCGGTTTTGAAGTAGCTTATACAACTCGTCTAGCGCCTTATCGATACTTCCACCGGTAATTGCCTGTTGGCGTACAACAATGAGGTATTCCTTAAAACCTTCTGCGCTGGTGCAGCCAATTAGCTCGTAAAGCGCTTCTTCCTGACTTTGCCCCGATTCAATTTTATTGACAGCAAATTGCAATTCCTGCGAGCAGGTGGGTGCTAAGTTGCGGAGTTGGTCGCACATTATGGATAAGGTTTTTGGTAGTGAGAGGCCCACCCTCCAAAGCATTCTTGTGGTCTGAACGAGTATCAATGTCTCTTGGTTCAATCGGTCCTGGCGGTTCTTGGCGAATTTTTTTAAGAAAAAATAGGACAAGTACACGAGGAAAATTAAACCGAGTGTGATAATACTTAATATCGTAATAGTGGGGGCACCGTTAAAATACGTATATATGCCAAGGCATATCGCGATCGTTACAATAGTGATAAGCGTTATTGAAATGGCATTTGCCTGCTGTGCGGAATTAAACAGGCCGGCGCGGCGCAATAACTGCGAAAGCGATGCGATATGTGTGTTTTCTTCACGCAACTGACGCCACATGTCTTTAGAGCTGAATTCGAATTCTTCGCCCTTATCTGTGGTTGCCGTTTCCAAATGGGCGATGGCGAGTAGGAGCACCGGTGCCGTACATAGTATGATTGCACCAATGATGAAATAGAGGTGATGTACTTCCATTGTGTTTTCCTCAGTTCCCTAGGGTTTTGATCATGCGCCACAAAACAACAACGCCGATTATTTGCATCATCATCGCGGCGATTAGTGTTTGCTGGCCGCCTGGATTTGCCCACATATCGGTTAAAAATTTCGGGTTGTTAAAAAAGGTGTATGCCGCGATACCAGGCGGTAGCGCAGCAAGAATTGCTGCGGTCACGCGGGTTTCACCGGTCATGGCGCTAAGTTCACGTTTTCCTGAGTCCTGCATTCTCAAGATGTCGACGATGTCGTCGAGAATAGAGCGAATACTGCCGCCGTATTGTTCGTTGATCCGTAATGCGGTTGCCAAAACGTCAAACTCATTCAAGTTATTAACACGAGCTTCTCGCTCAAACGCCTGGTGTAAGTCGTAGCCAAAATAAACCCGGCGAACAACACGACGCATAACGGTGCCTAATGGTCGCTCAAGTGTTTCCACTGAGTCAGCAAAGGCGTTTTCTACCGAAACCCCAGCAGATAGACGGCGTGTTACTTGGTTGATGAATGATGGGAGCTGATCTAGCATTTTTGCGCGTCGTTGCGAACCAATAATTTTTACTAGCGAATAGGCGACCATCAACACAGCGATTGCGGATATGACATTAATCTTCGCCGGTAATACCAATATGCTTAGGGCTACACCCGTAAGAGTGGCGGCGAGCGCCGAATAAACGATGGTCACGGGCAGTTCCACGCCATTACTGCCAAGGAAGTTCTCGAGAAATGCTGGGAGCTTTGCGCCAGCGTCAGGGATAACTTCGTCCGCGGGAACTGGCTCACTTGACTCGCTGCTAATCATTAGCACGACGAAAGCCAGTCCAACTAAGAGTAGAGCTAATGCAATCCATAACATTGTGCTTATTCCTTTGGGTCAGATGTGTGCCAAATCAGCAGAACGCGCCGCGTTTTTACCGCCATCTACGCGCAGTACTTTCCTGCTAACATCGTCGTAAATGAAGATATCTTTCAGGGTCAGCTCGTTGTTAATGACATGCAGTTCAGATATTTGTAGTACGCAACGACGTCCATCAGCTTTACGGCCAATGTGAACAATTAGGTCCAAAGCACTGCCGATCATCTTAAGAATTAAGTCACCGCTGCCTTTGAAACCAGAAATTCCGACCATCATTTCAAGGCGAGTAATAGCATCACGCGCAGAATTAGCGTGAACCGTGCTCATGGAACCGTTGTGACCGGTGTTCATCGCTTGCAGAACGTCTAGAATTTCTCCGCCGCGACTTTCACCAACAATAATGCGGTCAGGTCGCATACGAAGTGCGTTTTTGACTAACTCGCGAGCGCTTACTTCACCAACACCTTCGTTATTTTCAGGGCGAGTTTCTAGGCGAACGACATGGCCATTGCGAAGTTGGAGCTCTGCAGCATCTTCTATGGTTACTATGCGCTCGGCAGGGGGAATGTATTGGCTCAAAATATTGAGCAAGGTTGTTTTACCTGAACCGGTGGCACCACTGATTAGTATATTGGTTCTATTAGCTACGGCGTTGGTAAGGTATTCGAGAACGTCTTCACTAATAGAGCCTGTTGCCAGAAGCTCTTGCGCAGTCAGCGGGTCTTTTCTGAATTTACGAATTGATAGGCAGGGGCCGTCTAGTGCCAATGGCGGGACAATGGCGTTGATACGGCTACCGTCTTCTAAGCGCCCATCCACAATAGGGCTAGATTCATCTATGCGACGACCGAGCGGCGATATCATTCGCCGTATAACGCGCAGTACGTGCCGATCGTCAAGAAAGCGCATGTCGGCCTTCTCTAGTACCCCAGCGCGTTCAATATAGATATTTCGTGGCCCGTTAATGAGAATGTCGTTGATGGTGGGGTCCTCTAGTAAACCTTGCAGAGGACCATAGCCAACTATCTCGTTTAACAAGTGCTTTTCAAGGGAATCGAAGGTCTCCCGATCGATAACAGCTTCGTATATACGGCAGTACTGGCGTATATACGCTGAAATCGCTTCTTCCAACTTTTTTTGATTATCGTCATAGATGATGTTGTCATCTTCGATTCGATCGATAACAAATTTATGGAGATCAGATTTCAGTTTTTCATAGTCATCACTCGGTGTCACTTTGTCGGGTGAAGCTCTGCGATTAATAAGTCTCATAGCGTATGCCTGCCTGGTGATCAGTTAGCGAAGCCGACGCCGGCTTCTGCTGTAGACGGTCTGGATTGCTGTGCACTTTTTGAATCTTTTACGTTACCTTTAAGTGAGTCGCCGAATAACATAGTTGTAAACGATGGGCTGTAGTCCTGATAAGTTTCTCCCGGCAGTTCTTTCAATTCAGTATTTTTTGCCATGGGACGGACTAAGTGCGGCGTTACCACCATGATTAATTCTTTGTCGTCTTGCTCGAAGCGAGTTGAGCGGAATAGGGCACCAAGGATTGGGATGTCACCCAGGCCAGGAATCTTGTCGACGTTGTTGTAGGTGTTACGGCTTACCAATCCACTAATAATGAAGCTTTCACCTGGTGCCAGCTGAATAGTCGTGTCAGTTCGGCGCACGCGTAACGAGGGGACAGATACACCGCCTGACTCTACGCCACTCGTGAAGTCTAAATCGCTTACCTCAGGCGCCACCTTCAGCATAATGCTGTTTTCGCTGAGAATGGTTGGCGTTAAGTTAAGTCGCACGCCATATTCTTTAAACTCGACCTGTACTTGGCCATCGCTGTTTGACACAGGGTAGGGGAACTCTCCACCGGCCAAAAAGCTCGCGGTTTGGCCTGATAGGCTTACAAGTGAGGGTTCCGCTAGCGTGTAGGCATATCCGTTTTGTTGTAGGGCATTCACTGCGGCGTTAAAGTTTTTACCGGCATGGCCGAAAAGGAATGACGACGCGTTGCCCGAAGTAACAAGGCCACCCATTAGGCTTGTGATCCCGCTTAGCCCAGAGATATTGGGTATTAAGCTGGATGAGCCCATTGCAAACGCAGTATCACCGCCGACTGAGGCTAAGGCTGTTCCTATCTGTTTTAACTGCGTGCGGCTGTACTCAATAATGCGAATATCAGTCTGGACTTGAATCGGACCCTGTTGAACCGTGTTGTCGACCGCGCTGTCACCAGCTGCTGCCAATAGTTGTGCATGTTGACTTAGCGACTGAGTTTTCCCTTGCAGTACAACGTTGTTGCCTGCTGTGTCTATAGCAATACCGCTGGTGCTGGAATTGGCTAGGTCGGGTACTACGTCAATTTTGAATACGGTCGGCTCTCCGCCGCCCTGCCATAAAAGCAGTTGGGTAGAACCTGTTTGTTTGGCGGTAAGTAAAAATTGCTTGGAATTCAGCACTTTTAAACTTGCGATTGCCGGATTACCAATTGCGCTACGTTTAACACTGTATTGGGTCGTTAAGGCTTGTTGCTCACCTAGGGTCATACGCAGGGTTTTGTAAGGCGCCGCTTGCGCAATATTAACGAGCGCGAAAAGCAAACCTAATATAAATCCGTTTTTCATTATGGATACTCCTTTGCCTAAGATTTCGCTCGCTTTCATTAGTTACGTACCTTAATGGTTTC
>TARA_R110001599_G_scaffold100770_9_pt1 | contig 13669 bp, 30 predicted proteins | sample TARA_R110001599 | Tara Oceans TARA_R110001599 (sample SAMEA4398360) | marine metagenome | biome: Polar Biome; feature: [MES] marine water layer (ENVO:01000295) within the mesopelagic zone...; material: water (ENVO:00002006), including particulate matter (ENVO:01000060) such... | reverse complement strand
TGTCTTGATTCGATGGCTAGTGCCATTTTGCTGATGATGTGGGTGTAATCCAGCGCTTTCTGGTGAATCGTTGGGTCAAAGTCTTTGGCGAGTATTTCTATGATGGCTGCTAACTTATTCGCTAGTGCTGCAATTGATGCGAAGCTAGGATCATTCTCTTCTTTTAATATATCTACGCTGAAAGCTTTAGACTGATGCAGGAAGTGATTAGCTGTTGTTAGTATTTTATGATAAAGCTCGTATGCTTGTTCTTCCACGTTTCACCGTCTTTTGAAAGTAAAAAGCCCCCGACTAAGGAGGCTTGAAAAATTGTTATTTGTTTATGCAGCTATTTTTATGGTGGCTGCGAGGCAGCGATCTTCCACAGAATAGAGAATCGAATCAATTTCTGCGATGATTGCAAAAGCTTCTGTGTATAATTTAGCTTTTTCTTGATTGCTCATAACGTCTTCCTCTCCAAGTTCCCGTTTAATTGCGGGGTGCGCATTGTAAACGTACTGTTTTTAATGTCAACACATACAGTATTGTATTCATAGTTAGAGTTTGCAACCTAACTAATGTTAAATAGTGCTGCGTTTTGTTGTTATCTGTTGATTGTAGTTCTTATCTGAACATAAAGATGCTTATCTGTTCACAGTTACACCGTGTAACATAATTTGTATATTAGATGTGTTAATCACTGCAACGCAATAGAGTTGAAAAATATATTTTAAAGCGACGTATGTTGTCGCTAAGTATTAGCAAAGTTTCTCGTATAACAGTTCAATCGGTTGTTATACGAGAGTCCGTATAACAACTTAAACTACGGACTCTGTATAATAAAGTGTTAGGCGTCTTTAGCTGCTTTTAGTAGCTGCTCTTTTGCTTCAATGTATTCACTCTCTGAGCATTTATATTCTTCAGTCAAATAACATGAGTACCTCTCAGGGCCACACCTTACAATTTCTAGTTCAAATTCTTTGCTGTCAATTCGATAGCTTTTAGTGACCTTTATTGCTGTACTTTTACCTTCCTCTATTTTTCCAAAAATAACAGCGTCTAGCTCGTCAAGCATAAGGTCATGCTTATAGTAAAAAGGAAGATCAACACTTACTTTTACTTTTTGTTTTATGGTTTTTGTAATCTCTATTTCCATCTTATTTTATCCTTCTAAATTTAATAAATGCGCCTAACAAAGCGCTCTTGCAATGGACTAGCTGAAGCTAGCCGCAAAGCTTGGGGTTATGATGCCCTTTTATTCCAAGCTTTAATTGCTTTTTCGTGCTCAATCTTATTGCCTGCCATATATGCAATTGTAGGCTCTGGCTCACATTGCGAGCAACCTATAATACCATCACCGTAACTATTGTCAGGACAGTCGTATGCTTCACTACCGCAGAAGGGGCAACATAACAACGCCGTGCAAGTCGGACTACTAACAGTTGGTTTTTCTTGGTCGTTTTCCATTTTATTCAACTCCTGTATTCTTAATTAATTCGGTGGTTACAATCGTAGCCGCTTAACGCAAAGGTTATGTGTCGGTAGCATCCTTAAACTTTCTGTGTAAAACGCTGTTATGTCCAATACTTGTCATATTGTTAGTATCTAAATAATGACTAGCTTCACGAATCAAACAAAATTGTTTAAATAGCTGTTCAGTAGTTATATAAAAATACTTACCTGTACTGCTTATTCTTGTTAGTTCTTCGCTGCCAAAATCACGACTTAGAGATAAAAACCAACGTTCAAAATCCTTTCTAACTTCTGTCAAAATTTAATCCTCAGTCAAACAACCATCAAACAAATTCCACATAACAAAAACATCAAACGAATTTCGCTACCGCTCAACGCGTTTATGTCGTGGTTATGCTCTTATAAAATCAGTACCTAGTTCAGCTCCAAAAGCTGCACTCATCCATTTTTCCCACTTGACCAAGTGACCCTCTCGGCAGTTATGACCTGTTACAACTCCATAATCTCCTTCTTTTGCAAAAGTAAATGCAGGATGATCTTCACAAGGTCCACAACCTAAATCTTTCAAGAATTTTATCTTTGTACCGATTGGTAGCATAACAGCCGCCTCAACCGGGCTATTCACTGTTGTGTGGTCAGTCGTATAAGTCGGTACATTTTTGTAAATTGTTGGTTTCTCAAAGTCTTTCATTCTTCCTCCGTTCATAGCCAGTTAGCCAAAGGTTAGCTGTCAGTAGGTATTAGGCTTGGGGTAATTTTTACCACACTAAAGTTTGATTTATTTTCAGTGTTAAAAATGCCGCTGAATATATTATCTATAAATGACCTGTCATCAGTCGCAATAATTTGTCCGTGCATATTTTGGAGTTTAACAAACCCTTCCCATGATGATTTTCTTTCAAACTCACCAATGCTTTTGCCGTTAATTTTTACATCAAACTTCTCTACTGGCGTTATCTCAATATCTAGTTCCATTTTCTTTTCCTAAATAAAATTAAAAAGGTTATGAGTCTGCATACCCTTCAGACTCTTCATCGTCGGCTAAATCACAAAGGAATCGTATTCGGTGGCCAATGTGGTTTTCTTTGATATTTTCAAGTAGGGCGTCTTTTTCGATACCACGCAATTCTCCGCCACAGCTTGTATATCCTGCTTCGATGCTGATCTTGCAGTCATCGCAGACAATTGAATATGTTGTGCTCATAATTTATATTTCTTCTGCACCTAGCCAGCCAGATCGGACGGCTGCATCAGCACGGCGGTACCCTTCTTTTAATAGGTTCTGAAATTCTTTATAGTCTTCGTCAATACCTGGGTAATGACAGTTTGGGCACCACTTGCTTCCGTAAACTTTTGTCGGCTTTTTGCATTTTAAACAGTTACAATTTGGCATTTGTTAATCCTATTTAGCGATTGAAAATTTCAGCTAAGCGTATAAAGTTGCCCATACTTTTTTAGCTATTTTTACAGACGCTACATGCAATTCATTATTAAACCATCGTCGAATCACATACCCACGAATTACGCTTAGTACAGTAAAGAACGCCACAACAGTAATATGCTGGCTGTTGTTGTATTGAATTCCTGTCATTGCTGCGGCTATAGGCCATCCAGCAAAAGAGACTAAAAATCCAACAGTTGTATTTATCAATGTTTCAATTAGAGAAACTAACCTTGTTTGCTTCACTTCAATTCTCCGCTTTTTAAGTGGCCTTTCTAGTAATGGCTACCACTGCTTACGCTTCCCGCCTTTGCCGCTATTCTTAAAGCTTCTTGGTGGGTGCTTTTGTTTGGTTGGTATTGGATCTAAATAATTTTCAATAGGTAGTTCAACGGAACACCGTAATTTAATCGGGTGAAAACTATCATTATCGTGAATTAACCGTGCGACTTCGCCAAATTCATTCATTGCTTCAGCTGCGTTAACAAATGCTACTTCGGCATTCTTAAACGCTCTTAATAATGCTTGGTTTGTACCTGCGCCAGCATTACCTATGACTATTAACTTGCTCATAAATTCCTCTTAAGTTAAAACGCTGAAACGACAAAATTACGCGTTATCGTTTTTCTTAGTTCTTGGGTCTTTCCACTCATGCCCGTATTGGTCTTTACTAATGCGAATAAACTCAACCTCTTCATCTTTAAATGATCCGCATGAGTTTCCATTAGGCCATATTCCATGTTCTTCGCGACCATCAAATGTTTTAACATCGTGAAGCATTTTTAAGCGCCATTTTCTTGCGTCAGTTTGATACGGAACCCATTGAAAAATATAAAATGCATACGGACTGTCGCTAGAAATCAATTCGTGAAAAATATCACGAGGGTATTCGAGTTCATCTTTTGTTAGTTTGGTCATTCTTAACTTCCTCTTATCCGATAAAACGTCTATTTAATTTCGTTCTTTCCAATCTTCAATTGCTATTTCTTTTGTTTTACATGAGCAGCTCGCATATTTACATTTCACGCATTGAGCATAGAAACCCGCCATTACTTCGCTTGGTTTAATTTCAATTTCAACATTTTTGCAAAACCGGCACTTCTTGCTTTTCATATCGTTTGTTCCATGTTTTTTGTGGTGCTTGTGCCTGACACTTTTCACAGTAAACGTTAGCCATCTTTGCACCATAAAGAGCGCACAAAGAATTTCCTAAAAGCTTTAAATGTTCATTACCGCAATACGGGCAAGGTAGCCATTCCATATAGTTCTACTCCGACATCATTTAGCACTGTCATCTAAATATTCATTCACAGCAGCACAAAATTGCTCGTACATATCTCCTTTTTTATCCGCCTCATAAGTATAAAGATGAGGCGCAATATCAAGAATCTTACCGTGATAGAACTCTTCATTGTCTTGTGCAACATCTTGAACACATGAGCCAGAAAAGCCTTTAAACGTGAATTCTTTCTTAGTATCAAAATCAATATTATTCGGCATTCCCTAACTCCTTCAGAAACTGCGTTTTAGGCGGCTAAATCTGTTTTTCTTAATTGATAAGGTTTAAAGCCAATGGCTAATGCGCCTTTTTTAGTTGCCCAAAATGTTTTGTAGTCGAATCTGGTACCAGATTTAACGAGGCCTTCTTTCTCTAACTTTTCAAGTTCTATTCGGTCTTTGCATTCAGGGTCGGCGCTGGCGCAATAATGGTTTCTAAATCCCCATTGTTTTTTTCTGTATCGTTCGTCGGCGCCCAGCATGTGTTGAAGTAGTTCTTTTTGTTTTTGGGTAATTTGGTTTACGTCTGCTGTGATGATTGTTGTGCTCATGACTGTTCCTTTTGTCTTAGTTCGTAGTGTCTATACTGCAATTTAGCCAGGGTTTTTAGTGCGGGTTTTATTTCATCTGGCATGGATGAGTATTTCTTTTTGTTCATGATTGCACCGACGCCTCGGGGGAAGATTTCTAAGTTGCTTGGATCGCAATTAGTCCGGTCGCCATCAATAAAATGCAGTATGTAGCCTTCGGGAACGGGGTCGTTTTCTTTTTCCCATATCACCTGGTGCTTTAATCTGTATCTTGATGTTGACCCGTTGTATGGGTTTTCCTCGGGTACTTTTATTTCGATGTAACCATCTTTTGTGATGCGTTCGCTATATAACGGTTGGCTGTTTGGTGGTACGTGACCTTTTTTGAAGCTTGTTTTATTGGGTCCTTTTGGCCGTGCGTCTGGGTGTGGAATATTGCCCTTTTTGAATTGACCTGTTCTGCCTGTTTTCCAGCCTTTTCGGGTTCTTAGAGATTTAAGGTTATTGGCTGTAATTTCTGGGCGTGTGAATGCCTGGCAAAATGCTGCATATAGCTCTTTGATGGCCAATGTGCAGTTGGCTTTTACGAATGCCAGTTCTTGTTCGCTGTAGTGAATTTTTAGACCTTTCATGGTTATTTCGCTTCAATCAAATTGGGTATGTCATCGATGCTTAGGCCTTTGTATTCGGCTTGTACTTTTAGTGCATCTAGGCGAAGAGTGGCATTACTAATAATTGTTTTAGATGCGTCTGTCATGGCGCTTGTTCTTTGGATCTCTTGAGCTAACTTGTCGCCAGTTGTTTCGGGGTCGTTTAAGCGATTTAATTGATCGAACAGTATGTTATTAAGGTCTTTTAACGAGCTACCGTGAGCAGCTTTGTCGTGTGTGATTTTTGACATGTGATCCTTCCTGTGTGTTTATTAAAAATTATTAGTGTTATGTGTTGAGTTCTAGTAGCCATCGCAGCTGGTCGTATGAGTCGATCAGCCTCATGTCGTCATTTCTTCCTGCTTTTAGAGCGCGCCTTCCATAGTCGCATTCGTATACAAACCAATTCAGTGTGTCGAAGGCATCACCGACTATGTGCGCAAGCACATTTATCAGGCTGCATTCTGTTATCGCTTGAGATTCCAGTAATGGCGATTCTGGCGATAGCATGAGCCCTTTTGTCGCTTGTTCTAGTCTGTCGTTTTGTTCGCGAGTTTTGGTGAGCGTTTTGGTTATTAGCTCCCAGTTTTCATTGCTTATCACGGCTGTCTATACCCTTATGTTGTCAAAGAAGTTTGTAAGGAATGCCTATTTTTCGATGAATGTCGCCAATCACCTTGTCTCGAAACCTTATAAAGTTATTGCCTGGTAAAAACTCTAAGAAGTTCATGTTATTTTCTTGCCATGTTCTATTTTCGAAGCGGTTTTTGCCTCTTATATAAACTTGCCCTCTAGGTGGTCTGGATCGTTTGCCCCAGTTTTTAAGTAGCCATGATTCACCAGGTGATAAGCTAGAAAACTGCTGATTTGGCGGTATGTAATACGGCTTTGTGAGAGATAGGGTGGATAGCCCCGATCTTAGTGACTTGATATTTGGCGTTTTCATATCAAACCTTGTCTCGCTAGTATTTCATCTGCTTGTTTTTCTTTTTCTACATCTACGACAGCTACTCTTTGAATCGTATCTGGTGTTATTGTTCCGTCAATTTGTTGTTGTATGTCAGTTAGTTTTTTATAGAGGAAGCCGATTAGCTCGAAAGCATTAAATCCATCGTTTATGGATTCGAAATTTGTTAAGCCATCTTCTTCCTGTATTACTAATGTGTACTTTTTCATGGTGTTTCCTATTCTTCAATTTCAGATACTTGTGTGCCATGCGCAACGGAAAAGCCAGCTGCATTCTTGTGACCACCGCCGCCAAATATTTGCGCCACTTTTGATACGTCGATGCCGTCATTTGAAGATCGTAAGCTGTAGACGCGTTTGTCTTGTTCATCCCAGTAGCATGCTGCGAACTTTTCCCCTTCAGACATAATGTGGCCAGCATCGCTTGAGAAGAAGTAAGGTGCATTAAGTGCAGGGACCTCGTGACCGGCTATCGTGATTCGTTGGCCTGCTTTTTTGATGAATTCTTTAATGTCCTTGAAATGCTTTCTCTCAATTGCCAAGCCATCTTGAACCAACAAGTCAGTAGACTGGTTCATTAGGTCGTCCCACTCTTTGAAGTCATATTCAAAAGAAAATAAAGCTGCTTGAATCTCTCTCGTATAAGGAAGATCAAAGCGCCATAAGTCACGATCTTGGATGTGCTCTAGTAGTTTTGGGGCTTTGGTGTTTGGGTTGAAGAAGTTCCACGCCATCATTGCGCCAGATCTTTCCATGTCAAAGTAGCCATATATTGTCCGTCCACAATTTTCACAATCGTCTTGAATAAGGCTTTCTTTATATCGATCAAAGCAAACGATGTTTATCCATGAGCTCATATCTACAAATAAATAAGGGCGATCAAGGCTGGCGGCTTGGAAAAGTTCATAGGCTGATTTATGGTGATCAATAATCAAAATACCGAAGGCATCTTCTAGCATGGTTTCTAGTACTGCCGGTGGGTAGGAAAAATCAACGATAATGACATATTTGCCTTTAACATCTGGTGGCGTTTGTTGGTATACACCGGCATGAAATTCAACTTCATCACCTAGTGCCTGACGTACGGACCAAGCAGCGCCAAAGCCGTCTGCGCAATTTCCGTGATAAATACAAATGATATTTTTTGCTTCGATCATGTCCTTCTCCTATTTAATGGTACCGACATGAATGTCGGTACCAGGTTTAATTTTTTTGATTATTGCCAAGTAATTCAGTTCTGATCTGTTCTTCTAATAGCATGTCAGTAACGTTTATATCTGTACTGGCTGGGCGCATATTCAAAGAAACTTTATCTATCGTTAATACTGCTGAAACTATGCCGTTTGGCTTGATTGGTAGTATCTCTATTTTGGTTAAGCCTTCGATGTATTCTCCGTCGACATAGACCTTGGTTCCAATGGCGGTGCCATCTGATACTATTTCTACGTTGCTCATGACTCGTCCAGCCCTAAAAATTTAATCTGTTGGTCTATGTTTAGATCTGGCCATGGGGCTAGTTCGCTCGCGGCGTTTTTTAGTTCTTCACAGCGTATAAAGAAGTTAAACGGTGTCGTTATCTCACTCATTACGATCATCTCGGCAAGATGTAGTGAGCATTTGAGGGAAGTCATCACGTTCATTAGCTCTGCTTCTCTGGGTGTGTGTGGCGCGTGTTTCACTTCGTTTATGGCGGGTGCCGTTTCATCATCTTTGAGCGTATTCTCGACCAGTTTTGTATACCCGGTAATGTCGTGCCAAGAGTCTTTGCACTCTGGGTCGCCATTTAGAATTCGGCTTATTTTGCTTGCGATCATTTCAAGCGATTCTTTTTTATCGTTTGAAAGGCTTGACCAGTTCTGGCTGTCTTGCATGGCGTTTTTGATGTTTTGGCTTATACGTGCGCGGTCTGAGAATTCGCCATATAGGTTCCCGCATTGTTGTAATGTTTGGTCTACGTTGCTCATGCTTAACTTGCCTTATTAATTTGGTTAAATTCATCGATTAATGCGCGCGTACCAGGTAATTCTGTTTCGCCCATTGGGTCACCGGCTGCTTCTTGAGCTTCGTCGCAGAGGTCTTGAAGTTCTTGTACTGCTCGTTGTGCCCAGTCTTCTAATTGTTCGATTTCCATATTTATTTCCTTGTGTGCTTTACCCAAAAACCCACGGTTAAGTGGGGAGGGGAGGCGTTCTCAGTTCTGACGTTCATCGCGTATTAGGCTCCGGTCTTTGCTGAAGTTTGCTCTAAGGGCGTTACCCTTGCGTTTACATTTTGGTGTCCTCTTTTTTGTTCCTGTTAGTTGCTAACAATAGCTTGCACCCAAAAACCGCATTGAAGCGGCTGAGGGTGATGCTTTTTTAGGCCTTTCGTTTTCGGCCTGATCGGGTCGATCGTTTTTTCTTGAGAGACCACTCGATTACTTCAGTGGCTTTCCATCGGCCTGTGCCTATCTCTATTTTGTCGGGAAAGTCTGGTTGAATGATGATGTCTCGACTTACAACAACGCTTGTGTAACCTAAGTATTCTGCAATGGTCTCGCGCTTCCAAAGGGCGATCGATATCGGTATTCGTGCGCCAGCTGCATCGGCAATGGCGTCGGCCAAGTCGCAAATTGACAGGGTGATGGCGTCGTCATTTGCGGATCTGGCTTCTGAAGAGACATGCTCTACTTTGATTTGGCTGGCTTTCATTATTTTTCCCTGGTGTTATGCGCTTTCTTTTTGTTCGGGCGCTTTTTGTAATTTGTCGTGTTCGTGAAAGACGACTTCTAGGTCGTTACTTTCTGCAAATTCAACGGCTTTATCTCTGGTTTCGAAGCCGTTGTAATCTCTGCTGAAGGCACTTTGATACGACTTTTCGTGACAGATAAACCATTTTTCAAAGATGCTTAAGTAACGAATTACGACCTTTGTTTGTTCACGCATGTTCTGAGGTTTTTGATTCTGCATATCTCTCTCTGTCTTTTTGTTTTTGTTTTCTGCCTTCGGCCTTGGTGATGATGTCCTGGTCCTGCTTGATCGAGATTGATATCTCAACGTCGCAATTTGCTTCTGACAGAATGTGTCGGCTTTCTGATAGCAGATAGTCTTCATCTACTTGTTGTGCGTTGCTCAAAATGCTTAGCAGTTGATTGGCCTGCTCTAGGTTTTTGAGCACGAATTTTTCTCTTCCAATAGTTGCTATAATCATGTTCTTTTCCTTGTTTTGCGTTTTTTTAGGTGCGTTCTGTATAAAGTGAAATCGACTATGAGCGGGTTCACTTTGAACTCTTCATCGCGTATTTCTTTGCTGCTCTTTTGCATGGTCTCGTTATGACAAGTTCTGCATCTGGGCTTATGGCCGGTAGCGGCTGTATTCTGTTTATGAAACTCTTCCCAGGCTTTGAATTCGAGACAGTCTATGCAGGTTCTGCCATCGTCTTCGATCAATATTTTTGGTTTTAATTTCGTTTTCATGACTGCCTGCTTATAGTAGGTTTTACTGCCTAGAAAGCCCCAGTGAAGGGGCTGGATACTTGGCTACTGCTTCTGGTACGTGCCTATATAGGTTGGCATGTCTAAGTCTTTAAGATGATCTTGAATCATCTCTTTAAAGCTTAGGGCTAAGTCTTGTTTCATTTTTTCGAACTTAATAAGTTGAAGTTTGATCTGTACGCTTTTCTGTGCATTTTGGGGAATGATGCGTGCATGAATGCTTATTTCGTCTAAGTCTGGTGATGGCTTACACTTAAATTCAATGGTCGCGGGAAGATTTTGTTCTGAGCCTGATTTCGCTTCGATTCTGGTAAAGCCAGATTGCTCACTAGATAAGTGCGCTTCATTGTGGTTACTTTCCGCTTGGGCGGTGAAGGTGATTTTTCTGAGCGCGTGTATTGCCTTTTTAAATTCAATTGGCTCACCGACTGAGTCAAACAAATTTGCGACATATGGACGGTAATCTTCAAGCCAGTAGGTGAAGTCGAGTTGTGCTAATTGGGTATTATTGGCTTCTGTAATAGCGATGAATTCTTGCGTTTTTTCCAGTACAAAATTAGCAAAGTTTTCGCAATGTTCTGGGTCGTTTATGGTCCCTACGTCGAAGATAGCTTTAGCGGTCAGTTTTTCGTTATTTATAAAGCATGCTGAATGTTTATTACTGCTTGCCTGTAGTTCTGCTGTGCAGTACTGAGTAAATGATTCAACAAGGCTTGTATAGAACCCACCTTTCTTTCTTGATGGGTTTGGAAGATGTTCTTCTAGAGATTGAAATTTAAAGTCGTTAGGCACTAACGCAACATCGAGTGATTTAAATTTTAACTCCTCGTTAATCATTTTTGCATTATTTTCAGCAATACATACTGCAGTAATTTTATGTAAATCGTTCACGCTTTCTCTCCAAATAGTTGGCCTTGATCGGCTGGGTAAAATTTAAGTTTTCCACCTTTGTGGACGTACATAGACGTTTCAGCGCCATCTTCTTCAATCTGCTTGCCTTTGTTTGTTGGCTTAGTCATGTTGAATTTGTGGGTGATGCTGACCTGGTCTAAATTTTTAATCTGTTTGATTTTGAGAGATAAGGTAATACTGCCTTCTTTACCGGTAGTGACAGCGGCCAGTGCAACATTGCTGAGTGCGTATGCAATTTTGTCTTTGAGTACGCCACCGTCTAGGTCTCCTATAAATTCTTCTACGTCGGTCGTTCTATCGCTCATTTCTTTTTCCTTTTCCTTTTTGTGCTAAGTATTCCAAGCGCTATGAGTGCGCTCATGCATATAATTGATAACAGGATATAAGCTACTAACATGGCAAATTCCCTTTAGTTTTTGTGAACTTTAGTGCTCACTTTCCATTTCGTTAGGTTGGCTGTGAGAAAATAATTGAAGAGTTCTAATTTCACATAGACTCGGTCTTTTTCGCGTTTCAGTTGCCACGGGTGATTCATTCCATGCAGAATCGTTAGCGCACTGAGTAGCAGTATTAAATGTGGTAAAAGCATGGGGTAGGCCTGCTATGCTGTTAGGTGTTGTGTTTTGGGTGGCTACGATGCCAAATGCCTGTTTTGCTAGCAGCATGATCGGGGTGAGTAACTGCGATATGCTTTTTTTGCTGTGCTTGCCAGGTATTGCCATAGTGACGTAAGTGATGCTCATGCTGTTTCTCCTAGGGTTTTGGCTGGTAGTTTTAATGCTGTTTTTTCGAGTTGTTCAGTTGATTGTTGTTTTTCTATAAGCACTTGATGTGCTGCTTTTATTACTTCTAATGTGAGCAATGCGTCTGGTAGGGCTCTGTGTAGATTGTCTGGTACGTCTATGCCGAGTTGCTTAGCGGCATTCGATAAACTGTGCCAGCGATAGCCTTGGCCTTTTGGGTTGGGTGTTTTTTTGAAGTCGGCATACGATTCCATTGCACATAAAAACTCACAGTGCCAAACGTCGGTGGTTTGGTAGCCATGTAGCCTGCAGGTTTGGTCTATTAGTCGCTTGTCGTATTTTTTGTTATAAAAAACGACGTTTTTTTGATGGCAAATCTGGCGGATTTGGGTAAGTACTTCTGCAAATGATGGAGCTAAAGACGCTTCCATGTTTGTAATGCCATGAATGGCAATGGCTTCATCTGGTATGGTGCGCATTGGGTTAATGAGCGAATCAAACAGGACGTTACCTTTGGTATCAATGATGCTGATCTCGACTATTTCGGCATCGTAGTCTAGGCCCGTGGTTTCGGTGTCTATAATCACGGTATTGCTTTTCAGGTTTTTAAAGTTGTGAATGATGCTTGGCGGTACGATGCTCATTGACTCTGTCTCCGTTTTATAAAAATGTTCTGTACGTGCTTCTTTGTTAATTCTCTAAATTCTTCAGGCACTTTTTCGAGTGCTGTTTTCCGTTCCGCTTTCGTTGGCAGCGCTGCTATTTCTTGCGCATAGTGCCTCGGGCGCTTTGTGCTGTATGAGTTCATGTACGTGCTTTATACCTTTATGGGTGATCATGGCGCGGCTGCTTACTTGCGGACCCAAAACAGGGTGTTCGAAGGTTCTGTGTCGAATGTGAAACAGGTCTTTCATGATGTAGCGATCACGCGGTAAATTTGCTTTGTTTAAAAAGTCGTACTCGCGAAGTAGCTGAAATAAACGGTGTGGGTTAATGCCGATTTTTCTTGCAGCTGCTTGAATGGTGAATAGCTCTCTCATGCGAACGCTCCGTTAAACTGATTGATAAGCATTAGGGTGTCTGTGTCGGCCATGAGTGAGTCACGCTTGTTACGTTGCTGTGTTCGGCTTTGTGTGCGTGGAATTCTGTGGCGTGCCATTTGGCTGTGGTCGTTAGTTGCACTGCCAACTGAGGCGGTAATGATAAGAATGTAGTGAATAATGATGCCTTTGCGGAAGGCTTCAGTAATGGCTTGTGCTGTGTTCTTGGCTTTCAACTTGTAGTTGATATTTTGTTGGCGCTTGTTGGCTGTTGTGATGGCGCAATGCATTTCTGTTGAAATGTCTTTTGTTCTGAAGCCTGCTGCCTTATATAGCATCGAGACAAGCTCTCTGTGAGCAAGGCCTTTACCTGATACTGCTTTTAATGAATGTTCTTCGAATAGATAGCCATCTGTTGTTCTAGATATCATAACCAAGCCCTCATTTTTCTCTTTGTGTTTGCAGTTGTTATTTGTTTATTTTTGAAGTTTAAAACACTAAACCTTTTATGTCTATTAAAAGTTTAACAAATTAAACTTAATAGGCAAAATTAAACGCCATACCAGTTTCGTGCTATGGCTTTGTGTCTAATGTGGTTTTTTTGGGATGGTTGCTTAGAGAGGGGGTCTTGCTGTGTAACTGCTGTCTAGGTAGGTTATTTACTCTAGAGTTTGAATTGTCTTATATTTGTCTACGACGTCTAATAATCCAAGAATTTCATTTACATTAAATCCTTCAAGAATATCTTTCCCTGATTTAGTTTTTAACTTAAAAGCCCAGTATTTTGTCGCAATATCTTCGTCGGAGAGTGTAAGCATGCGTCGTAACTCTTCCTCTTCCACGTTGAACGCTATATCTTCTCGGTATCGGCATGTTCGTCTCCCGCAGTCTACGTCGCTGTCAATTCTTGTTACTTTGGAAGATCTCAATGGTCTGCCGTAATTTGCCTGATATGGGAATAGCCACTCTCCCGAATAATGATTTATGCGCATATATACTTGAAATAACTTCGCTTGTGTTTTTTTGTCAATATAGACTCTGATAAATGGGTCTGTCTGCATAGGGCTGGATGGTGGCCAATATTGGCTGTGTGATTTACTGGTGGTGATCATGGCTGTTAATTCAAGAGGGTCATCATGTATGCTCGCTGTGTCGCGAAAGTGTTTCATGTCTAAGCTTCTGAG
>TARA_R110001599_G_scaffold24802_5_pt1 | contig 13680 bp, 17 predicted proteins | sample TARA_R110001599 | Tara Oceans TARA_R110001599 (sample SAMEA4398360) | marine metagenome | biome: Polar Biome; feature: [MES] marine water layer (ENVO:01000295) within the mesopelagic zone...; material: water (ENVO:00002006), including particulate matter (ENVO:01000060) such as...... | reverse complement strand
AGTTTTAGTTGTTTCTACTTCTTCAGCGTTAGTTAGTAAAGTCTCTAACTCAACTTCTCTAGCACCGATGATATTTGTGTAAGTAGTCTCAACATTTTTTCTTAGGTTTTCCATTGTATAGTTAGAAGCCGTTTCTCCCATACCATTTGTAATGTTTTGTGGAATACCTCCCTCTAAGTATAAACCAACCATAGTAGCTACGATATCTGGAATTGAGTTGATGTTGTTAGTCCACACACCGTTATCTTTTAGATTAAGTGTACCATTCTCATCTGTTTCACCCATCCATTCTGGAATCATTCTAGGTGTCTTACCAACTACTGGTGTATTTGATTTCATACACTCAATTGGGAATGTTCCAAATCCAGATAAATCATCAATCCATACACCTAAGAAAGAATCTCTTAATTCTGATGCAAATGTTTCTCTAGACATACCTGACATATCTCTAAATGTAACAAACTTATAATGTGGATATTTTTGATAGAAAGATTTAACTAATTTAAGAATTTCTCTTTTTTCTCTTGAACTAATTGCGATGATAGGTTTCTTAGGTTTTTCATTTGTTGTAAAGAAGTCTGGAATCCCTACTGGTAAAACGTGTGTGTTAGTACCTCTAAAAACAGACTCAACATATTCTTTTTGAGTATTAGATGTTGTTATCACATCATTAACTCCGAATTGTTGCCAATTCTCTCCTAACCCTAAGTCCTCTAACATATACTCATAAGCTTGTAATAAAACAATTCTCTTACAAGGGAAGTTTTGAGTTTCTTTAATCAATCCACCAAATGCTTCTGGTATAATTAAGAAATCAGAAGGTCCAACTTGTAGTTGTTGTGCTTCGATAGATGCGTGTGGTAAGTTAGCGTATTCTTCACCTAACCAGTTAGCAATACCCATACCATTTTCATCTTCATATAATTTATAGTCATTCTGTTGGTGTAGGACATATGATCTATACCCTAATTCATTTAACACTTTTACGTGCTCATAGATGTTTGCAACACTTGCAACAGGATTACCTTTTGTATCAATAGTGTAAAAATAGATACCGAAATCCTTACTTTTAATTTTACTTAAAGCCGTTTTCAAATTTTCAACTTGTTCGCTCATTTAACTTAATTTTAATTATTTAATATTATTATACTTCTTTTAGTATGTCGTAATGTATAAGTGTATTATACGCTAATTTAAATGATACTGGTAGAGAATTTAATGACATCATACCTAATTTCTCATCTATATCATCTGCTGTTTGCAAAACGATTGCAATCATATCTCTTAACATTTCATATTTTGCTACGTCCACATGAAGCGCATCATCTAAAATATTCTTACCTTTTTCGTCTTTTATAAGTTTACCATCTTCATCTCTTAGAAATGGACTTTTTGCTCTTACTATTTCTGATAATTTCTCAAAATCAACGATTAGTTCGTTGCCTGCAAAATCTAAATATTGTTTTTCCATATATATAATTTTAGTATGCAATAATAATTTGTAAAGATTACTCCGTAACCTCTGTAAAACTCACTGTTTGTGTATTTAATACTTTGTTTAGGACAGTCTTATCGTCCAGTATTTCTTTTAAGTCTATAATGGTATAATCTGACTCACAATTCTTATTGTAGTTATTTATAACCTTAATAGATATTTTACCTTGTGGTTTAGATTCTAATGTATTTGGGTTAGCAGTAATCAGAATATCAACATGGTCCCATTTATTCTTATAGTCTCTAACAAACTTAATATTATTAAACTTACCAGATAACTTAGACAAAAAGAATAATGTTGATGGTTTACTGTTATTTAACTCCTTAGATATAATGATAGGTTCATGTCCCTCATCTTCAATCCAATTATGTATTTGATTTAAGTGTTGTACAGCATTTAATTTAGATTCACCTGCGTGTCCAAATACTTCTAATGCTGAGTCCACATATAAAAACTCATTTAATTCTTGTGTTCCACCAGTAAATGTGAAATACTCTAATAAATCGAAAGACGTTATCTTTCTTTCAGGTAACTCTTCACCTTCTTCTAATTCTTGTGGGAAATATTTATCATAGGTCTTTTCTAATTGACCCATAAAATCTCTAACCACACCATCTAATGCGATTCCTACTTTCATTCTAAAACTTTTTTTCTTTCCTACTTATTACTATCTTCCATATCATCAAAAACTTGTTCAACAAGTTTAATGATAGGGTTTCTAACAACATCATCTGGATCTCTTAATTCAACACAACCGAAACCTGCAACATTGTCAAATCTTCTTAAAACAATTTCCAATGAACTATCTCTTTTGTTTCTAATATCCTTTTGTTTAACATCACCCATAATAACCATTTTAGAATTATCTCCAATTCTAGTCATAAGAGTTCTGATGTTATCTAAAGAGATATTCTGAGCCTCATCTATTAGAATAATAGAGTTGTCAATACTTCTACCTCTAGCAAATGCAATTGGTACAATCTCTATAACACCTAACTCAATAAGTTTCTCCATTCTAGACTTACCAATCAACTTTCTGATATTATCAGTAAATGATTCCATAATTGGTGCCATCTTCTCTTCTAAAGTTCCTGGTAAATGTCCAATCTCTTCATTTTTAAGTGGGGTAATAGATTTAACTAAAACAATTCTCTTATACTTAGGTCTAGATTTAATTAATTTTAATGCCTCAGAACAAGAAAGGAATGTTTTACCAGAACCTGGTAACCCACTACATATTGTAATCTCATTTTGTTTAATTGAATTAACTAATTTCTTTTGATTCTCTGTCTTACACTTAGTGTTTATTGACATTGTTTGTAAGAATTTGTCTTCTTCGATATTTCTACTAAATACAAATTCTTCGACTTCCCTTACTTCCTCTTCGGATAGTTGTTTGCCTCTTCTACTTTTTCTACTCATTAAGTAATAATTATCTTTTATTATAGTTTTAGTATAGTCTACTAAGTATAAATAGTAAATTATAAAATTATTTGTTTATAACCCCTTACTTTCTCATAATTTTCTTCAAACCATTCTATTGTTTCTTTTAACCCATCATATAATGGTGTAAACTCAAAATTAGGTAGATAATGTTTTATTTTACTATTATCAGATGGTTTTCTATATTGTCCATTTGGTTTACTCTCATCCCACCTAATCTCCCCATTAAATTTCATTATCTCTACAATAATATTAACTACTTCTTTTATTGATGTTTCTTCTGATGTAGATAATATTATTGGTTCGTTTTCATTATAATTTTCTAAAACCCATTCTGTCAACTTAGCAACATCTTTATTATATATAAACTCTCTAAGTGGTGTTCCACTACCCCATATTGTTAATGGTGTGTTAGTTTCTCTAGCAATATAACATTTGTGAATTAATGACGGTACAACGTGACCATTATCAATATCAAAGTTGTCATTCATACCATATATATTAGTTGGTATTACTGTTTTATAGTTTAATCCGTATTGTTCTTTATAAGCCCTAATCTGAACTTCTGCCATACGTTTTGCGTAAGCATACGCATCGTTAGTAGTATGTGGGGCACCTAAGTGTATCTTATTTTCCGTTAACGGATACTCAACATCATTAGGAAATACACACGTTGATAGGAAACATACTAAATTTTTCACACCATATTTTCTTGCCGATTCAATAACGTTGGTATTCATCATAATATTATCATAAAAGAACTCTCCTTTATATTTCATATTACTACCAACACCACCAACTTTTGCTGCAGTATGTATTACACCATCAAGCATAAATGGATCATATTGTAGTTTTCTAAACATAGAATCTACATGATTACTATTCCTTAAATCAAAAAGTTTAGATGAATACTTTATATAATTATCCCCTACAAATTGTGAACCTACAAGTCCATTTCCACCTGTCACTAATATTTTTTTACTCATAATACTCTAACCAATGTTCTACCATTTCATCTACCATACCTTCAAAGGTATATTTAGGTTCCCATCCTAATTTATTTCTAAGTTTTGTTGAATCACCTTTTAAGTCATCTAATTCTTCTGGCCTCATATGTTTCTCATCAACTACTACATAATCTTCGTAATTTAACCCTAAATAGTTAAATGTATATTTACATAAATCTCTAACTGAATGTGATACACCTGTTGAACATACGTAATCATCTGGTGTATCGTCTTGTAACATTAACCACATTGCCTCAACATAGTCTTTAGCGTGTCCCCAGTCTCTTGTTGCATCTAAATTACCTAAATGTAGTCTTTCTTGTAACCCTAATTTAATTCTAACTGCCGCTTTAACAACTTTATTAGTTACAAAGTTAGTACCTCTTCTAGGTGATTCATGATTAAATAAAATTCCATTCCATATTTTCATATTATATGAGTTTCTATAGTTTTTACATATATTGTATGAAAATACTTTAGCACACCCATATGGTGATACAGGATTAAGAGGTGTTGTTTCTCTTTGATACCCATCATCATCTATTGAATTTCCAAACATTTCTGAAGAAGATGCTTGATATATTTTAGAATTAGGTGAAACCATTCTAGCCGCCTCTAATAAGTTAAGAGTACCAATACCGGTGGCATTTGCGGTGTATATTGGTTGATCGAAACTAATTCTAACGTGTGATTGTGCTGCTAAGTTATATATTTCATCTGGTTGTACTTTTTGTAATACCCTTACTAATGAAGCCATATCAGTTAAATCTCCATATTCTAGGTTTATTTTATCTGATGATCGTAGATGTTCTATTCTAGTAGATTGTGTCTCAGATACAGAGTTTCTTTTTACCGTACCCCATACCTCATAACCCTTTTCTAAAAGAAATTCTGTTAGGTATGAACCATCCTGACCATTAATTCCAGTTATTAAAACTTTATACATATCATATATTTATTTACCATTTTTTATAGTTAAAAATTTATCATAACCCAAAATATAGTCATCTGGGTTATAAATAGTAGATGCAATAACAATCAATTGACTACCCTCCTCAATATATTTTTGATACCCCCAAACCATTTTAGGGATTAAGACAGATTCATTTTCATTTAATACTACCATTTCTTTAGTGGTACCATCATCTAAAAACACCTCAACTACACCTTTAATACAAATTAAATATTGATTAGTTTCATAATGAGCGTGTTCACCTCTAATACAATTAATCGGAGTATCATTTATAACAAAAATTCTTTTAGGTGTAAACCCTATAATATCAAACTCTATAGGTAGTAAATTACCTCTATTATCAGTAAATGTTTTTATCTTATTTATTTTCCCTACCACTATAATTGTAATTTAAGTCAATAATAAAGTTAATATCACCAATAGTCAATTGTTCGTGAAAAGGTATTGATACTGTCTTTAAACTTTTTTCTTCTGATAATGGGCATTTAGTACCTTCTAACGCATAAATAGGATTTAAATGAGTGGACTCATAATGTACACCAGTGATAACCCCATTATTTTTCATATATTTCATATACTCATCTCTATCATCAACATCAATTCTATATAAATGATTACTTGTATTTTCATAACCTAAACTTTTATTATATTTTTTTCGTATTTCTTCTAATTTATTAAGTTTATTCTCATATAAATTAAAGTTTTTAAGGGCTATATCTGCCTGTAATGAATTCATATACATTTTATAACCTGGAAATTTAATTTCTCTATCCCAATTATTATGTGAATATGACATGCCATTTAGTGCTAAAGATTTTAAGTGGTTGTATTTTTCCTTATCGTTAGTCACTATCATACCCCCATCACAACTTCCCACTGGTTTTGTAGGGTAAAAACTAAATACCATTAAATCATTATCATTACATTCACTAATAAATTGGTTTTTAACTATTTTTTGAGCCGAATCAACAATCTTATAATCACCAAAGTCATGTAACACATATGAATTACCCACCCAATCAATATCATCTTTAAATATATAATTGTTTCCTGAAGTAATAATGGCATTTAATACAACAGGTGGAATCATACTAGGTATCTCTATAGTTATATTTTTATTTTGTAATGCTAAAAATAATGCACTGGTTGCGCTGTTAAATGATATGGCATATTTTGCACCAACATAGTCAGATATTTTTTCTTCTAATTCATTTACTATATTATCGTGTAGTAGGTTAGTATAATTACCAGTATTAATTATGTGTTCATTTATATTAAATAAATTTATCATATTTCTATTATTTATTTTTTTTTATTAGATTATCTATTACATCATATACTGTATTTTTAGGTTTCCATTTTAATTTTTTATATAAACTATCATTAGATAATCTACTTATTCTAATATCATTAGGTCTTTTAAAATCATCATTTATGATAAGATGTTCTTTATAATCTAAATTATACTTTTTAAATGTGTAATTAACAAATTCTTCTAGACTTATTGACATATTAGTTGATATTATTATATCTTCTGGTGTTTTTTGTTGAAGCATTAAATGCATTGCTTTTACGTATTCTTCAGCGCAACCCCAATCTCTTATAATAGAAATGTCCCCTAATTCTAAAGTGTCTTCTACCCCTTGACTAATTTTTTTTGCGGTGTTAAGTATTTTCATAGTGACAAATCTTTCATTTCTAAGAAATGACTCATGATTACTTAAAATACCTGAACATGTATATATCCCATAACTATCTCTATAGTTTGACGTTAACCAATAAGCTGCTGTTTTAGCAATTGCATATGGAGATATAGGATTGAATGGTGATGATTCATCTAATATTTCATCTGACCCACCATAACATTCCGAAGAACTGGGATTGAATATCTTACAATCAATCTTTAGGTATTTAACGGATTCTAATATATTCAAACAACCATTAACAATACTTTCAAAGGTTTCAAAAGGTTGTAAATAAGAATAACCTACTGAAGTTTGACCAGCTAAATTATATATTTCATTTGGTTTTACTGTATCGATAATTTTAAGTACACTTCTAAAATCATTTAATACCATAGAATATATTTTAACGTCATTAAAAATATTTAATTTTTTTAACCCATTAAAGTTAGTAATTTCATAGTCTCTAGATGTACCATATACTTCATACCCAATATCTAATAAATGTTTTGATAATAATGTACCATCTTGACCAGATATACCAACTATTAATGCTTTTTTCATTAAATAATACCTTTATTTTTTAAATTGTTTTTTATTTTATTTTGTAATAAATTAAATTTACTCCCTTCTTGCACTTTATGATTTTTATATGATGAATTATGCCAATGCCAAGAAAAAGCATCTTCAAATAAAGACTCACTATATTCATTTTTAATAAACCATCCACTTTCTGTTTTAGTACCAATACCTGATGAATCATATATTTTTTTATTTCCGTCCCAACTTATATTCATTTGCCATTCGGTATTAAAAAATGTAGATGGGAAAACAGTAAATTGTCTTCTACTATACACCTTAGCTAATAACATATGATCTAAAACAGTACTGTCAGGTATGATATTAGTTTTAACCATTTCTTCTAAACATATCTTAGCGTGTTCACTTTCTTTTTTTAAGTTCATAATTGCAGCACATGGTCCAAAATTGTAAAAATCAGTTTCTCCACCCCACATATAAGCCCATTCTTGATCTAATATAGGTTTAAAATTTCTTAATAACACCATGTCCATATCTAACCATACACCACCATACTTATATGTTACTAAAAATCTCAAAATACCACTTTTCATATAGTGTTTAGTATCATTAGCATTTTCTAATACTTTATTACCTTCAAGAATTGTACCTTTAGATTCTTCATTGAAATCATATACCCTCATATCTATAAAATCTTTGTAAGGTTTAATTAAATCATTATCTGTTATATCGTAATCTGACCACAAAATCAATTTAGTTTTTTCTCTATCTTGAGTGGCAATATAAGATTCTATACAAAGAAGTTCTTTTTCTGTTTTTATTTCAGAATAAACGTGAAAGTAAGTTATTTCTTTAGGGTATGTGTATTGATCCTCATCAATATTGGATAAAAAATCTAATGACTTTTTATAGTTTTGGTATAACTCCAAATTATTTTCAATAGTAATATCAATCATGTTGTTTTTTATTTAGTTCCATATAACAAATCCATGTGTAATCTTTTTTTTCTTCAAAAAATACAGAGTATTTTGATTTGTCATCATTATTTAATAATTGTGTTGGTGTTGGATATTCTTCACCCCATTTATCACCCCATCTAGTTAAGTCATCCTTAAATAAAGGAGGCATTTCTTGATAAATTGACACATTATCTGTAAAATATTTTAAATCATCATCATTTTTATCATACCATTCCCTATTACCTGCGTTATCAATAACATAATTTCTATTGGATAATATCTTTTTAGGTGTATAACAATCACCTTGTTGGTAAGGGTAATTATCTTCCGTCATAACTTTGGTAAACCCTACATTATGAGCATGTTTTAACCTCTCAAAGAAATTTTGATGGTCATCAAAAAATATTAATGTATCATCTTTTGGTAGGTTCTCCCAGTCAGTTTTAAGAAAATCTTCAGTCTGATAGGTAGAATTAGGGCTTGTATAAACTCTAAATCTAGGTTCTGGATCTATAGATATAATTTTTGTGGTTGGGCTAGCTTTTTCGAAAAACCAAGTACCTAATCCTTTCCATACACCACTTTCTATTAAATATTTAGGTTTCATCTGATTTACAATAAACCAAGCGGGAAACATATGAGGAGATTTCATACCACCATCATTATCTTTAATTGGTCTATTTTCATATAATTTATTAAACTCATCTATAGAATTTAATAAGTCTTCTCTTTTCCATTTTTCTAAAAAATCTTTCATTTTATGTCTATTTTTTTAAGTAAAAATTATTTTCTATGTTACTAATACTATACCCATATTTCTTACACATTTTGATAAAATTATCTCTATTATGATAATATTCACAAGATATTATTTCATCATAAACTGTATATGTATTATAGTAACTTTCTTTATCTGTCAATTTCATCCTAGTTATCAATATATTTTTAGGTTGTAAATTAAAAATATATTCTAATACGTCATCTCCATTAGGAAGTACATCTAATAATGCTCCCATATGTATTAAATCATATTCTAATATGTCTTCTTTAGTTAATTTTAAACAATCTTTAACAGAAAAACTATTTTCATCCCAAGTTTCCTTAGCCAGTTTTATAGCATTTTCAGAGTAATCAACACCATAATATTTTATATTCGGTAATTCTCTTTTACATAATTCATAGAATGACCCACATCCACACCCTACGTCTAACATTGATTGCGGATTATTTATATTTATCAAACTAATAAAAGAATACCAATGGGTTGGATAGGTACCCTCTAACTCCATTAAATTATAATCTAATTGTTTCTTAAAAACATTACTATATTTCCAATTATCTATTACACTCATCATACACAGATTTTATTAAATTTTTAGATGACCCTTGAAAATGTAGTGAATTAAATTTTATAACTCTACCTAATCTTTTATTATATATGTAAGGTACACCATCTGTTATTTTAAAGTTTTTGTGAGTACCATTAAACTCAAAATCCTGATCAGGAACATTAATATTATGGTCGTATGTTGTATCATTAATTATTTGCATCATTTCCCCAACTTTACCGGGACCACCACCACAATCTGAACAATAGTGAAATAATTCTAATAATGTCATATCACAAACACCTCCAGGTAATCCGCAGTCTCTTCTAACATTAAAATGAGACTCAATTTTTTTGTAGTTATAAGAATCTTTATTTTTATATGTGGTCATGATTAAATTACATAGTGACCTAATACCATCTATTGTAATAAAAGATGCTATGGCTGCCGTTCTATGTAATAAAGTCATATCATACTGATTAAATTTTTCCCATTCTTTAGTAACATTAGTAAAAAGCATAACATCTGAGTCACAATAAAAAACAGTATTAATATTATTTTTTTCCATAAAATTCTTTAGTATAAACCATCTTTGATAACAAAAAATTTCATAGTCAACTGGAGTAGTATTTAGATGTTGGTAATGATGTTTAAAATCATCACAACCATTAAAATAATCTGTAATATAATTAAAATCTAAATCTTTTATTTTTGGGTCTGTATCTCCTATTAAAAATACTTGATTATTTTTATTCGATTGTTCTATAGTATAACGTAAATAATCTTGATACCCCTTATGTATAAAAATCACTGGTATGTTCATTATGGCTTAATTTTAAGTAATGCTAAGTTTTATACCTCAGAAGTAAATAATAAATCATATTCAATACTACCTATCTCTTTGACAATTTTAGAATATCGATAGTGGGCAACACTCTTTCTCATTCTAATACTCTTTTATGTTTATTCATTATCGACAATATATAAAATATACTTTTTATTTATTACCAATAAGTTCCACCTTCTATTATTTCATAGTTGATTGTCTTTTCACTATCTAAGGGTCTTACCCAATTATCATTATACAACGCACTTATTTCAGGGTGAACATCCCATCTTTTACCTTTAATACCAAATAAAATTTGTAAACCACCACCAATATGTATTGCTTGTTTACCTAAATCTTTACAATACGCAGATAATGGTAATCCATACGCACCACACCCTATTAATGCAATATCAAAATCAATATTTTTAATCTTTTGTTCCATTAATTCCATAGACTCCTTAAATGATAAATTATTACCTACCCCTCCACCATTTGTTTGCTCTGACTTAATAGTTAATAACTTAAAATTAGGTAATATTTTTTTATTCTTAAATAAAATATCTTTTTTATTAAATTGGTTTATTATAGTTGTTTCAAAAGGATGTATAACTAACACTTTTTTACCTTCTAACGACTCACTCCAAGGGTTATCAAAATAAAATGGTTCTAATAACCTTAGTTCTGAAAATTTTGATTCAGACGCATACTCTGTTATTATCATTTTTTCTTGTGGTGATGGCATATGACCCAATATATCTACCTTACCTAAAGCATTTATATATTTTTCAACAAAATAGTTTAATGTTTCATCATCGGAAGGTGTTATTCCAGCATTATTAGATGCCATCCCTCTAATACTATTGTAATTACCTTGAATATTTGATACTATCACACTTTGTTCTACACCCCCCATTTTACTAGCAATAAATGGTTCGTTAGATAGTATTTTTTCTTTAATAAAATTATTCCCTTCAGTGGATTTCATTAACTCCATCATATGTATATTTTTTTAATTGTTTATTATATTTATTTTTTAATAAATCCATATCTCTTTCTATTGATTCTGGATGGTTCCAAGTAAAAGGTGACGTTCTACACTCTGTCCTTTTTTTAAATTCATGTACACCATTAAAAGTATCTTCAACGGCATCTTTTTCACCATTAACCCATGGTAAATATACCCTATTAAAATAATCATTAATACAATTATCTCTACTAACACTATCCTTGTAATAGTTTACTTTTTTATACACTTGATCTGGAAATGTGTATGAATAATGATACATTTGAACCCCTAATTTTTCAAATAAAGTATCACTATCTATATGTTTAATATTTATATTACAGTCATTTGGATAATTTATTGTTGGTGGTCTATGTGTTAGCCATGTAGAACCTTTAACATATTTAAATATTCTTAAAAAATTGTCTTTTTGTCTTTCAAACCCTGTTAAATAGTGTTCAAAACCACCATAAAATGAACATGTCTGCATACCTACACTGGTAGGGTTTTCATCTTTAAGAAATTTGATAATTTTTTTTAAGTCTGTAGTTGTATAAATTTCATCAGAATCTAAATTCCAAATATAATCAATATCATCATTTATATTTTTCATATACGCTCTGCATTGATCATCTTTTTCATCCCATTGACCATGTACTATTTTTATTTTATTATCCGGATCAGGAAACTCATCTAATATTTTATTAGTATCATCTAATGATGTTGTTCTACCTTGTCTTTGCCAGTAACTTACTGGACCTTCTGATATTAATATTTGTTCTGCAAATGGGTAAACTTGTTCTAAACATTGTTTTAAAACATAATCACCCTCAAATACTATCATTCCAAATGCTATTTTCATAATATATTAATTTAATTTATATTTTATTTTTGATTGTTTTAACTTACTAAAATATTCGTCATAAATTATTTTTAGTTGTTCATTAGTTTTATACATTGAAAGTGGTGTGTATACGTGATGCATTGTAGATGGTATGTACGTATCACCATTATCTTCAAACTGAGAAAAATGGGTAAATACTAAGTCTTGTAATTGATTATTATATTTTATTTTACCTTCCCCAATATATTGGTATGTTTGCCATTGCCAAGGGGCTCCATGACCTATATTACCATCAATATATATATTTTCTACACCAGTGATACTTTCAAAGTACTCTAAATATTTTTGATCACCACATGTAGAATATTTAGGGTATTTTTTATTTATTACTGCATCCACCCACCAATCAGAAACCTTTTTTCCTAACGGTGTGTTTTTGAAATGGACAACACCAACATTATATAACCCTTCTGGTCGATTAATATTAAGTGGAAATTGTCTGTGCCTAAATATACCCACTTCCTTATCACCAATATCATCTATTACTAGGTCTATACTCTTATGGAAATAAATGTCACTATCAATATATGTTATAGAATCTATATTACTTTTTAACATTTGGTTAGAAAAATATGATGCTAGTGACCAACAGAAATATCTATATTCTGTTTTTCGTAAATTATTTAAAATTACATCTGTGTGTAAAAAATCTTCTACATCATAAACTTTTAATGTATCGCACACATATGGTTTAAGTTTTTCTAATGATTTATTATCGATGCAGAGATAGTGTAATATGAAATCTTTACTATGTTTCAATAGTGACTCATAGAGGACTAATCCCTGATTAATATAATTTATATCTGATACTGTGCACAAATTTTTCATACCTCAAAATTAAAAGATTTTCTACGATTGTAAATTGCTCTATCATGACTTTCGTATCTACTATTCAATAAATGTATGTCATCTCTATTACCAAAACCCCAATCAGGGTGTTCGTGTTTAATAATAATCTGTTCAAAATATGTTTGTTTACCTAATAGATTACCTACATCCATAAACTCATTGTCTGACCATACTGAAATATATTCGGGATTATATATATAATTGAATCTATCATAATATTTCTTACCTAAAATACATAAAGTATTAAGTTTCTTTCCCTGATACCCGTCATTGAACCATAGTATACCGTCAGTATCAGGATAATAATTTAACATATTTTCCTTTATTATAGTATCAAACCCTTGTACCACAGGTGTCATATCATCCGACGCTAATAAAATAATGTCAAAATCTACACCCTCTAAATCATTATTGATTGCATCTATCTTAGATTTATTATCACCAAAACACAATTTTATATTTTTATATTGTGACAAAACTTCTCTAACGTGTGGTTGATTCATATCCACATCATCATTATCACATGTGACAACTATTTCTGTTGTTTTATCATCTAATAATTGTTGGTATTTTTTTATTACTGATAAAAATTTATTAGATCTACCTCTTGTAGGAAACTTGATGACTAATTTCATATTACACTTTTATATTCTTTTATAATTTCAGAG
>TARA_R110001599_G_scaffold353209_1_pt1 | contig 13704 bp, 9 predicted proteins | sample TARA_R110001599 | Tara Oceans TARA_R110001599 (sample SAMEA4398360) | marine metagenome | biome: Polar Biome; feature: [MES] marine water layer (ENVO:01000295) within the mesopelagic zone...; material: water (ENVO:00002006), including particulate matter (ENVO:01000060) such as...... | reverse complement strand
GAAGCGATTTCAGCACGTAATAGATTTTCTATTGCATATTTCGGGTTAAATCAATGCTTTTCTCATAATTGATGCTAAAGTCTTCGTATTATAATCCTGCTTAGTATGTTCAACCCAAATCAGCTCGGAAGTATTGTAACCAATTTCCTCGGCCATCATTAGGTATTCGTTCTTTACATCTTCGGGTATCACTGTCTCACGCGAAAGTATCCACAGGTACTTTAGACTTTCCCCTGCCACCAAAGCATATTTGTATTCTTTGTCAATAGCGATCACATTGTACCCTGAATAAAAAGGCCCAAAGAAGGACACTTTAAGCTTGGCAATATCATCATCACCTACAAATTTGGCTTTACCTATCGCTTGGGTCCATTCTTCCTTTTTGGTATTGTACCCTTGATTGTCAACCTTAATGGTTCCATTGTCATTTAAGGAATAGCTGGCAGTAGTATTATTCAAATTCCTTTCAAACTTGAAATCCAGTCTGGCAATTTCATACCATTTTCCAAGGTATTTTTCTTTATCAAAAGGTTTTACAGCTTCTGCCCCTTTTGGTATTGTCGCACAAGAAAAAAGTCCCATCATTATCAAGCCTGTTAATAGTGAGTAAATCAATTTGCTAATTTTCATACTTTTAAAATCTGTTAGAACCTGTATTTGATTAATCAAATGTCATGCCTATATACCACAGGCCTACTAACTTGAGTTGGGTTGAGAAAATTAAACCCGGATTATAGAATTCGTGATAGCCTGTCCCGTATTTACGGGAAGTGTTGCAATCGCAAGAAAATCAGGCTGTTTGGAGATTTTAGCACGTAATAGATTGTCTATTGCATATTTCGGGTTTAACTAAGTTTTTATGGTTTTAAAAGGGGCTTATACCATAAGTGGATAAATTCCTTACTCTCGATGGATTGGCATCACGACTAGATGTATGTTTTGTAATAAGATTTAAATTAAAGATTTTATAAGCTATCGGAATCTTCAATCATCTCAATAAGCTCCCAATCCGCTATGTAGTTTTCACATAAAGTAAATTTATCTTTAATGGGCTTATTTAATGGCACAAGTTCGTGGTTGCTACGTTGGTATTGGAAATCTAAATTTACATCAATTTGATCGGGTGAGAAGGTTAAAGTTGTACCATTATCCTCCCATGTCCCGCTTACAAAACCATTATCCTGACTGCAACCATGATAACTGAATCTAAATGTGCTGTCCTTCATAAGGACCAAAGACTTGCCATAAATTCCAAAATCTCCACAATAAGATTTGAGTACCTGTTCATTTTGTTTTTCGCTGGTAAGGAATAGCAGAATGCCTGAAAATATCGCAACAAGCGTGAATGTCCCAATCCAGTTTACCCGTCTGTTGGAATGCGTTTTTCTGTTTCTATTTGAAAACTTTTTTCCCATTGTGTTTAGTTCCCACTGATATCAAGTCTAATATTAATTATAAAGATTGGAATCCTCTCATTTTAACCTCTCTACTAAACTAGTTTATTTCTAATTGTTATAAAAGAATAGAAACGTACAAAAAAAACACTGAGTCAAATAAAAACTCACCATTGGCAATTTAAAAACCATTTAAGTAGCCCTCCAAAAGCAAGATTGAAAAATTGAAGTTTATTACTATTTGAAGTTTAAAGATTCTCCTTATTGCTTTTAACTTCATTTTTGTGAATATAAAATCGCAGGCATGAAAAATTTTTCTAGAAACTTTCTATATTCGCACAAACTTTTGAAAGCCAGGTTTTATGAAAAAGAAGGCGGCAGTCATCGACATGGGTACCAATACCTTTCATTTGCTAATGATAGCATTTGACAGCAATGGTTTTGAGGTAATCTACCAGGAAAAAGTACCTGTGAAAATTGGTCAGGGGGGCATCAATCAAAACCTTATCTTACCAGAAGCCGAAAAACGTGGCTTACATACCCTCGGGCACTTCCAAAACCTGATTAAAGGCGAGGAAATTACCCGAATTTTCGCTTTTGCCACGAGTGCTGTCAGGAATGCGGACAATGGACTTGCATTTATCCATAAAATAAAACAGCAAACCGGTATTGAGGTGCAAATTATTGATGGAGAAAGGGAGGCAGAGTTAATTTATAAAGGCATCCGACAAAGTGCTTGCCTCAACGAAGAGAATGCCCTGATGATGGACATCGGAGGAGGCTCTGTAGAATTCATTATTGGCAATGAAGAGGATATCCTCTGGAAAGGTAGTTTTGAAATAGGAGGCCAAAGAATGCTAGACTTGTTTCATTACCATGACCCCATCTTGCCTGAAGAAGTAGAGAAACTTTCTGATTATTTATCCAAAAAGTTACTCCCACTTACCGATGCCATAAAAGAACATGCTCCTGAACAACTTATTGGTGCCTCAGGTACCTTTGACACCTTAACGGACATGTACCTTGCAAACGAAGGAAAGATAAAAGACAGGAAAATAATCAAGCATTTTTTACCAGTTACTGATTTTGAGGCAATGGCTACAGACCTTTTGCTCTTAGACAAAGCAAAACGACTCAAAATCCCTGGCATGATCCCAATGAGAGTGGACATGATCGTAGTAGCCTCCTGCCTGATTCGCTTTATTTTACAGCACGTTAAAACAAATAAGCTAATTTGTTCCACCTATTCACTAAAAGAGGGGGCCGTCTCAGAAGCCATGGCAAAGGTGGCAGAGAAAAAAAATTCTAGCTTAGCTACCACACAATAAATCGAGGAAATTCTTCCAATAACATTAACTTTTTGCATTTTTGTACCATTGATCACCCAATTCCTTGTCCAAAAATGAATTTCACACACCATCAATTAGAAAAATTTACAATTGCTGTTTTACAAAAAATAGGATGCCCTGAAGCAGATGCGAAAACGGCCGCTGCTGTGCTCCTTTCTGCTGACCTTCGTGGCGTAGACTCCCATGGTGTAGCCCGCTTATCGGGCTACGTTAGGTTATGGGAAGCCGGAAGGATAAATCCTACACCTAACGTTCAGGTAGTGCATGAAACGCCAAGTACCGCTGTAGTAGACGGTGATGCTGGTTTGGGTTTGGTAGTAGCTCCTTATGCCATGAAAGTGGCCATCGAAAAAGCCAAAATAGCTGGAACTGGATGGGTGTCTGTAAAAAACTCCAACCACTATGGAATTGCGGGAGTCCATGCCATGCAAGCCTTGCAACATGACATGATTGGCATTTCGCTTACCAATGCAAGTCCTTTGGTAAGCCCTACTTTTTCTAAAGAGCGCCTTCTGGGCACCAACCCAATTTCGGTGGCCATTCCTGCTAAAGAGCAACCCCCATTTGTACTGGACATGGCAACCACCACTGCGGCCAATGGAAAATTGGAAATTTTGCAGAGAAAAAAAGGACAGGCTCCAGCCGGTTGGATACAGGACAAGGATGGGAAATCCACGACTGATCCATTGGGTGTAAAAGATGGGGGTGCACTTTTACCCTTAGGAGGAGACAGGGAACATGGTTCCCAAAAAGGCTATGGCTTAGGTGCGGTGGTAGATATATTTTCAGCGGTGCTTTCCGGAGCCAATTATGGCCCATGGGTACCTCCCTTCGTCGCATTTTTGGAACCGCACCCTAACCCTGTAGGGGAAGGCTTGGGTCATTTCTTTGGCGCCATGCGCGTGGATGCTTTCCGACCTGCAGACGAATTCAAAGATCATATGGACAATTGGATCGGCAGATTTAGAGAAGCTACACCAATAGAGGGGCATGAGAAAGTATTAATTCCAGGAGATCCTGAACGTGAACTGGAAGCAGAAAGAAGAGCCAAAGGCATTCCTTTACTTACAGCAGTTGTAGATGATTTACGCGCCCTTGGCGATAAATTGGGCGTTGACTGGGAATAATCCAACGATATCAATTGAAAATAAAACAATTTTTAAAGACTTTAGGACCGGGTATTCTCTTTGCGAGCACAGCCATTGGTGTTTCGCACCTAGTGCAAAGCACGAAAGCAGGTGCAGAATATGGCTTTGGCTTGGTGGGATTTATTATCGCAGCAAATCTATTCAAGTGGCCTTTCTTCGAATTTGGCTCCAGGTATGCAGCAGCCACCGGACAGTCACTAATCGATGGCTACCAAAAAATCAGCCCTTGGTTTTCCCGTCTGTATTTGGGGATAAACCTCGTCTCCATGTTTTTTGTAAATGCAGCTGTGAGTTTAGTAGCAGCAGGTTTTTTACAAAACTTATTCAATATTGAATTGGCCGCTATCTATTTCTTTGTTCCATCAGTAGTCTTGTTACTTTTCTCTTTTTCCTTTCTGGCACTGGGAAGGTATTCACTGCTAGATTCTGGAATTAAGATTATTGGTAGCTTTATGTTTGTCAGCACGCTCTTGGCATTCTTTATTGCAATTTTCGATGGCCCAAAGGTACCGATTCAAAACTTCTCTATTTTTGTTCATCTTACACCCCATTCATTGCCATTTGTAATTGCACTGATGGGCTGGATGCCGGCAGCCATTGACTCCTCCACCTGGAACAGTCTCTGGACCATTGCCAGAAAAAAACAAAGTGGCTATGCCCCCACCGTCAAAGAATCGGTTTTTGAATTCAATATTGGCTATTGGATCTCTGCTACCTTGTCCATTTGTTTTGTAGTGCTTGGTGCTTTTTTGCTTTTCAACACAGGGAACCTACTTCCCGATAATAATGTAGCTTTTGCCACTGGGGTGGTCAATCTCTATGCCGCACAGCTGGGCTCTTGGACATTTATAATCATTGCCGCTGCAGGTTTTTCCATTATGCTAGGCACTTGCATTGGGGTCATGGATGGTTATGCCCGCTCCACGGCAAGGGTAATTGCCGTGATGCGCAATCAGGAGGAAAAGCAATCAGATTACCTGCTCTGGCTGGTGCTAATCACCCTTGGAGGCATGCTGGTCATCGGTCTTTTTATGGCTTCATTTAACCAACTTATTGGTCTGGCCACCACTATCTCTTTCCTGATAGCGCCCATTATAGCGATGCTTAACTACAAGTTGATTTTCAGCCAACATTTAACAAAGAAACAACAACCTGGCAAGGCCATGCAATGGCTTTCCATTGCCGGAATTGGCTTTCTTTTCCTGTTTTCATTTGTACTTATCTATTTCAATTGGTTTCAATAGGCCTGCAAATGTCCTCGATTTCAATTCGAAATGGCTCGATATTCCCGTATAAATCCTCCGGCCCACTTGTCAAGAGAGACAAAGGGAGATTTATTTCGTGAATATTCTAAAACCACTAAATCAATACTTTATCAAACTCAACCTCCTGCGCGGCCAATACAAAGACCTTAGTAGGCAGGGATTTGGTACGTTCTTTTAACCTTACATAATAATCTTCGAAAGCCCCTTCTTCTTCAGGCACTGCCAAGCCCATCATGATCATGTCGCTGTTTTTTGATTCTTCAGCCATGATGTCCCAAAAATTTCTACCATCAGCAATTAATATCTGGTAATCAAAACCGGTTCGCATTCCTTCAAAAATTCTATCTAAATTTTCCTTTGCACCCCCATAAGCTTCCTTATTGGGAACTACCATTTTCACATTTACAGAAGCCTGTTGCCATTCCCTACTGTTTTTTAACAAGTAGGCCAAAATGATCATCAAACTACCATTTTTCTTTAATCCTCCCCACCATATATCAATAACTTCTTTCTTCTTGAAACCTATATTGTCCTCATCCTGAACAATGATTACGTTTTTCTTGGATTTAAAAAAGTGCCGTATCATTTCTGAATAAGGAAGTAAATTCCTGTTCTCTCTGGTATCTCCCAGCAATATCGTATTGGGCACCAACTGCCCCAAACCATAGGAATTGACCATATGCATGGCACCTGAAAATGGATCTGGCGCCCTGACCACCCTAACCAATGCCTGAACATTTTTGTTGACCAGGTAATCCATAATTCTATTCTCAAAATCTTTTACTTTCTCCTGAGGAACATTGGATTCAGACACAATGGTGGTCACAGTAAACAAGGCATTCCCATTCGTAATGTCATCCGCAAGTTCTATCAAACGCCACCTTTTCCCTGGTGACCCTGACAAAACAAGGATATTGGGCCGCCAGCTTTTGGCATTGCCTTCTTTTTCTAGCCTGAATAAAGCGTACCTGATAATGGAAGAAAATACTCCCCTCCCTAAGCCTCCCCAGGTAGCTTCTATTTTTCGCCTTTCCAGCCAAACAAAAATGATAGCAATCACAAGAAAGGCCATGAATGTGGCCAATGCATTGATCAATAACATCACACCCGCACAACCAAGCGCTCCCAATAATGAAAAAATCCAATGCACCTTAAATTTAGGCCTGAAAGAAGCACTACCCAAAAACCGCTCTGTGGCCGCAGTGATATTTAAAACGGCATAGGTGGTTAGAAAAAACATGGTTAAAACAGGAGCAATAAGGTTTAAATTACCGAAATACACTGTTACCAAGGTCAAGCCAATGGTGAAAACCGTAGCTGCACGGGGAATTTTCTCTTTCCCCTCTACTTTACTGAATATCCCCGCCCATTTGGGCAATATTTTATCATTGGCCAGGGCTTGTAATACCCTGGGAGCCCCCAATAAACTACCTGTTGCACTAGAAAGGGTTGCGCCCCATATGCCAAGCACAATGGCTCCTCCCCAAATGGCGATATCCTGCATGATCAAGGGATTTTCGATCAGGGTAGAAGCATCTGCTCTGCTCGCCAATATTACTGGCAAAATCATATAAATCAAATAGCCTACGCCTATGGCCATAAAGGTACCCTTGGGTATGGATTTGGCTGGATCTTTTAAATCTCCCGACATATTAACGCCGGCCATAATACCTGTCACCGCGGGGAAAAAGATGGCAAAAACCTGCCAAAAATCAACAGATTGAGCAGCAGGCACTCCCCAAAGCTCAATCTGCGAATCTTCCATTGGACTGCCCAAAGCCAGGGACAATAAGGAGATGGCGATTAAACCCATGATAAAAAACTGGGATTTAATGGTCGCGGTAGTGGAAAACAAAGCCAAACCGCCTAGAAACAAGGTTGTAATTATGCCTACCCATTTTATATCCAAAGTAGGGAAGATAGCGACTACTGATTCCGAAAAACCAATAACGTACAAAGAAACAGAAAATGCCTGGGCCAGGTACAGGGGTATCCCTACCGCCCCACCAATTTCTGCCCCCAATGACCTACTGATCAAAAAGTAGGCGCCTCCACCTTTGACAGGTGCATTTGTGGCAATGGCAGAAATGGACAAGGAGGTCAGGAAAGTAATGGTTGTGGAAAGCGTTACGATCAATAGGGTCCCAATCAACCCCACATTTCCCACTACCCAACCAAACCTCAGGTACATGATTACACCAAGGATAGTAAGTAAAGAGGGAGTAAAAACCCCTCCAAAGGTACCTAGCTTGGTAGAGCTGGTTTTGTTTATATTTCTGATGTTCATACGAATGTTCTACTTTCTAAATACTGGCTTTTTGATGGGCTTTAAGTTTTCATTCAGGCCAATTTTGCTGGCCATTCTTCCGAATGAAACGGAGGCTTCAAAACATCCAATAAGCTGGTAATTCCTTAATAACAATCCATATCCCCCTCACAGCACAATTCCTTTGGCATGACCTTATAATCCAAAGGAAAGGCACAGCCATTGTTCACGCAATTGCAAAACTCGAGTTAGGTAAAAACCAAGGTTAATTTGGATCGAAAGCTATTTATTTCTTCTTTTTTAGCAAAACTACCCAATCTAAATCGGGATCGCTTGGAGCTTTTCCCAGAGCCGTCATACCTTCACCTGAAACCTCTTTTAGCGCTTCATTCTGGGACCAATTTCCCGTTCTGGGATCGAACCATTGAATTTCAAACACCCCGGCAGGCAAATTGAGTTCCCCCTCTCCTACTTCCCGGAGATAAACAACATATACCTCTTCATTGGCAGAAAGCACCCAACTATTGGCATCCTGCGATGTTTGTGGCTCTAGTTGCTGATAGGGAATACCACTTTCAGTAAAAAAGCTTTTGGCATGCTTCATTATCTCCCAATAGTCAGTATATTTCCTGTAATCCTGAATCCTTAAATCCTCTCCTTTTCCAATATATACTTCCATTCCAGCAGCTCCGGCCATTAGGGATGCCCAAAGAGAATTCTTCCTCCAGGTAGCTACTTCAGGAAACTCCGGACTTGTATATGGCTCATCATAGGTGACCACCCATGGATGTCCGGCTGCTTCGGACTCATTCCGCCAATGCAAAATACGTCCATAACCATGCTCAACATTTTGGTAATTTCCTTGAAAGCTAATCCCCGTATAAGATGAGTCCCCCAGCAAATCTTCAAAAATGGCATCCGTGGTAGACGGCCCATTATGGACAACGATTAATTCATTATAAGGAAGCAAGTCCCTTAGGTATGCTGCAAATTGTTTTCTCTGGTCAGAGCTAATCGACTTTCCATATGTGGAATCTTTTTCCCAGCCGTTCTCCTCTCCTATATTCCAGGTAACTGCATTGAGATAACCAAATCTCGCTGCCAACTCCCTATAAAAGACCTTTCTACTGTTTGCAAAATCGCCTCCTTCATTGTGTTCAAAGTAAGATTGATTCTCTTGTTCTGACAATACAAACTGAGTCATCAACCCTTCTTGCATCATGTAATCAAAAAGATATTGCCACTGATCTAGCTTAGAAACATCGTATAGATAATAATCGTCTTTGCCTTTCCATGGAAAAGCCACCTTGCCATCGCCATAAGCATTCATTAATAAAAAATAATGGGAATTGATTCCTTGTTCTTTCAGGTAATTGATCACTCCTACTATTCCTTTGCCCTTATCTCCTTGCCATAAAAGGTCTCCCTCTTTCCAATCAGAGACATGGTCCTTATAATCTCTATCCGTGTCGGTTCCGTCAAAACCTTTGTATTGAAGCAGTACTTCAGGAGCATTGGCTCCCATTTTAAAAAAATAATCCCCATTGCTAAATTGAAGGAAGTGCTCCCCTATATACTGTAGTTTCCCTTTGCCCAAAAATCCAGACTCGGACCTATCTTCTGGCAATACCGTAAAACTTCCTTTTTGCTTGTCAAAGGCCAAACTGCTAGCAGTGGAATTGTCTGTAGCAATGGCTATATTTTCACCTTCCAAAAATCTGACTTCATACTCCCATTCACCTGCTTTCAGAGGCAACAAATGCGCTCTCCAGATCTTTCCTGTTTCTGCACCAGTTTCACCAGCATTTCCATCTGCTGCAAAATAACCTGGAACAAGGATCTGCTGACCATCAGGATCCGTAAAACTCATTTCCATCCGGTAATTCAAAAATGTCGATTTATCTTCAGTAAGTTCTGGCCCCTCCCATGAAAAGGTCAACTTTTGGTAGGCCTTGAAATTCCCGGTAATATTTGGTGTTTGTCCACAGGAAACAAGAAGAAAACCTATAAACAAAAAACATATCATTGATATACGAGGCATAAAATCAAATTTAAAGGTTGGAATCAGCACTAAATATAGGAAAAGCAAAGACTAATTCATAAAGAGTTTTTCCCTTATAAATAAAAGCTCAAAAAGCATGGAATTCAGCTTACGGAAAATGAATGTAAGAATCAATATGGACAAATAATGCGTATTGCACAGGTCATTTACACTTGAAAAAGCCACAACTTTATGGATTGATATATCGTGTATCTTTGTTATTAGAAAATAAATAAAAGTGCTCTAAATAAATTGGAAACATGAGAAACCTTAGCCAAATAACAGCGGTGACGATGTTGGTCTTTTGGACAACATCGTCCTTTTCACAAGCGCAAGAAACAGATGCTGCAAAAACCCAGGCCATCAACAAGAGCTATATGGATACTTCCATTCGCCCACAGGATGATTTTTTTCGGTATGTCAATGGAAGTTGGCTGGCTACAACTGAAATCCCTGCCGATCAGGGCAGATGGGGCAGCTTTTTGGAATTGAGAGAGCTAAGCATCGCCGGCGTAAAGCAGGTGATGGAAGCCGCCAAGGCCAATATAAGCGAATACCCCGAAGGCTCAGACCAATACAAAGCCATCGCTTTCTATACCATTGGAATGGATTCACTTTTGGCCGAAAAAAGAGGTCATAAGGAATTGCTACCCTGGTTTGATCAGATTGATAAGTTGAAATCAAAGAAAGACCTACAGGCCTTTATTGAGAAAATCCACCCTGCAGGAGTAAGTGCTTTTTTCAATATGTATGTAAGCTCGGATGCCAAGGACTCTGACAAAAATGCCTTGTACCTAAGACAAGGGGGACTTGGATTGCCTGACAGGGATTATTATGTGGATGAGAGCAACGAAAAATTCAAAGAAATCAAAGCCAAATATGAGGCCCATATTTCCAAAGTTTTTCAAATGCTTGGCAGTTCGGAGAAAGAAGCAAATAAATTGGCTACCGACGTTTTATTACTTGAAACAAAACTTGCAGTAGCCAGTAAGACGAGAATTGAAATGCGCGACTCTGAGGGCAGGTACAATAAATACTCGATGGAAGAACTCCAGAAAGCCACTCCTTCCTTGGACTGGTCGAATCTAACCAAGGCCTTTGGAGCCCATTCCGATGAAATCATCATCAGCAGTCCTGATTTTATGTTGGCGCTGGAAGGAGTATTTAGCGAACTAAAACCAAAAACCTGGCAAAACTACCTTAAATGGCACTTGGTACGTATGGCTTCTCCCTACCTCAACCATGACTTGGTGCAGGCCAACTTTGATTTTTATGGTAAAGAACTGCAGGGCACAGAGGAAATGAGAGCCAGATGGAAAAGAGTCTTGAGCAGTGCCGAAGGTGCTGCGGGCGAAGCCATTGGTAAATTGTATACTGAAGAATTTTTCCCGGAGGAGGCCAAAGAGAAGGCCAACGAAATGGTCAGCAATATTTTGGAAGCCATGGGCAATAGAATCCAGCAATTGGACTGGATGAGTGAAGAAACCAAGGCTAAGGCCATGGACAAACTGACTACTTTCACAGTGAAAATCGGCTATCCTGATACTTGGAAAAGTTATGCGGCCCTAGAGGTAGACGACAATGTAGAAACCGCTTCCTACCTAAGCAATGTGATTGCTGCTAATAAATTCCAGTTCAAAAAAAACATGGATAAACTGGGCAAAGAAGTGGACCGGTCTGAATGGTTTATGACCCCTCAAACGGTAAATGCCTATTACAATCCTACCTACAATGAAATCGTATTTCCTGCAGCCATTCTTCAGCCCCCATTCTACAATTACAAAGCAGATGCCGCTGTAAATTATGGAGGAATAGGTGCTGTCATAGGGCATGAAATCTCACATGGTTTTGATGATCAGGGAAGCCGTTACAGCCCGGAGGGAAATCTGGAAAACTGGTGGAAAGAGGAAGACCTTGAAAACTTCCAACAAAGAACCGGACAGCTCGTCGCTCAGTATGATCAATATGAACCTATAGAAGGACTGAAGGTCAAAGGACAGCTTACCTTGGGAGAAAACATTGGTGACCTAGGTGGTGTATTGGTGGCGTATGACGGATTACAAAAGCATTTGGAAGAGCATGGCGATCCGGGAAAGATTGATGGGTTTACTCCTTCTCAAAGGTTTTTCCTCTCATGGGCGACCGTATGGCGCACCAAAAGCAGAGAAGAAGCACTCCGAACTCAAATACAAAATGATCCCCATTCTCCAGCCCAATACCGCGCCAATGGCCCATTGGTCAATGTGGACGCTTTTTATCAGGCCTTTGATGTCAAAAAAGGGGATCAAATGTATGTCGCACCTGAGGAGAGGGTAAGGATCTGGTAAGACCAGTCATTTACCTGTTAGGAATAAAAAAGGTGCTGTTTCATACAGTACCTTTTTTATTTTAGGCATTGATACTGTTTTGGTTATGGATTGACCACGCCTTTCAACTTGGCTATATGGCGCACATAATAAGGTAAAATAAGCCTTCCACTATTTTTAAAAGAGAATATTTAAAGGAAATGTTTGAATAAATATACTTTATTAGATTTTTTTATTAATTTCTAATCAGAAATAGTAACGATTAAAAGCAATTTTCAACTAAACCCAAATTAATATGTGTAAAAACCACGGTGTGGCTTATTTAGAACCCGGTAAGGTAGAGGTACAAGAAATCGATTACCCTAAATTGGCCTTAGGCAACAGGAAATGTGAACATGGTGTCATTTTAAAAATTGTATCAACCAATATTTGTGGTAGTGACCAGCACATGGTAAGAGGGCGCACCACGGCTCCAAAAGGACTAATCCTAGGTCATGAAATCACTGGAATAGTAATTGAGGCAGGCAGAGATGTGGAGTTTATCAAAGAAGGTGATCTCGTATCCGTTCCCTTCAATATTGCCTGTGGAAGGTGTAGAAACTGTAAAGAACAAAAAACAGGCATTTGTCTTAATGTAAACCCTGCCCGACCAGGCGCAGCTTATGGCTATGTGGACATGGGTGGATGGGTTGGTGGTCAATCTGAATATGTAATGGTTCCCTATGCTGATTTCAATTTATTGAAATTCCCAGACAAAGACCAGGCCATGGACAAGATTAGAGACCTTACCCTACTTTCAGATATCTTTCCTACAGGTTATCATGGAGCCGTAACAGCAGGCGTTGGTCCAGGATCCATCGTATATGTTGCAGGCGCAGGGCCTGTTGGCTTGGCATGTGCAGCTTCTTGCCACCTTTTGGGTGCTGCAGTAGTGATTGTGGGAGACATGATTCCCGAGCGACTAGCACAAGCCAGGAGCTTCGGCTGTGAAACAATTGACCTTAGGGACAAAACACCACTTGCTGATGCAATTGCTGAAATAACGGGTGAACCGGAAGTGGATTGTGCGGTAGACTGTGTGGGATTTGAGGCCAGAGGGCATGGTGGAGATGCTGACAAAGAAATGCCTGCTACGGTATTGAATGCCGCCATGGACATCACCAGGGCAGGAGGAAGCATCGGTATCCCCGGTTTGTACGTGACAGGTGACCCTGGCGCTTCAACGGAAGCGGCAAAAGAAGGCAGCCTTAGCATCAGATTAGGGTTGGGCTGGGCCAAATCCTGTAGCTTTCATACCGGCCAATGTCCTGTTATGAAATACCATCGCTCATTGATGAATGCCATCTTATACGATAAAATTCAAATCGCAAAGGCAGTCAATGTTCAAATAATATCTTTACAGGAGTCTGTTCAGGGCTATAAAGACTTTGACGGAGGTGCCGCCAAGAAATTCGTAATTGATCCACATGGGATGATTCCGAATTGATTCAGTCAGTAGGAAATTTTCTAATAAAAAAAAGCCACCGATACTAGATATCGGTGGCTTTTCCTATTGAACCGACCTGAAAAGTAGATTGATTCAGGAGGAAAAAAATGTTTGTGCTGATCGGTAAAGTCCACATAAAATAGCAGGATATTTAGGATTAAATTTCATTAACTGCAATGCTTAACGAATCCAAAAACCCAAAGGGGTGACAGTTTTGTAGCCAAGGCTGTGAAGCCTTGGTAATAACGATCTGCACGATACGGTTTTGGCGGTATTGTTGCTTTTTTTCTGCAACAATACCGCCAAAATCATTTAATATGTATTTCCTGAACCACGGTTACAACGCTGTTATATTTCGCCATGTCGACATGCTTTTTTTATTTTGAAAGGGTGATATCTACAAGCGATGGGTGAAGCCCATCGTTAAAAAGCATGCGATTTTTCAAGCC
>TARA_R110001599_G_scaffold352744_1_pt1 | contig 13707 bp, 7 predicted proteins | sample TARA_R110001599 | Tara Oceans TARA_R110001599 (sample SAMEA4398360) | marine metagenome | biome: Polar Biome; feature: [MES] marine water layer (ENVO:01000295) within the mesopelagic zone...; material: water (ENVO:00002006), including particulate matter (ENVO:01000060) such as...... | reverse complement strand
TCCATCGACTTTGATCCCGCGCTGCCGCGGCATGAAACCGGCAAGCTGTACAAACAGGAAATCCGCAAACGCTACCGGCAGTGAGCTTGGCCAAGAGATTTTCCCGTCGTCCAAGCTGCCGAGTGGAAACGGATGAAGTATCGCTCGTGGGAAGAATTGCAGAAAAAGCGTGAACTGGTCGGCAACGCTCCTTGAGCATATTGCAGCGTGAGCGATGAGATTTCCATCGATACTGCCAGGGCCTGACCCAATGGCGCTTCATATCGGGGTTGCACGGATGTCAGGTTTCGCGTTGGAGAGCCGACGTTCCGGATTCAGAAAAGCGGGTTCAGGAGGTGATCAGTTTCCGGAAATGGGTCAATGGCTTGAACCCGCCATACCCGCGATATCACCAGCCCATTGCTAAGACGATGGTGCTTTCCGGCACCAGAAACCGATATTCAAAAAGATATTCACGCACGTGATAGTGAGTATTGACATATCACCATGAATCGGCATAAGTCCCGTCCAGGTTAGTGACAAAGAGCACTGACTTGGAGGAGAGGTTCACATGAAAGCTACGTTATTTGCGTCTGCGTCGGCAGTCGCCTTGTTCGCGCAACCTGTATCTGCCTTGGCCCAGTCGGCCGAGACGCCCGCTGACAGCACCGCAAAGGATCAGCGATCCCGTGACAAGGAAATCATCGTCACCGCCACCCGCCGCAGCGAGCGGATCCAGGATATTCCGATCGCCGTCACTGCCTACGCCCAAGAGGATCTGGATGATCTCGGCATCGTCGGTTTTGAAGGCATTGCACAAAATACACCGGGCATCGTGGTCAATCGGCCGACGCAGAATTTCAACAATTTCACCAGCCGTGGCATCAACACCAACGGCTATAGTGCCGGTCTGCAGAGTGCGGTCGCCATCTATGTCGACGAACTGCCGATTTCCGCGAACGGCAATTCGACGATCCTTGATCCCAATCTGTATGACGTCGAGCGCGTCGAGTTTCTGCGCGGGCCGCAGGGGACATTGTTCGGTTCGAATTCGCTCGCGGGTGCCATGCGCATCATTACGCGCAGCCCGGATCTCGACGATTTCCAGGCGTCGGCCAGCGCCGACATCGGTCTGACCGGGTCCAATTCCGTACGCCAGCGCTATAATGCGATGATCAATATACCGATCATGACCGACGAGTTGGGCCTCCGCGTCACCGGCTATTATCGCAACGAGGATGGCTGGGTCGACAATATTGGCACGGGCGTGAAAAATGCGAACAGCCTGGAAGCCTATGGCGGTCGCGCCATCCTGCTGATGCAGCCAAGCGATCGCATGAAGGTGAAGCTGCTCGCCTCCTATGAAAACAGCCAGCCGGCGGATTCGGGGCTTACCAATCCACAGCTTGGCAAGTTCACCCGCCTTTCTGATCGGCCTGACCTGTTCCAGGGCGAACTCACCAACTATAATGCCACGATCAATTATGAATTCGATTTCGCCGAACTGATCAGTTCGACGACGCTCTCGAAATATGATGCGTCCTTTTATGTCGATCTGGCGGGCACCTTTGCGCAAGCCTTCCCGTTTGCGCTTGATGCTTATGGCTATGATGACCTGTTCGTGCAGGAAACGCGGATGGTCTCGCGAAATTCCGGCCCGATCGACTGGGTCGCCGGCTTCTTCTATTATGACAAAAGACGGACCGTGGATTTCGCCTATCGCTCGACTCCCGAATATCTGTCGGCGCGCGGGCTAACTGGTTTGCCCGATGAATATTATCAGCGCTTCCAGAGCTATACCGACCAGAGCGAGATTGCCGGTTTCGGTGAAGTGACAGCGCATCTTAGCGATAATTTCTGGATAACCGGGGGTCTGCGCTACGGCAGCACCGAAGTGCAAAGCTTTACCCGCGGCGGCGGTTATAACAGCAATTATCTGACCCTCGCTTTTTTCGGTCTGCAGAATCTGCCAGTGACGATCACGCCGATCAACTATGCCGAAGGTTTGAAGGTGAAGGACGATCGCCTGTCTTACAAGGCCAGCATATCCTGGAAACCGATGTCAGATCTGACCACCTATGCGACAATTTCGACCGGATTCCGGACGCCGGTTGTGAATGCCCGCGCTGGCCTGGTGAGTACTATCAATCCCAATGACCTCATCATTCCCGACGGTGCCAAATCGGACAGCGTCACCAACTATGAAGTCGGTGTCAAAGGCAACTGGCTGGGCGGAGACCTGACCGCCAATCTTGCGGCATATTATATCGACTGGAAGAACATCCAGGTACAGGCGAACCGCGTCTCGGATTCGATTCAGTTTGCCACCAACATTGGTGGTGCAGAAAGCTATGGCATCGAATTCGAGTTTCTGGCTCGTCCGTTGGATGGCCTGAGCCTTGCCGTTAACGGGTCCTATAACGAAGCGAAGGTGACAAAATTGTCCGCGGTCGAAGCGGCGATCTCTGGTGCGGTTCCCGGTGTGCGGCTTGCATCGCCGCATTTCCAGGGATCAAGCACCTTGCGTTACGACTTTGCAGTGGGCGGCGATAATACCGCTTTTGCCGCAATCAATGCGTCGCATGTCGGATCATTCCCGAACCAGTTTCCCAATGTTCCGGGCAATCCCAATGCGTTGAGTCCGACCTATGATTTTACCGAGGCGTGGACCAATGTGAACCTGTTCGCCGGGGTCAAGCTGGGGTCGCTGGACCTGACGGCTTATGTGGAAAATGTGTTCAACGATTCATCGATCACCTATATCCACCCGGAAGCGTTCCTCGATGGCCGTTACGCCCGACTGCGCCCGCGCACGGCTGGCATTCGCGCCAATTATCGCTTCTGATGTGCAATCGGAAAAAGGACGTTACGCGATGATCCGCTGGTTCCCGTATTTCGCTCTCTTGCTGGCGGCCCTGCTCCCTGGGCAGGCCGTCGGCAACACTCCTCTGGTCGAAGCTCCGGCAGGTTCCGTGCGCGGCACGCAGGATCGTGACATACGGGTTTTTCGGGGTATTCCCTATGCGGCGCCTCCGGTTGGCAAACTGCGCTGGTCGCCAACGCAGTCGTTCCCGGATTGGGAAGGGGTGCGCGATGCCGCCAAATTTGGCGCTGCTTGCATGCAGCCGGGTCCGCGTGGCCCCAGCATCTATGCCTGGGACTTGCCGGCGACGAGCGAAGACTGTCTGACGCTCAACATCTGGGCGCCGGAAAATGCCAGCAACGCACCCGTATTCCTTTGGATTCACGGCGGTTCGTTGCTCACCGGATCGGGCGGCGATCCGCTTTATGATGGCAGCGCGCTGGCCAGGCGCGGTATCATTGTGGTGTCGATCAACTATCGGCTCGGCGCACTTGGCTATTTGGCGCATCCGGCACTCAGCGCGGAATCTCCAGATCATATCTCGGGCAATTATGGCCTGCTCGATCAGATCGAAGCGCTCAAGTGGGTCCAGCGCAACATTGCTGCGTTTGGCGGTGATCCTGGAAAAGTCACTATTGCGGGGGAGTCAGCCGGTGCGCTTAGCGTGATGTATCTGATGACCGCGCCACAAGCACGGGGACTGTTCCAAAAAGCAATTGCGCAAAGTGCCTATATGGTCTCGGCACCTGCGTTGCACGAAGACCGTAACGGCATGATCGCTGCTGAAAAGCAGGGACAGGCACTCGCCGAAAGTCTGGGAGCGACCGATCTCGCGATGCTCCGCGCCATGGATGCCAAGGAACTTGCGAACAAGGCATCGGCGACGGGATATTTCCCCTTTCCGAATATCGACGGCAAGATCGTTCCGCGTCAACTGGTCGAAAGCTTCGATCGCAATGAACAGGCCCCTGTACCGATCCTTGCCGGTTTCAACAGTGGTGAAATTCGTTCATTGCGTTTTCTGCTCCCCAAGCCACCCAGTAATGCAGCTGCCTATGAAGCCGCCATTCGCGATAGCTATGGCGAGTCTGCGGAGGCGTTTCTGGCTCGCTATCCGGCCAATAATATCGAGGAAAGCATGCTCGCGGCGACGCGCGATGCGATGTATGGCTGGACTGCCGAACGGCTGGCATCAAACCAGGCGGCGCTAGGCCAGCCAGCCTATTTCTACTATTTCGATCATGGCTATCCGGCGACGCAGCAATGGAACCTGCATGCATTTCACGCTTCCGAATTGCCGTTTGTCTTCGATACCGACGGCAAGACTCCGCCGCTTTGGCCGAAAATCCCGAACAATCTGGCGGAACGAAAAATGATCAGGGCGATGGGCGACTATTGGGCGAGTTTTGTAAGAAGCGGCAATCCACAGGCAGAGGGCCAGCCCAGCTGGCCGGACTATGCGGATGAAAGCGGTTACATGCATTTTGCCGATGTTCCGCGCGCGAGCCACAAGCTGCACTATGGCACGGCCGTGCTCCACGAAGCGGTCGTTTGCCGTCGCCGTGCAGCGGGCACGATCGCGTGGAACTGGAACGTGGGTATTGCCTCGCCGCCGCTGCCACCCAAGGTCGAGGGGTGCCAATGATCGACGGTTCAATGCAGGACTATGCACTGACTCTCGACAAGTTTCTCTCCCATGCTGCAAAATGGCACCCTCTCGCCGAGGTGGTGTCTGCAGCGGCGGATGGAGCGGTCGAACGCATCAGCTACGCCGCGCTTTATGACCGCGCCCGCGCCGTGTCCGGTGCCCTGCACAGTCTGGGAGTGCGCGGCGGTGATCGGGTTGCGACGCTTGCCTGGAATAGCCAGGGGCATCTCGAAAGCTGGTATGGCATCATCGGCATGGGAGCGGTGTGTCACACGCTAAATCCGCGCCTAACGGCCAAGAATCTCGGGTCGATGCTGGCACAGTCCGGTGCCAGCATCCTGCTGGTCAGCCCGGACCTGCTGTCGCTTGCGCAGGCGGCTACCATCGAGTCCGGCATAGAGTCCGGCATCGAATCAGGTGCGATACGGTATATATTGCTGCTCGATGATAACGGCGACTCGAACGTATCGGGTGATGGGCCGCTTACGGCTGGCTCGCTCGAAACCGCGTTGAACGCCGCATCGACTGACATCGAATGGGGGCGGTTCGACGAAAACACACCGTCTGGCCTCTGTTTCACATCCGGTACCACGGGCGCACCCAAGGGTGTGACCTACACACATCGCGGCTGCTATCTGCATACGATGCGGCAACTTCAGGCCACGGTCATGGGCGTGCGTGCGGATGATGCGGTACTGGCGGTCGTGCCGATGTTTCATGCCAATGCTTGGGGTCTGCCGTTCACGGTTCCTGCGGTTGGTGCGAAGCTCGTCTTGCCCGGTCGCCACAGCGATGGCGCGCATCTGGCCGCGCTGATCCGGTCCGAGGGCGTGACGCTGGGAGTCGGAGTGCCGACCGTCTGGCTGGGATTGGTTGAGCATCTGGAGCGGAGAGGTGGCGAGGTTCCGTCGCTCGAGCGGATTCTCGTTGGCGGGGCGTCGATGCCCCCGGCACTGATGGAGCGGATCGAGCAAAGGCTGGGCGCCGAAGTGCAGACAAGCTGGGGCATGACTGAATTGTCGCCGCTTGGCACTGCGGCGACGCCCGGCGATCCTGGCCGATTGGCGGGTCTTTCGGGGCGACCTGCTATCGGCATAGACCTGCTCCTGACCGACACCAATGGCCGTCCGCTGGCAAATCAGCGCGAAGCCGAGGGGCATTTGCGCGTTCGTGGACCGAGCGTGGTCGAGCGCTATTTCGGAGATGAGGCATCCGCTACCGACGCGGATGGCTGGTTTGACACCGGTGATCTGGCCCGGATCGACATCGATGGTAATTTAAAGATCACGGGTCGGGCCAAGGACCTGATAAAATCGGGTGGTGAGTGGATCAATCCTGCCGAAATGGAGTCGCTGGTCGGCGCGCTGCCGCAGGTCTCGCTGGCCGCGGTGATTGGTCGAACCGATCCGAAATGGGGAGAACGACCGGTGCTGCTGGTCGAAACCTGCAATGGATCAGTCAGCGACGAAGAACTGCTCGCTCCATTGCGCAAGGGAGTCGCGTCCTGGTGGGTCCCCGATATGATCATACGCCTCGAAAGGATGCCGCTTGCGGCGACCGGCAAGATCGACAAAATACAATTGCGGGCTGATTATGGATAAGTGTAGGGCGGTCGAGGCCGGGACTATGAATGTGTCAAAGGAAATGAATTTCGTGTCAAAAGCAAAAACTGCGGTAAAAAAATCGTCGAAGGCGGAGCAGCGCGCCGAGATGATGGAGCAGATCCTTGATACTGCCGAACTTCTGTTTTCGACACACGGCTTTTACGGCGTGACACTGAAAGACGTCGCCAAGCAGGTCGGTGTCCATCATACTTTGCTCAACTATTATTTTGACGACAAGCAGACGCTGTTCGACGCGGTGTTTGCGCGGCGGGCGGTTGTTACGATCGAAAAGCGGATGAAGGCGCTGGACGATTACGACCGCATTGCTGGCGACAGCCCAACGGTCGAGGGGGCGCTGCACGCGTTTCTCGACACCGACCTCGACCTCTATATTGAAGGGGGGGAAGGCTGGAAAAACTATGGCGCCTTTGGTGCACAGGCATCAAACAGTCCGGATGGCGCGGAATATATGGATAAATATTTCGACCCGGTGGTGCTGCGCCTGATCGACATTTTGAAGAAGGCGCTCCCGGACGCGGCCGAGGAAGATATTTTCTGGGGCTATCATTTCGTTACCGGTGCGCTGATGCTGACGCTTGCACGGACCGGGCGCATCGACAAATTGTCGAACGGACTGTGCCAGTCGGAAGATTATTCTGCGGTCAAGCAACGCATGGCCCGATTCATGGCGGCAGGTTTCAAGGAAATCTGCGAGCAACGGGCACAAGTCAAAGACTAAAACTGAAACCAAAGCAGGGAAGCACATCGGCTGGCGCAGCGGCACAATAGTTACATTCACTCACAAGTGAGTTACTGATTGAGAAAGCTACGGGATTATGAGACAATTACAGCCGATTGTGCAGCCACGGAGGTCGAACGGGACAGCTTGCCGGTGAGCGCCGCGCATGGATAAATCTGGCGAGGGCAAGCGGGCAAAAGGCGCGCACCTCGACCAAGACAAATTGGAGAAGGACTTTGGCTACTGAAACGGATGCTATGCCGGATGGCATCGGCAACAAGCAGAATGAGAAGCTCGTCATCACCGCTTCGTCGCTGGGGACGGTGTTTGAATGGTATGATTTCTATCTCTACGGCCTGCTTGCCAGTGTCATTTCGGCAAAGTTTTTTTCGGGGGTCAACGAAACCACGGGCTTCATCCTTGCGCTGTTGGCCTTTGCTTCAGGTTTTGCGGTCAGGCCGTTTGGCGCGCTCGTATTCGGGCGGGTCGGCGATATTGTTGGACGCAAAAAAACCTTTCTTGTCACCATGGCGATCATGGGTCTCTCGACCTTTGCCGTAGGCCTGCTGCCGAGTTATGAAAGCATCGGCATCGCTGCGCCGATCATCCTGATGGCGCTGCGGCTGTTGCAGGGTCTGGCGATTGGCGGAGAATATGGCGGTGCGGCCGTCTATATTGCCGAGCATGCACCGAGCGGGAAACGAGGCTTTTACACCGGCTTCATCCAGACGACCGCAATGCTCGGCCTGATCCTGGCTTCGATGTTCGTCGTCGGGTTGCGCACCACGCTGGATGCCGATGATTTCCTCGCATGGGGTTGGCGCCTGCCGTTCCTGTTCTCGATCGTGCTTTTGCTGGTCGCGCTCTGGATCCGGCTGCAGCTCAACGAAAGCCCGGTATTTCAGCGGATGAAGGAACATGGCGCGACGTCAAAAGCACCGCTGAAAGAGGCCTTCGGACAGTGGAAAAATCTCAAAATCGTGCTTATCGCGCTGTTCGGCGCGGTTGCCGGGCAAGCGGTGATCGGCTTTTCGGGTCATCTCTATCCGCTGTTCTTCCTGGAAAAAATTGCCAAGGTCGATGGTGCTACCGCCAACTTCCTGGTGGCGACCGCGCTGACCATCACCATTCCCCTTTATGTTTTCTGGGGCTGGCTGAGCGACAAGATCGGCCGCAAGCCAATCATGATGACGGCCTGTGTTATCGCCGTTTTTGCCTATTTCCCGCTCTACAGCGCGTTGGTCAGCGCCGCGAACCCGGCAATGGCGGCGGCTATCGAACGCGCGCCGGTGCGCATCGTGGCCCACGGTGCCGAATGTTCGTTCCAGTTCGATCCAATCGGCGGCAACACGTTCGACAAGACAAGCTGCGATATCGTAAAATCCTATCTCGCCAAGAGCGGGATCAATTACGAGAATATCGAAGCGCCAATCGGTACTATCGCATCGGTCCGCATCGGAAATCGCAGCATCACTGCCCCTGACCCCACTCTTGTCGCAGGGGAAACCAAGGCTGATGCTATTGCCGCTTTCGGTTCTGATGTGCAGAGGGAATTGGTGGCCGCAGGCTATCCCACCGATGCAGACCCGGACAAGATTGACCGGTTCAAGGTGATCGTGATCCTGTGCATGCTCGGGACGCTGGGAACGATGGTCTACGGGCCGCTGGCAGCTTTGTTGGTCGAATTGTTTCCCGCCCGTATCCGCTATTCATCATTGTCTCTGCCCTATCATATCGGCAACGGCTGGATCGGCGGTTTCATGCCAACGGTGGCCTTCGCAATGGTCGCGGCGACCGGTAGCATCTACCAGGGGCTTTGGTACGCCATCGTCATCGCCGGTATCACTGCGGTGGTCGGGATATTGTTTCTTCCGGAAACCTACAAACGCGACATCGAAGCGGACTAGAGCCTCAACCCATCGCCGCCGCGACCAGCAGATGCCGGAATGCGGCGCAGGTTTCTGCCACGGATGGAGCCGAGACGCAGCGCGCATCGTCGTCGGCGACGTGGTGAAAGCGGTGAACACCGAACACACCGGCGACCGATGGATAGCCTGCGGCAATGATAGCGGTTAACTCGCCCGCCGATAATTTATCGCTGGGATAGGGGCCTTCGAGACCGGCCAGTCCCTTGAACAGGCGCTGTGCTGTGGCGAGCAGTGGCGGGCTGACCACCAGATAGCGCTGCGAATCCGTTCCCGGCAGCGGTGCCAGCCCGAACAATCCTTCGTGCCAATCGCGCGCGGCGAGATTGGCTCCGAGATGCAACCAGAAGTGGGTGTTTTCAGGCTTGGGGGCTGTCGCCTTCAGCGATTCCTCGGCGCCCAGATTCTCATATTCATGACCGCTGTTGCATAGAAAGGCGAGATTATGATCGGGCAGCAACAGCGGCGTGCGACGCGCCAGATCCAGCCATGCCGCGATGCCGCCGCCGCGCTCTGCCGCACAACCGAACCAGCCCGAACGAGGCGTCGAGACGACGATCCATTTCGCTTTTTGCCGGTCCATCCGGCCGATCACATTGAACGCCGGTCGGCGGCCACCCTGTCCGGTCAGGGTTACGGTCGCAGCAGCATGTGTCATCGCGGCACCGAGGAACGGCGCCGCATCCGCCGGCGCAAGCAGGCCAACCGGTCCGGCAAACATCGGAGCGCGGCCATCGGCATTGAGCGCGATGAACTTGCCGGTTGGACCGCTGGTGATAATGACGGCCGCCTTTGCACCACCGGAAAAGGCAGCGTCGACTGGCCCGCGGATGGACTTCGAAAAAGCGGAGGACCAACGACCATATGGCAAGTCGACAAGCGCAATTGCCCCCTGCAGGGAACCATCAGCCCGACCCGCGCCATCAACACGTACCAGCGGTCCCGATACGCCGCTAGCATCCGTCGGTACGACAATGGGCTGCGGCCACAGCGTCGCCTGCGCGCCGCCGATGGCGATTTTACAAGTTGCACGGTCAAAATAAGGAACTGAGAGCGCCGGTTTCTCGACTGCGAACCCGGTTTTCTCGAGCTCTTTGGCAAGCCAGTGTCCGCACGCTGCATCTCCCTGGCTTCCCGACTGTTTGCTGCCAAATCCGATATAGCGGGTGAGATCTTCCGCAATCGAATCCGGCGCTGCTACTCCGCGCCCTTTCGCGTTTGCCGGGATCGCTGCCGTAAGGGACAAGCTGCCTGCGCCAGCCAGCACTTCGCGTCGCGTCGGTCCGTTCATCGCCTTATCTCCTGATCGCGCCGCCCTTGTTCGATTGCCCAAATTCTGTCGAACAGGCCGAAGCGCGCTTGATATTCACTAGCGAGTGAGTGTAAAGCGCGTGCCAAACAATGGCAAGCATGGTGGCTATGGCAGAAGGAGGAACAGGATGGGCGCAATCGCAGTTCGGATCGTAGCGTGTATCGTGGCCCTGATCGCAATCATCAGCAGCACCCCGTCTCCTGCTTCATCGCAATCCAGATCCATATTACAGATCGCACAAGGCCGGATCGCTGGCCTTTCCGATGGTGATCTCAACGTCTTCAAGGGTATCGCCTATGCCTTGCCACCAGTGGGCGAACGGCGCTGGCGCCCGCCTGCAGCACCCAGGCCATGGCGCGGCATATTTGATGCCAGTGCATTCGGTGCCAGCTGTGCCCAGCCGCCATATCCTGCCAACAGCGTCTATTTCGAAGCGCTGGCAGCGACCAGCGAAGACTGTCTGACACTCAATATCTGGGCACCGAAAGACGCCAGGGATGCAGCCGTTATTGTCTGGATCCACGGCGGTGGGCTGCAACGCGGAACAAGCGCGAGCCCGATGTATGACGGAGCCGAATATGCCAGGCGCGGCATCATCTTTGTGTCGATCAACTATCGGCTCGGCATTTTTGGCTGGCTCGCGCATCCCGGCCTTAGCGCTGCATCGCCCGAGGGTATTTCCGGCAATTACGGGCTGCTCGACCAGATTGCAGCGCTGACATGGGTTCGGGATAATATCGGGACATTTGGGGGAGATTCGCGAAATGTGACCGTGATGGGCGAATCGGCTGGGGCGCTGAGCATTACCTATTTGCTCGCAAGTCCGCGCGCTCACGGACTGTTCGCGAAAGCGATCATCCAGAGCACGAATATCCGAGCGGTGCCGCGACTTGCCGAAAGCGCGTTCGGGCTACCTTCTGCCGAAGCAATCGGGACAATGCTGGGTCAGGATATTGACGCGCTCCGGGCCTTGGATACCGACTCGCTAATCGACAAGGCTGTGCAAGCGCACTTTCCTGCTCAGCCGACCATCGACGGCAATATATTGCCCGCTCAGGTGGTCGACGTTTTCGATCGGAGGGAGCAGGTGAAGGTTCCGATCCTGACCGGTTTCAACAGCGGCGAAATCCGTTCGCAACGGGCGCTGATTCCTGCGACGCCAAGCGAACCGGCCGCTTATGAAGCGGAAATCAGGCGGCGCTATGGTCAACTTGCACCCGCCTATCTGAAGCTTTATCCCGCCTCCGATATTGAAGAAAGCCAGCTCACCGCGACGCGCGACGCCGTTTATGGCTGGGCGAGCGAGCGACTGGTCAGGCAGCAGAGTGCCGCGGGGCAGCCTGCTTATTCCTATATCTTTGATCATTGCTACGAGGCGGCGCGAGCGCGCGATCTGTGCAATTTTCACGCGGGAGAACTGCCCTTCAGTTTTGGCCGGGCCGGCAGCGACGACCATTTGCCCCCGAACTGGCCGGTGCCTGGTGATGCTGCCGATCGTGCGCTTTCAGCAGCCATGATAGACTATTGGACGAGCTTTGCCGCGACAGGGGTGCCATCGGTGGCCGCCGGCATGGCCTGGCCCCCTTTTTCGGATGGTTCCGCCCGCATGCGGTTTGCCGAAATTCCGGTGGTAGAACATGGTCAGGCAGACAATATGTTTGCATTTCAGGAGCAGTTGATGATCCGGCGGCGATGCAATGGCGAGCAATGGTTTATCAACATGGATCCGGTCGAGCCCTGTCCCCGGTAAGACGTGCTCCCGACGTCTTGACCGCTGTGGATCGACTCGATCGGAACTGAAATCCCCGCGGACGTCTGACCACTGTTACCGGAACGAGAAATACGGTCCTAGCCGTTCCCTGATTATCGAGATCGACTCATCACCGGAAAACATTGCCTCGTAGCGGGCAGACCGCATCGGGATTGAATCAATATTCACACCGGGCACAGCGCCTCCGTTCACACCAGTCCACCGGGACCAGTCCTCAAGTGACGCGCTGGTTGTCGGTGGCACGAAGCCCGGGAGTCCGAAGGCAGCAACGCCATCGACCTGATGGTCGTATCCAAGGTTGCCAAAGGTGTAGCTCACCCCGACATGACTCGCTTCTTCGCCCGCCAGGAAACCGCGGAAGCTCGCGGTGCAATCGCCGCTACCGCCGCAAAGAGGGCCGCCACCGGTAACCAGAAACATGTCCTGACCCGAGCCGAATGTGTAGGCATAGTCGCCGGTCAGTTCGACGGGACGGCCGCCGTTGCTGGCGTCCGCCGCGCCGCCAGGCGTGCCGAAGTTATAGGCATCGCCGCCGATAGAAACCTGGAAATCAAATCCAACCCTCGGCTGCGCTGCACCAAAGGCGACCGCGAGATTGCCGACGAAGAGGCCCGGTTTCAGCGAACCGTCGCGGTTGGTCGGTGCGGTTTGGCTGACCAGTTCATAGGTAACGGTACCTGTAGTCGGTATATTGGAAGGCGGTGCTCCGGTGATCAAATGCCAGCCCTGATTGGCGGTCATTGCAATTTCAGAAGATCCGCCTGTTGTGCCATCGGCCCACCGCGCCCAGCTGATAATCTCGCCTACACTACCGGCTTCTATTTGCCTGGCGGTACCGATGGTCGGGTGCTCATTGGCTATGGTATAGTCATTCAGCGTCCAGACGTAAGCGATCGGCGCACCGGCATAATCCGAATAGGTCACATCGACCGGCTGGCGGGCATCGATGCCAACTCTGGTACCGGAATAAGCGAGCAACTGGCCCGACCGGGTCGTCCCGCCCGGCGGAACAGGATCGGTTCCGCCGCCATTCAGAGCGAATATTCCCAGACCAACGGCTTGCACAAATCCGGCGGACGAGCTGTCATTCACATTGAAGCCAAGCCCGATATAAGCGCCATCTGCGCCATAGAGCTGGCCGCTGACATTGCCGTTGCAGGTGCCCTTGCAGGCATCGCCGCCAAAAGCGGTGATCGGTACAGCCCCGCCAAAGGTGAAATCAGACTGGATCACATAGTCTGACTGCGAGGGATCTTCCGCGCCGCCAACGGTAGAGGTCCGCCACATATAATTGCCGACATTCAGCTCCAGATCCCAGCCTATCGGATTGACAGCACCAGTGGCTATGGCAAGTTTACCAGAGAAGGTTCCGGGCGCTGCGCTTCCGTCAGACAAGGTCGCTCGCGTCGAACCGACCAGATCATAGGTCAACAGACCGGAGCGATTGAACGAGGTAGACGCCGTCCCGCTCATGACATGAAAACCCTGGTTTGCGCCATAGGCGATGCCGTTGATCGTCCCGTTCGTCCAGCGTGCAAAGGCAACATCATCAAACGCACCAAATTCAGCGACTTCCGCGTCGCCAATTGCTGTTGTGCCGGTAAAGCTGCTCGCGAATTTCTGGATTTTTCCTTCTACCAACTCGACGTTGCCCAGCCCGAAATCCACCAATCCGGTTGCCCCGAAGGCATAGGTGAGTTGATTGCTTCGGGTTTCTGTAGGTCCCGGAGTCGGAGTTGGAGTCGGCGTCGGCGCAGGCGTAGGCGTAGGTGTTGGTGTTGGTGTTGGTGTGGGCGTGGGCGTCGGAGTCGGCGTGGGGGTTCCGCCGGTACCACCGCCATATTGCGGGGGAACGGTGTAACCCGC
>TARA_R110001599_G_scaffold12117_9_pt1 | contig 13739 bp, 14 predicted proteins | sample TARA_R110001599 | Tara Oceans TARA_R110001599 (sample SAMEA4398360) | marine metagenome | biome: Polar Biome; feature: [MES] marine water layer (ENVO:01000295) within the mesopelagic zone...; material: water (ENVO:00002006), including particulate matter (ENVO:01000060) such as...... | reverse complement strand
AAATACGAATCGAAAGCTGCGCAGGATGCGAATCTTGAAATGCTGATCGAATGGATAAAACAATACGATCAGCGGACGGATGAATTTTCTTATTCGGCGCATCGTCGTCTTTTTGACGATTTTACCGGGCCAAAACGAGAGTTTAATGCTAACGATCGAGGGGAATAGTTCTGTTCTGTGAGGATTGCCAGTTTGTTGGCAACCCTCACTACTTTGCTCAGTAGCAATTAGCTTTTGCGAAGCTCGAGCCGTGCTAAAGCTCGCTCGCCTGCGGCAAGTACTTGCTTGGGGGCAGTGCCGCCAATGTGATCTCGGGCATTGACCGAGCCTTCTAGAGTCAGCACGTCAAACACGTCTTGTTCAATATCGGCGCTAAAGGTTTGCAATTCAGCAAGACTCATTTCCGATAGGTCTTTGTTTTCGGCTATGCCATAGGCAACTGATTTACCGACAACTTCGTGAGCGTCACGGAAGGGCAAGCCTTTGCGCACTAGATAGTCGGCGAGATCGGTCGCAGTCGAGAAGCCGCGCATAGCCGCTTCGCGGGTAACGTCGGCGTTCACGGTAATGGCGGGAACCATGTCGGCGTAGGCTTTTAGGCAGTCTTTAACTGTATCGATAATATCGAATAGAGGCTCTTTGTCTTCTTGGTTGTCTTTGTTGTACGCCAGCGGCTGTGATTTCATTAGTGTTAATAAACTAATCAAATGGCCGTTCACCCGACCGACTTTGCCGCGAATGAGTTCGGGTACGTCTGGGTTTTTCTTTTGGGGCATGATCGATGAGCCAGTGCAGAAGCGGTCTGGCAATTCAATAAACTTGAACTGGGCCGAGGTCCACAACACCAGTTCTTCGCTGAACCGTGACATATGCGTCATAAGCAAACTCGCTGCCGCGGCGAATTCAATGGCAAAGTCGCGGTCGCTGACCGAGTCCAGCGAGTTCTCGGTTGGGCGGTCAAAACCCAATAATTCGGCACTGTAGTGGCGGTCGATTGGGTATGTAGTGCCAGCTAATGCGGCGGCGCCAAGAGGACATTGGTTTAAGCGGGCGGCGCAATCCTGAAAGCGACTGTAATCACGTTCCAACATTTCGTTCCAGGCCAGCATGTGGTGACCAAAGGTCACTGGTTGGGCGGTTTGTAAATGGGTGAAGCCCGGCATAATGGTGTTGGCTTCGCGTTTCGCCAATTCAATTAGACCCTGCTGCAGGCGGCTCAATTCGATAACAATTAGCGCTAATTCATCGCGTAAATAGAGGCGAATATCGGTGGCGACTTGGTCGTTGCGAGAGCGGCCGGTGTGCAACTTTTTACCGGTAATGCCGATTTTGTCGGTGAGCCGCGCCTCAATGTTCATGTGCACGTCTTCAAGACTGATCGACCACTCAAAGCGTCCGCTGAGAATCTCGGCGCGAATCTCCTCTAGGCCTTCTTGAATTTTGCTGAGCTCGTCGGTGGTTAATACGCCGACCTTGGCAAGCATGGCGGCGTGTGCGAGTGAGCCATTAATATCGTGGTGATACAGGCGCTGATCAAAGCTAATGGACGCCGTAAAGCGTTCTACGAACTGGTCCGTGGCCTCAGTAAAACGGCCGCCCCAGGGCTTAATGCTCGGATCTTTGTCACTCATTGCGCTGTAATTCCTGTATCACTTAGCTGCGGACACACTCTTTGGCTTTGCGCCGTAGGGACCGTCAGCGGTTGAAAAGCCGCCATTATAGCAGTTTTGTTGGCGGCCGCCTGTGCGGCCGTCATGTAATAAAGTTGTCATAGGCCGTCGCCATACTGCTCTTCCTGAAAATAGGCTAATAACAGAAGGGTGCGCAATGACCGACATTAGTTCCCCCCGCGCGAAACTGGTGGAAATGCTCTGGCAGCTGAAGTTGGGATACGACAAGCAGGGCGACAAGGGCGTTCGTTATATCCACTTTAATACCCTATTAAATGACCCAGCCTACCGCAAAGAGTTAATTGACCAGGCGGCGGTGAGCAGCAACGCCGAAATAAGCGAGCTGGGCTTGGCGCTGCGTCGTATTAATATCAATACCGCGCTTACGCAGGGGCGTCACGAACGGCGGGTGACGACTATGAACCCGGACATTGCCGAAACCATTGGTTTTAAAGCGCCGTCCTCATCGACTACGTCTTCTTTACGTAAATTTCTATTGATTGCCGCCGTGTTATTGCTCGGCGGCTTGGTGGGCGCGGGCATCTTTAGCGATGAGCTAAAAACGCGGTATAGCGGTACGCAAGTAGTGAGCGGCTCGCTACAGGGTGACCAATTGTGGACGGCCGACAAGACCTGGGTGCTCGATGGCATTGTGTACCTTGAAGCGGGCGGGCGCTTGGTCATAGAAGCCGGCACGGTTGTGCAGGGGCGCGCGGCTAGCGCTTTACTGGTAACCCGTGATGCAACGATACACGCGCGTGGAACCGCCAGTGCGCCAATCGTCTTCACCAGCGCGGTGGCGCCGGGCAAGCGTCAGGCTGGTGATTGGGGCGGTTTAGTTTTACTGGGCAATGCGCCGGTAAATAATGCAGATGCGCATATAGAAGGCTTGGATGCGGGCGATACCCGCGGCCTATTTGGCGGCCAAGACGTCACGGATAATTGCGGTGTTTTGGAGTTTGCTCGTATTGAATTCGCTGGCTTTGAGGTATACGCCAATAATGAGCTAAATGGTCTAACCTTGGGCGGCTGTGGCAGTAAAACCATTATTCGTAATGTGCAGGTGCACCGTGCCTTGGATGACGGAATCGAAATTTTTGGTGGCAATGTCGACCTCCGCCATATATTGATTACCGGCGCGGCGGACGACTCTCTAGACTGGGACATGGGCTGGACTGGTCGAGTGCAGTTTTTGCAAGTTCAGCAATACCCTGGTGTGGGCGACAATGCTTTTGAGGCCGACAATGACGCTCGCAATTATTACGCGGAACCAGTGTCGGAACCGACCTTTTACAATGTCACCTTGCAAAGCATGCAGAGCGGTGACAAGCACCAGCGCGCAATGACCTTGCGGCGGGGAACCGGTGGGCATTTCCACAATGTGCTTATTGATGGCTTTTCTGGTGAAGCCATCGACATAAAAGATCGCAGCACGGTGGAGCGTATTGAGAGCGGTCAGCTTAGTTTTGGTGGCATACTCATTGCTGACATCGGTAGTGGTGGTCGCAGTTATTTTGCCGTTGAGACAGGAGATCAAGACGATGATGGTGGTTTTGATGAGGCGGTCTACTTTAGCGCAAAGGCGGATCTAGGGACTAGCCCCCAATTCGTTCATCGATTGCAGGGCGAAACCGACCATGACTATCGGCTCGCGGCGAGTTCACCGGCGAGAAACCATTCACAGGGAATCCCTCAGGGCGAATTTTGGGATGAGGCTGCTAATTATCGCGGGGCGTTCCGGCCGGGCGCGAATGTGATGTGGACAGAGGGTTGGACGGCCTACCCAATTAACTGAGGCTGATACGCGATTGCGGGTTTGGGCCGTGCTCGCGGCCAAAGCCTCAACTGATTGTATTCGCGCTATTTTTTGAATATGCGCTCTTCCGTATGCCTGCTATGCTCTTAGTTTACCCAGCTAAATTATTGACATAGGCAGGCACTGTGCAGCGACGCGAAGTAGATAAACCTCTGAACGACCGAATTAGCCGTATTTCTTTTATTGGCGAGCTTCTCACGCCGCAATCACTGCTGCTAATTGTGTTGTTGGCGGTGCTCTTGTCACTGTCATTGACGATTTTGAAATCGGGTTTGCAAAACTTTGATTGGTTTTTGCTGGGCATGTCTGGCATGTACATCATTTGGTGTTTGCTTGGTGCGGCGACCATTTTGAGCTGGTGCAAACCATTTTTTCAGAAGACCAGCACCGCCTACACTGCGGGCATCAGTTTTGTGATTGGTTTGTGTTGGGTCACCGTAGTCACGGTCACCGCCCAATGGCTGGCTAGCGGGGTTATGCAGGGCGAGGCTTGGAATATAGATTTTTGGCAGGTGGCCGACACGCTCGCGGTGGCGAGTCTTATTCTCGGCGTGGGCATGCGTTACGCCTATCTTAGCCTGCAATTTAGATTGCGTGAGCAAAGTGTTTTGCACGCGCGCCTCGACGCGCTGCACTCGCGAATTCGCCCGCATTTTTTGTTTAATACCCTCAATAGTATTAGCAGCTTGATTAGTGTCGAGCCAATGAAAGCAGAGCAGGCCGTTGAAGATCTGGCTGCCTTATTTCGGGCCAATCTACAGGGCGGTATGAGCATGGTGCCCTGGGTTGAGGAGCGTGATTTATGTGAGCGTTATTTGCGCATTGAAAACGCGCGGCTCGGGGATCGTTTAAAGGTCGATTGGCAGCAAGCTGAGCTGGGCGACAAAGTTTTGGTGCCTTCGCTGTTATTGCAGCCCCTTTTAGAGAATGCCATTTTACATGGTATTCAACAGCTGCCTGATGGTGGATCGGTCGTGGTGAAGGCTAGGCTAAACGGCGATATGGTTGAAATTGACATTATCAATCCATTGGCGGCCACAGCCGAGAGTGCCAGCGGCAACGGCATGGCCAATGAAAACATCCGGCTGCGTTTGCAAGTGTTGTTTGGTGATCGCGCAAAATTCAGCGCGAGCCAATCAAATGGTCACTATCACGCCCACGCGTCTTTTCCTTTGGCCTACGAACGCAGGGCAATGGCGCGGTGAGAGTAATGCTGGTAGACGACGAGCCACTCGCGCGCCAGCGCGCTGCGCGCTTATTGGCTGAGTTAGACAATATTACTGTGGTGGGCGAGGCCGCGAATGCAGAGCAGGCGTTAAGCGAATTTGAGCGCAGTAGCCCCGATGTGGTGCTGTTGGATATATCGATGCCCGGCATGAGTGGCATTGAACTCGCCGAGCGGCTCAGTGAGTATGAACCCGCCCCGGCCGTGGTGTTTTGCACGGCTTACGATGAATACGCCATCGCCGCGTTTGAAAGTCACGCAATGGGATACCTGCTTAAACCTATTCAGCGCGATAAGCTCGCTGGGGTTTTTTCGCGTCTGGCCCGCTTAAATCAAGCCCAGTTATCGGCGCTGGCAGAATTAACGGTGAATGACGAGCGCAATGAAGCGCGCCAACAGCTGTGTGCTAATAGCCCGCAGGGCATGAGCTTGTTGCCGATATCGGCGGTTCGCTATTTTTACGCTGACAATAAATACGTAAGTGCGGTGCATCCCGAGGGAGAACTACTGCTAGACGAGAGTCTTAAAGAATTAGAAGATGAGTTTGCCGAGCAATTTGTACGCATTCATCGCAATGCACTGGTTGCCTTGGCGTATCTGCAGGGCATTGAGCGGGCTGGCATTGGCGCATATCGGGTGAGACTGCAGGGCATAGAGGAAGGTCCGCAAATCAGTCGCCGCCATTTGCCGGCGCTGCGGGCTAGGCTAAACCGAAAGCCTTAGCGAATATTATTGGCTTCCCGTCACTACTGGCGGCAGTAGACCGCCTTAAATGGTTTTGTCAGCGCCGCTGCTGACGTATCATGGAAGTCTACCTTGTCTTACGGAATGCCTTATGTCCGATAATCTTATCCGCATCGCCACTCGCGAGAGTTTGCTGGCCCTCTGGCAGGCGGAATTCATCAAAGCCGAATTACAGAAAGCCCACCCCGGTTTACAAGTAGAACTGCTGGGAATGACCACCCGTGGCGATCAGTTATTGGATTCGCCCTTGTCTAAAATTGGCGGCAAAGCCTTATTTGTAAAAGAACTCGAGCAAGCATTGCTTGAAGGTCGCGCTGATATTGCCGTGCATTCAATGAAAGACGTGCCGATGGAATTCCCTGAGGGGCTAGGGCTCGCGATAATTTGCGAGCGCGAAGATCCTCGCGATGCCTTTGTCAGCAATCAATTCGACACCGTTGAATCCCTGCCTCAGGGTGCCAGAGTGGGCACCTCGAGCCTGCGCAGAGAGTGCCAATTGCGCGCACTGCGCCCCGATTTGCAGATCTCCAGTTTGCGCGGCAATGTGCAAACCCGTCTACGCAAGCTCGACGAGGGTGAGTTTGACGCAATTATTCTCGCTTCGGCTGGCTTAATTCGCCTCAAGTTGGAGGAGAGAATTGCCTCTTATATGCCGGTAGAAACTAGTTTGCCCGCCTGTGGTCAGGGCGCGGTAGGCGTTGAAACCCGCATTGACGATGAGCGCGTTAAGGCGCTGTTACAGCCGCTGCACAATAGTATTAGTGCCACTCAGGTCATGGCCGAGCGGGCGATGAACCGTCGCCTCGAAGGCGGTTGCCAAGTGCCCATCGCAGGCTATGCCATTGCCGACCCAGCTGACCCGAGTCAGCTCTGGTTGCGGGCACTGGTGGGTGAGCCCAGCGGTGAAAAAATACTTACTGCGCAGGCGCGTGGACCTAAAGATCAGGCTGAAGCGCTAGGCATTGCGGTGGCCGACGATTTGTTGGCGCAGGGCGCGGGCGCCATCTTGCAGGCGGTGTATGGCAACAGCAAGCCTGCCTGATCTTGCCGATTTGCGGGTATTAGTTACCCGCCCATCAGATCGCAGCACGGAGTTAGTCGCCGCATTAACCGTGGCGGGTGCTGAAGTGCTGTCGCAACCGCTATTGAATATTGCGCCATTGTCTGCAGATATGCACGGAGCGCAATTGCAGCGTTGCCGACAGTTGTTTATGAATTTAGACAACTACCAACATTTGATTTTTATAAGCGTGAACGCGGTGCATTATGGGCTAGACGCCATTGACCAGTTTTGGCCGCAATGGCCGCTTGGTGTTCAGGTGCACGCCATAGGGCAGGCGACCGCGGCGGCATTGGCGGCACGTGATATTGACGTGCAGCTGGCAGACGATGTTGCCATGAACAGCGAAAGTCTACTGGCTACCCCAGCCTTGCAGCACTTACAAGGCCAGAAAGTACTTATAGTCAGGGGGCTCGGTGGCCGCGAGTATTTGGCGGAGCAAATTTCGGCGCGCGGTGCGCAGGTAGACTATGCTGAGTGCTATCAGCGTAAAAGCCCAGAACTTGATAGTCGCCAATTTCACGCTTTACTGTTACAAAAAAATATTAATATTGTTTGCGTAAACAGTGGCGAGACCTTGCATTATTTTAGTACTTTGCTAGCAGAGTTGGCGCTGAATTATACCGTATTAGTACCGGGTGAACGGGTAGCTCGCTTAGCGGAATCGCTAGGTTTTACTCAAATAATTCAAGCTGAAAACGCTGGAACGGCGGCGACTTTAGCCGCGCTAAGGCGCTATATGCGTAGATAGGCGGGCTGTGCAAATATAGCCACAGCGCCTTTAAACTGTGTATTTGAACAGAGAGACAATAATGAGCGGTGACAAACCGGAAGATAAAAAAGACGTCGCGGCGGAGTCGGTTCCAGCGGCCCCCGTTCCACCCGCTGCTGCAGCGAAAAAGCCGGAAGTAAAACCGGCTGAACCCCCAAAAGCTGCGGCGGCGAAACCAGAACAGCTAAAACCAAAGCGGACCGGCGTCGTCATCGCCTTGCTGGCATTACTAATTGCCGTTTTGGCCTTGGCGCTATCGGCATGGTTATACCAACAGGATTATTTAGCGTCGCTGACCAAGGACACCACCGTAAGTGATTTGCGGTCAGATATCCAAAGCCTTTCAGCTTCGCAGGCCGAGTTCGTCGCTAGCTTGTCGGCACAGCGTGAAGCGCTGGCGCAGTTGCGACTCGACAGCAACGGTCAGCTGAGTGCGCTCAATCGCCGTAGTCAAGAAGTTGAAACAAAACTACAGTCTCTCGCCACGGTCGATCGCCGTGACTGGCTATTGGCAGAGGTTGAATACTTGCTGCGGCTGGCGAATCAGCGTGCACAATTGAGCCACGACCCCCGCGCTGCCGCACAACTACTGAGTAGCGCCGACGCCATCTTAAGAGAGTTAGACGACACAGCCTTACACCCGGTGCGAGCTGAGCTGGCTAAGGAAATGAGTGCCTTACAAAATAGCGCTGATATCGACATCGAAGGCGTATATCTGGCCCTTCAAGGTTTGGCGACTGAGGCGGCGAAGCTTCAGCTATACCAAGCGCCAAGTTTTGTTGCAGAAGAAACTGAGGAAGTGACCGGCGAATGGCAGGAGCGGCTGCAGAATGGTTTAGATCGCGCGTGGAGTAAATTGCGCAGTTATATTCGGATACGTCATCACGATGAGGGATTTAAAGCTCAGCTGGCACCGGAGCAGGAGGCTGCGCTGCGCGCGAGCTTGCGGCTCATGTTTGAACAGGCGCAAATGGCATTGTTGGCGAATCGCCCGGTGCTCTACCAGCGCGCCTTAGATAAAGCCGCGGTGTGGCTGCAAGAATACTACCAACTCGACGACCATCGCGATGGTTTGTTAAAGCAAATTGCCACTGTTCGCGATATGCCGGTCAGCCCCGAAATGGCAGATATTTCAGGCTCCTTACGCAGCTTGAAAGTGTATTTAAAAAGTCATCGCTGGCAGCAAGAGGTACGTAAATGAAAATCTTCATTGCGGTACTGCTGGCCTTAGCGCTGGCCGCGGGTCTGGCCGCGGCCATACAGCAGGATTCGGGCTATATTTTAATTGCCTACAATCAAACGACTGTCGAAATGACAATATGGGTTGGCGTGGGTGTATTAAGCGTGTTCTTAATACTGGTTATGTTAATTTTTATGAGTCTGCGACGGGGCGCCAAAGTATCCGACAGCATTGGCTCCTTTTGGAGCGTGCGCCGAGCGGAACGGGGGCGCAGCCACACCACCTTAGGAATGATCGCCTTTATTGAAGGTAATTGGGCGAAATCGCGCAAATTGCTCACCGACTCCGCAAAAGACACTGAAACGCCACTTATTAATTATTTGTTGGCGGCGCGTGCGAGTCACGCGCTTGGCGATACCCCTGGCAGCCGGCATTATTTGGGTCTAGCCGAGCAGACGACGAATAAAGCCAGTATTGCGGTGGCGTTAACCCAGGCAGAAATGCAGGTAGAAAGCGGCAGTTTAGAAGAGGCGCTTGCAACATTAACCCGTGCCCGACGTAATGCTGAGCGACACCCATCAGTGCTAACGCTGCTTAAAAAAGTGTATATCGGCTTACGAGACTGGAATTCCCTACTGGCCTTAATGCCAGATTTGCGTAAACACGGCGGCCTCAGTGATGAGCGATTGGCAGAATTAGAGCGGCAGGCTTTAATGGGCCAGCTCGAACACACCGCTCAGCAAGGTGACATTGGCGCATTGCAGCAGTGGTGGAAGCACGTGCCTCGCACTTGGCATCGGGATAACGGCCTTTTGTTGGCGTATTGTCGCGTGCTTGTTGCGGCAGGTGATGCCGACAGCGCCGAGAAACTACTGCGGCAGTCGTTAAAACTGAATTGGCACAGTGACTTGCTGAAACTGTACGGCCTAATTGCCGGTAGTGACCTTGCACGCCAGCTCAGTGCGGCAGAGTCGTGGATTAAAGATCACGGCGATGATGCGGTGCTGTTTTTAACGCTTGGCCGCTTAGCATTGCGTAATGAGCTGTGGGGTAAGGCCAGGGAGTATTTTGAACAAGGCTATCAGCTTAGTCCCAATGCTGAGCTGTGCTTTGAGCTTGGTCGGCTGATGGCCAATTTGGACGAGCCAGCGGCGGCTGAGCGCTATGCCCAAGAAGCGCTGCAGCTTCAGGGCCAGTCGCTGCCAAGCTTGCCGCAGCCGTCATTAAGCAAGCTCAAGGATTAACCTAGGCTGTGAATATTACTGCACTTGAAAAAATGCTGGCCAAAGGCAATGACAGCGCCATGCTGCGCTTTGGCCTTGGCAAAGCGTATCTCGATGATCAAAATGCCGAAATTGCCATTGGCCATTTTCGGCATTGTGTTGGCATGGATCCCAGTTATTCAGCGGCGTGGAAGCTATTGGGCAAGGCGCTATTGCAAGGTGGCGATGCCAGTGAAGCAGAAACGGCTTGGCAGCAAGGTTTAGCGGCAGCGCAAGAAAAAGGCGACAAGCAAACCGAACGAGAAATCACCGTGTTTTTAAAGAAGCTGAGCAAGCGCTAGGGCGCTCGTTGTGCCGCTTTAATAATACGAAGCGAACGTTTAAGGAGTACGTTCGATTGAGCTGAGGTGTTTGTTTACAGGGAGTAAGCTGATGTCGAACATAGAAAGTATTATTTCGGGGCTAATTCGTCGTGCTGGTGGCTACGTTAAGTATGCCGCTGATAGTGGCGGCCCCGCCCATTTTGGGATTAGTCAGCACACGCTGTCTATCTACTTAGGTCGGAATGCAAGCACTGCTGAGATCGAAAATCTAGATCAGTCTCTCGCGCATAAAATTTACCGACAGAACTATTACCTCGCGCCGGGCATTGATCAGCTACCCGCAATGATTCAGGGGTTTGTGTTTGACAGCGCGGTGAATCATGGCCCCGAACAGGCATTATTGTTTGTGCAGCGTAGCTGTAATTTATTGGGCGCGAAGCCAGCACTGAACGAAGATGGTGTAATGGGGCCTCATACTCGCAATGCGGCAGAGACCGCGGCGCGTCAGTTTTCATCGCGATTGATGCGAACCTTGTTGGCCGAACGTCGAAATTTTTATTTTAAACTGATCGAAGCCCGACCCGCGCAGCAAGTCTTGTTAAAATCGTGGTTAAATCAACTAGCGGAATTTGACAGTAGTGACACGTGGATAGTGTGAGCGGCGTTATTGTGCTAGAAATAGTGTTTGTGCGCTCTACTAGTTGAGCTTTGCACAATACTCTTAGCGGGATGATTTAATGATTTCGAGGCTACCTCGGTGGGTGGAGTACGGCGCTTTTGTGCTGGCGTTTGTCGCGGGCAATGTGAATGCAGTTGGTTTAATGGGGTTTAAACATCAGTCTATTTCCCACCTGTCCGGTACGGCAACACTACTCGGAACTGGCTTAAGCCAAGGTACATTGAGCAGCACGCTTCACTTGCTCGGGATCCTGCTCAGCTTTCTCTTTGGCGCCGCAATATCTGGTGTATTTCTTTCAAGTGACTCCCTGAAGCTGGGCAGGCATTACGATACTTTGCTGGTGTTTGAAGGCAGCTTATTACTTGTCTCAATTTACTTTCTAAATAATGGCTCATTGCTCGGCCATTACACCGCCTCAGCCGCCTGCGGCTTGCAGAACGCCTTGGCGTCTAGTTATAGCGGTGCGGTGGTGCGGACCACGCATGTTACGGGGATATTTACGGATCTCGGTTTGATGCTCGGCGCTAAATTGCGCGGCGGTCAATTCGACAAGCGCAAAGCGCTGCTATTTGTATTGATCATCTTCGGCTTTATTTTAGGCGGTACACTCGGCGCCTATTTGTTTAGCCTGTGGCAATTTTTTGCTTTAGGTTTGCCCGCGATGATTTGTTTTTTATTAGCCATCGGCTATCGAGTTTATCGTGCGGCTGCACGCAGGAATCTGCGCGTTTCATAAGCAGAATAGTCGAGCTAGCTAATTCCACTAAGCACTTGGGAAAAGAAATGGAAGCAAGTTTTTGGCATAAAAAATGGGCAAGTAAAGAAATCGCGTTTCACGCTGCAAGCCCCAACCCTTTATTGACTCAGTATTTCAATCGCCTCGGTCTTGCTAGTGGAGCCAGAGTGTTTATACCGCTGTGCGGGAAAACTCTGGATATTGGCTGGCTGCTGCAGCAAGGCTATCGCGTGGTGGGCGCGGAATTAAGCGCCATCGCAATAGATGAGCTATTTGCAGAGCTTGGCCTTATACCGCAGCGTTCAGTGTTAGGCTCCCTGGTGCATTACCAAGCAGAAAATATAGACATTTTCGTGGGCGATATTTTCGACCTAACGCCAGCTATACTTGGTGCGGTCGACGCAATATACGATCGCGCAGCATTAGTTGCTTTGCCGGATACACTTCGCGCCGACTACACCCTTTTACTTAGAACAATAACAAAATCGGCCCCGCAGCTTTTAATTAATTACGACTACGATCAGAGCAAGCAAGCAGGGCCGCCGTTCTCAATTAGTGATGAAGAGTTAGCAAGCCATTATCAATCCACGTATCGCCTAGCATTATTAAGTATTAAACCACTAGACGGTGGACTTAAAGGCCAGTGCCCAGCGCAGGAAAAGGTGTGGCTATTGCAGGCGGTGTAGTGACTGAACTGCAAATTGGAAGGCAGGAATAATTACCGCCGTGGTTTAGATGCTATTCGATTAATACCTTGATTGCTTGGCTGAAATGTCACAATAACGGTCTGTGGCTTACATTGCTAAGTACAAGACTTTATGCAGAATAATTAGCGGCTGAAAGTGGAATAATGAGTATTAGCCAATATGTTGAGCCTGAACGCTGAATCTAGAAAATCATTGATTAGCAAAAAATTATTTTGGGCGGCGTTGGCAGTTATGTATGTGGCCTTATTTCTGATTATAAAATTTGATCAGGTTGGAGATTGGCACTTCATTTTAGGTTTGCTGGGTTGTGTAGGTTCGATATTCATAATAAAAGACTTTGTGTTGAAGGAGGCTATGGCATTGAGTATCTACCGATTAGAGTACCCAAAACATAAAGCCCCTAGGTTGTTCTGTCTTGTAGTCGCTATCGCAATGTTGATATTGTTTCCCTTCTATAAAAGTTAGGGCGTTAAAGTCACATTAGCGGTCAGTGACTGTTTCCGCGTCGGCGAGACAAGTGAACAAGAGAGTGCTTCCCATTAACACCTTGGTGAGTTACTTAACTCATTGATATTTGTAAAAAACGCGATATGATCAGGGGAAAGGAATACTCGGCAGAAATAAAGGGAATTAGTCTTCGTTTGTCCGGCGCTTGCTAATAGCTCGGCCGCCATCTCATTGAATTCCCTATAATTTTTCAATCAACGTAAAAGCCAGTTCCGTGATAAGGGGGCCAAAGTGATATATGGCCTGAGTCGTTATAACTAGCTGTTAGCGCTCAAAGGAAAAGTTATGTACGAGGTATCAGCAAACTTCATTTCTATGGGGCGGGTCACTTTCTCAAAAGAGGTCGCCATTCCTGCGGGACAAGTAATAGAAGATATCGCAAAGGATTTTCCATGTTCTGAAGAGCCGCCATTGCGTATTGATCCGCGACCCGAAGCATTCCTTACAGCAATGGAAGGCCTAGTGGGAATCGTAGTTTTCTTCGGCGGTTGGGCTGCAAACAAATTTTTAGATGAAATATACGAGGCCAAATTCGCACCAGTAATTAAGCCTAAACTTCAAGCCTATATGCAGCTAGGCCCCGCTGGGAAGAAATACTCATTGGCAATTTCTGCGCAGAAAAAGGGAAAGGAGTGTTCTGTGCTGGTATGTTGTGTAGGGGAAACGATAGAAGAAATCGAGGCATCCGAAAGGCATATAAGCAAGGTGCTTGATCTGGCCGAAAAAGAGGCTGATCACGACGCAAGTGCTGTGTACTTGTATGTTATTGATAATGGTTACTGTGACCTAACACCAAAGATTCATGCGAACTACAATGACGCATTATCCTGTTTAAAACATATGTATCCAGCTAAGCTTCCCACATATGTCCGTACTGAGCGCTAACAAGAAAAGGCAGCGCGACGCCAAAAATGCGGCGCGCCTGCTTTTGGCGTTATGTGAGCAATCGATGAAGTTGATCTTCCTGATGATTTTTATAGCGGGCAACAAAATCGTCGCTGATATCTGTAGGCGAAAGTACGAAAAATCTAGCCAGTTGCTGGTAGTGTCATTTTTCGGGCACATATCTGTGTCGGCAACTTGCGCCGTTCTTGTCC
>TARA_R110001599_G_scaffold109529_3_pt1 | contig 13745 bp, 12 predicted proteins | sample TARA_R110001599 | Tara Oceans TARA_R110001599 (sample SAMEA4398360) | marine metagenome | biome: Polar Biome; feature: [MES] marine water layer (ENVO:01000295) within the mesopelagic zone...; material: water (ENVO:00002006), including particulate matter (ENVO:01000060) such... | reverse complement strand
ACTAATTCTTTGTAAATCTCAGCTCTTTTAGCTGTTACATTTTTAATGTGGTATGGTTGAACATCCCTATATAAATTTTCTCCTAATTGTTTTCTTAAATCCGGATTGTTAACCAATAACTTAACATATTTTGCCCATAATTTATGGTTTCTAATTTTATCGACTAATAGACAATTTCCTTTTGGGTTGATTGTCCCTCCACGTTCCATTGCATTAATACAGTCTATTTGGTAGGGTCCAAAATCTTGAGCAATTAAGGCTTTTTTATGGAAACCAGCCTCAATAACCTTTAATTGGGACTTTACCCTATTAAATGTGTGATGTCTTAGTGGAGCTAAACTAATATCAAAACGATTGTAATTTTCAGCGTACGTTGTGATAGGTCGTGTCCATACCCGTCTATAATTTAAATCATTAAAGTTTTCAGTAAATTCATCTCTTTTAAACTCCATTAAATATTTTTTATAGTCCTCAGCTACAGTTTTAAAATTATCAGTAAAAATCTGTTCATACTTAAACCAAACGGACTCTTCCGGGGTTATGGGTCTATTGGTTTGTTCACCTGTATCTTGATTAATCATTGTTACGCTACCTCTAGTATCAAAACCACACAAAACAAATTGAGTCTTTTTCATTGTATCCCCAAGTTTACCGACCACACCGTTAAGTATCTCTAAATCTGCCATGTGAGAAGAACCACCTAACCAACCTACACGAACTTTATCAGATTCTTCATAATTAGGTGTAAATTGTTTTTCACTAGGGTCAACAGCGTTAGGTAAAACAAACACCTTATCACAATGAGGCTTAATTTCATCCGCAAATATTGGTGTTGTAGTAAATACGTGACCTGCAGCTTGTAAATTTTTTAATATCATTTTATCCATACCGTTTTCTTTAATTAACATAAACGCTGGATGCTCTCTATTTGGTAACCAATAATCGTCTAAGTCCATAATATCTATGATACCTAATTTCCTAATAAGTGGAAGACTAGCCAAAGACCTATTATAGTCTGGAGATAAACTTCTATGGTAGTGAATTATTTGGTACTTTTTAAGGAAATTTTCATCATCGAGTTTTGGTTCGTAGTCGATGTCAACCCAGAAATCATCAGGGTACATTTTTTGAAGGTATAGATGTGGGTCTACTGAACGGAATTTGGAAACCCCAGTTCTGTCACTAGGAATCACTAACACATTAATTTTTGACATAATAATTTTTTTATTTAAGTAAATTGTACCTAAAAATGGGTATTATGTCAACCCTTAACTTTTTATTGTTTTAACTTTGGATATTTTTCCTGTGAATAATTTATTCCCAACTCTAAAGTGTATAGTCTCCTTTATATTGGTTGATGTCATTAACATCTTATTAACTTTATTTTCAATTAATTCATCTAGACTTTCTGAAATAAGTGTTTTGATTTCATTTTTTAAGTCATTAGAATCAACAGTCGCATTTGGTGATGGTATTGGAGATTTTTTAACTTTGCGTTGTGTTTCCCTTAGTGGTTCTTGTAATGTCGGGTTAGCTGTATTTCTCATACCTTGTAGGGTATAGTCAGTGTCGTTCATTTTTTTAGATACCCTATCTATAAAGTCTGGGTTTAAATTACTTTGTGATTGAATATCCGGTATTGGATGTGATATCATTGCTTCTTTAATAGCGTCTGGTAGTCTAGAGTTGTTGATAGATTCTTCAGTTAATGAAGCGTGTGGTGTTAAATTGTTAAGACGTGGGTTACTTTGTTCTTGTGGCATCTGACCATGTACAGAGTTTTGTGGGAATGAAGGGGTTTCAAGCATAGGTTCAGGTACTGACCTATCAACCATAGATTCTCTCATCGGTCTTTCGTCTCGAGTAGAGTTATTAGTTGTTGTTTGTAATTTTTCATGATTCATGAATTTTTTTGCTAATAATAAAGAGTTTTCTAAAGATGTTAAATCTGCCATTTTTTATACTATCGTTTCTGGTGCGGTTTTGAAGTCTGCTATCACAAAACACGCGTTATTTTTTAATGTTTTATCTCCGACTGGATTGAAATTAGGTCTAGGTTCGTCAAAAGTATCTAGAGTAGATTGCCAGTGGGTAATCTTATCAGCTCTAAACAATCTCCAACCAGGCATTGTCTCAGGTCTGTCAGTTGCTCCATCTATTTGCCAAGCTCTAACTACCAAATTACCAGACCCTACTTTTGTGTTACTCATTCCATCACAAACGGGTTCTATGTTTCTATATCCAGGGTTTAATGTCATATCTCCCGAGTAATATATATTCACAATATTCCTACCCTTAATGGCTTTTTCAATATCCACACGGTTCACTCCTTCTAATATAAGGCCCTTTAATGACTTGTAAAGCTTCATCTTATTTATTATCTAGTTTGTTAATTCTATAGTTTTACTACCTTTAACTTCATTGGTGCTGGTAGCAGTGTACTCTTGTTTGCCATTATAAAGGTTACTTTTAATCAAGTCTTTTCTAATATTTTGGTCCGTTACAGTACCTGCGTCTCCATGTACCCCTAAAAATGAAGCAGTACCCCTACCTTTATTGTCACCGTCAGTATTTGCATTTGGGTGGGTGGCGTCGTAGCCGTCATCAGAGTTTACTGGATTATATTCGTTACGAGCAAAAGCTTTTTTTCTTTCTGCTGCTGCTAGTTCACTCATTACTTGTGCTGCTGTTGGTTCGTTAGTTGCCATAATAATTTAATTTAATTTAAGTTTATTAGTTTTTTTATTCTTTTTACTTCTTCTTTTAATTCTTCGACACCTGTAGGTGATGGGACATTAACATGTGTTGGATTCCCGAGACCATCTTTAGTGTGTTTATCCTTATAAATATTTTCCATTCCAGTTCTGGACTTAGCTTTTTTACTTGAGTTCTCACCATCCCTAACTTTGTCCTCTAAAATAGAAAAAAATTTCTTTCCTAAGTCCCCACCAGTTAACTTATAAGACCAACTATCACTGTCCGAATTTCTAAAAAAATGGTTTATTTTTTTTAATAAAGCTAGGCTAATAATTGGGTCACTAACAATATTCTTTGCTCTCTCATATCCTTCTGTGGTCCTATCACCATTAAATTTACTTAAAGCTAATTTAATTTTTTCAATTACCTTATCAGAAACTTTGAAACTTTTATCTTTTAGAGATTTATCTGGCATTACTAAGTAAATTTTTTATAACCTCATTAACATCGATATCAGATATAGATTTAATTGACTTTATAAGACTTTTGAATTTTCTTTTTATTATTGGGTCTATATTGTCATCGTCATGTAATTCTTGTTCTTTTTCGGACACACTGGAATCACTATCCTTATTAGATAATAATTTCTCCACAATCTTTCTTATTTTTTCTTTTTCAGTAATTCTCATTTTGGCTGACTTAAGTTGTTTCTTACTACCCTTAACAATCTTACCTTTTTCCTCAGCCTTTTCAATCGCTTTAGGTAATGAAAGACCATAACCTTCATCATCATCAACATACATATCTACAGTCTCATCTCCAGTCATAGTGTCGGTTTCCGTACTATCCCCCAGACTTGCTCCCATATAAGCTTCAGCCCAATATCTCTTGTAATAAAAATTACGTGGTTTTTGATGGGAGGCTTTCTCTGTATCGTCACTAGTACTTCTACTAACTTTAGTAGCTTTGGTAAAGTTATTTGGTACTTTTGAACTTAGTATGGACCCGTCATAATCTACTATTTCCTCCAACTCCTCATCCTCACCAATCTCTTCCATTTCAGGACTTTGTTCTAACCAATCACCATGGGGAATATCCGGGTGTATTTCGTTACAATCGTGTTTTGTTTCTTCATTAACCATAATAGTTGTTTTACTATAAATATTAAGTAATTCAAGAAGTATTTATGTATAATGGGCCCACAAAATTTAAATAACTATTTTTTTAATAAATTAGACGCACATATTAATTATAGTTCGTACTATGATTTCTTTTTAGCGTCTGACGAAAAGGATTACAATATGGAGGTAATATATTCAAAATCCCCTATAGGTGTCCTAGGCAATGAAAGTTCACTAAAAATAGGTACAGCTTTTTCTTCTAGTAGGTTAGGTGCGTGGTTTGATTTAAGCCGAACTGGTTGTACACAACACTTTAATCTTACGTGTAATAAATATTATTCTGACAACACATTATTAAGTTTATCTTATTGGGAAGATGCCAGTCCTAATGAACATGATGTGTTATGTAGATGCCTAAAGTGTGAAACTATGGATTATAGTGGTGACACACAATTTGTAGAAGGTGTGTGTGGTATCGGACTAACGGGGATTGATAATGGACTAGTAAGATACATGAAAGAAGACCCAACAATCTGTGATTTTTGTAATGTTTCTTTTACCGGTCTCACCTCCTTTGCTGGGACGGTTACGGGAACAACTTTAGAAAGCACAAAGTACTTTACACCGACCAACTGGTCTTCCAATATTATTAACCCACCAACCTGTATGACATACGGATGTGAATTTCCATATGTGTTAATTAACGGAGTACCAACCATAACATATACAGCACATACTAGTAATAACAATCTAAGTGGGTTTAATTGTAATAATGTAGAATATGTCACATGTTGTTTCTTTACTGGAGGAACAGCTTATAAATTTACATTAAGTAATGCAACAGTGACCGTACCAAATACCGGAGGTACACCAAACGGAATATTTACGGCCTCTACTGTAGTGGAAAAGGGTTATTGGAAAGTACCGTGTGGAATAGAGTCTTTAAAGTTGTGGGAGACCATGCCAACAAAATACGAACACCACCCTCTTCATTACGATAAAAGATTTAAAATGCATGCAGTAACAGGTTATACTAAAAACCCACATGACTATAACATAGTAAGTGCTACTGGTTCATGTGCAGGACAGTATCAAGAACTAGATGGGGGATTCTATCAAGGATTCTTTAAATTACAAGATTACGACTATGAGGTTCTTCCACCAAGAACCGAATGCGGGTGGACCGTGGATTGCTTACTTAAAGTAAGACAGAATCCCAACATATGTCCTTCTTATGAAAACACATTAAATAAAAAATACCCTAATAATGCTGGTTTCTTCTGGTATATGGGTACTAGAGCGGAAAATAAATTCTGGAATGTATTTTCTGGAGAGTCTGGAGTGACAACGTGCGATAATATGAATTACTCATGTTCTGGTGGGACCCTACCAATACAAAAAAGTAAAAAAGTAGAAGTATTAGACAAATGTCACAATAAGAAAATTATTTACGAAAAATGGTCATACCCCAACACAGTAGATTCTATGAGTAACGCATTTGGATTACGATTAACTCCGGACTATAGATTAGGGTATAGAGCGTTATACTACACTGGTAGTTGTATAATGACAGGAACTTGTGTTACTGGGTACACCTACACAACAGGATATACAATTAGTGAGAAATACACATCTAAAGCAATTTGTGGTTTAACCGGAAGTACTCAAATAGGTCAAGAACCATGGTTAGAGATTACCGCAAGATTCCGAAGAAATTATTGTTTTGATGGTTGTGATTTAGAAAATTATGGTGGTGTTAACGATTTAAGAAAAATAGTTACCCCTGGTGTTGAGTCCGTAACTCAAAAAATCACAGAAAAAACAACAATAGAGTTTAATAAAAATTGGTTAGATGAAATTAATTTTAGAAGGGGGACTTTAACGTTATTTGTTAATGGAAGACCGGTATTAGAGGTATTAGACTTTGAGGAGATTATACCTAGGAGATTAAATACGGAACCAGAATTACAGGTAGGTGTTCCATATAATATGTCGTGGGGTGGTGGGTCCCAAGGTTTAATAGAAAGTTTAACTTTTAGTGGTGACACATGTTACCCATACCAACAAGACAAAAAAGATTTAGGATTATTAATAGAAAAGAATTTTGCTGGAACATTTGACGGAGGAATTTCACAAATGAGGTATTATTTAGAACCATTAACTAATGATGAAATAATACATAACTATTTAGTAGATAAAGATAGGTACAACTTATTAGACTGTAGGTGTAATTTCACAACTTGTAGACCTGGTCAGACACTATACCTAACTGAAGGGGATTCTTTAGACATTTCTTTAGAATTTGACATTATGTGTACGGAAACCGGATTAACTGGGGACACCTGTATGATTAATAAGGTAATAACTACGGGATATACTGAGAATCCGGTACTCACCCTAGCTGTTGATAAATTAGACTATTACTTATCAGCTGGTGGTTGGTCTGGAGTTAAATTTACAAACGCAATTACTGACAATATTTCAAGCTATTCTATGTATATCTATGGTGAAATGGGTCATGGAGTAGGGAAAAGTGTTACTTTCCCGTTTTGTGCGGGGCCAAATGACGTCATCAAAATAGTTATTAATAAGATAAACGACGAAATAGATTCAAAAATGGTCATATACGGAAATTATTATAAATAATAGACAATGGGGTGTAAATGTAAAAACATAATAGAGAATTGGAAGGGTGGTGACGTACCGTTACCTACAACATTCTTTAGTTGGGTTAACTTCAGTGGGGTGACTAGTTTCGCTACAACTGTAAATTTTTCAAACGGGATTAATTTATATGATAGTTGTCAACAACAACAAGGTAAAAAATTATTAGAAGATTTTTTAACCATGGGTGCACATCCATCTCCTGTTGATTGGAACGATATTTATTGCATTAAGAAGAATATGCAGGTTATACATGCAGATGAATGGATAATAAATGGTATGATAAAATTAGATGGTGAAGCAGTAGTGGTATCAATAACTTAAAAATAAAATAATGAGAAACTTACTAGAAGAAGAAACAAAAGACATAAACAGAATTAAAGAAATCATGGGAATTATTGTGGAAAAGAAAAAACACACTAAAGAAAAACATGACGATAAAGATGGGGCATTTACAGTGCCGGTTAAGGTTAAGGGTGTAGACGATGTTGAAGGAGATGAGGTAGATAGCGACGACTCTACCACAACTACCACATCTTCTGGTGGTAGCTCTACTTCATATGGTGGAGATATGGGTGGTGCTGGAGCACAAGACGCGGCACCTAACGTATAAAATAATAAAATAATTAATAAATAAATAATAAAAACATGTCGGCAATACTTAGAATTAACTTAGAGAATAAATCAACAATCACTACCCCACCTTCGGGCTATATATCATTATTTGCGGGAGCAGACACTGGAGCCCCATTTACTAACGAACATCTAAGTGTTATTAATCCAGCAGGAACTCTTCTTAGAGTTCCATATTTAGAAGAAAACCTAACAGTAGCTACAGGATATAACTTCCAACAAAGTGTAGATGTTAGTGGAAATGTGTGGGTAGGAACGGACCACACCGTAGTGGCTAATACTATTTTAGGGTCAACATGTGTTAACACATTATTAGTTAATGCAACCAGCACATTCAATTGTGGGGTAACACTTAATGGAGGACTTACATTAAGTGGTGATACTACTATGTGTGGAGATTTAAATCTATGTGGTTGTCCACCAATAATCACTTCAGGAATGACTGGGACCACAGCTACAACAGTACCAACACTATATGTTAGTAAAATTTCAGCATGTACAGGAACACTATCAATTAGTAATAATGTAGACATCTGTGGTGATTTAAATATGTGTTGTGTTAAAACTGACGAGTCTTGGACAGGAGCTACATCAGCGAATACAGGAACTACAGCAGTTACTACAACTCTTACAGTTTCTCAAATATCAGGTTGTTCTGGTAATTTAAAAATATTAACCCCTACTATAATATCTGGGACAACTACCATATACGGTGATACTACCATTATTGGAGACCTCGATTTATGTAATAATCTTGTAACCACAACCTACGTAACAGGATGTACTTACGATGGATTAGTGAGTAGTACGTGTGTTAGTGGAGGTACACCGATAACAGGGTATACGGCAACAACTTCTGCTGTGACAGTCACATCAACAACATATAATACGTTACATGTTAATACTATATCAGCATGTACAGGAACTGTTACAATTCAATCCAATTTAGATGTTAGTGGAAATACGTATATCGCGGATGGTACTCTATCATTTGGTGACGAGAATGGTGAATATACAAAAATTGACGGATTAGGTACTATTCTTACTAATGATTTTGTTTACGCTGGAAGGTCAGGATATAGTGCAGCTACGGATACTTGGGCTGGAGGATTTAAACATAGTGGTGTAGCAGCGGCAGTAACTCAACAAGGAAGTGTAGTTACTACGGTTGAGATAAATTCAACGGCAGGAAAAATTAGGTTATATGACGCTGGTGGTTCCATACTTGCCCCAAATCAAGGACAAATTTTTAGAGTCATGAATAATATGTGTTATAGACCCTACTCACTTGTACTTTTAACTGTGGAACAAGGTGTTGACCCAGAGGATAGTAATTTAACGGCTTCATTAACTGAAGTAGCAGATGGATACTTCGACATTAGACTATATAATTCAGGTACTGCCCAAGTGGAATTAGCTATCGCGGGGAAAGTATCATTTTTAATAATCAACCCGTAATATAATGGAATTCTTTATAAGAAAAAATTCAACTGAACCAATCTTGAAAATGCAACTTATACAAGACGGTAGGAATGATTTTGATAGTTTTTATCAGAAATTGGCAAATTCAGCTATTTCTTTTTCTATGAAGAACATTAAAAATGGGGCATTTGTTATTTTAAATAAAGCTGCGGGAATAGTGGCAAAAACAAATATTGACGCTCTATCACCAACAGAATATTATATCTACTATAGATGGCAACCTAGTGATGTAAGTGAAGTGGGTAGATATCAGGGACAATTTAATATATCATTACTGGACGATTGTAGTGATTTAATTGTTCCAGTTAGAGAAGATTTATATATTAACATAACAGACAGTTTCGTAAACAGTTCTTGTGATTGTTAATTGACAATCATACTTTTTATTTTTATATTTTAGTATTGTTAAGTAAAATTCATGTAAGAGCATGAAGCTAATAGTACAAACGTTAAAATTAAAATATGGAACTCACACAAAAAGAAATACAGAACTTCTTAGAAGGTACTGATGAAGAAAAATATATAGTAGCTGTAGAGTACGACTATAAAACAAACTCAATTTATAAAATAAAAGAAGACCCGATTAAGGGTAAGTATATACAGAAAGACAATTTTACCCCTTTCTGTTGGGTTGGTGATTTACGTAAAAAAAACTTTTATAAAAATAGTAAGATGTTACAAAAGGAGGCTATGTCTAAACATGGGATTATAATTGAATCTTTGGAGACTGGGGACAATGACAGATTAGAAAACGGATTAAGATATTTAGTTAAGAGCACTAAAACATATAGAAATCTTATATCGTTTTTTACCCAGGGAGGTTTAGGCCCGTGGGATAAGGACAGTAGAGACTCCATTATAATTTTAAATCCAGTAGAACAATACTTAACCCAACGAGGTAAAAGACTATTTAAAGGATTTTTAGAATACGACGAAATTCATAGATTTGTTTTTGATATTGAAACGACATCTCTTAGACCAGACGATGGAACAATTTTTCTAATCGGTATGTCTGATAATAGGGGTAATAAGAAGGTATTGTTTGCTAACGATGAAGATAGTGAAAGAAGAATGATTGTAGATTTCTTTGATTACATTGACGAGATAAAACCAACTATTATCGGTGGGTATAACTCAGCATTTTTTGATTGGGAATGGATTGTTCGTAGAGCAGAAATACTAGGATTAAACATTAGAGACGTATCTAAAACTTTAAATCCTAATGTAAAATTAAGAAGAAAAGACTCAATATTAAAACTAGGAGCAGAAATAGAGGACTACACCTCAACTCAAATGTGGGGGTATAATGTAATAGATATTGCACATGCAGTTAGAAGGGCCCAAACAATTAATTCAGATATTAAGTCTTGGGGACTAAAATATATAACAGAGTTTATAGAAGCAAATAAAACTAATCGAGTATACGTACAAGGAGATAAAATCTCTAGTATATATGAAGACGATTTAGACTACTACTTCAACCCTAAAACTGGTAAATATAAACTTTGTAGTGAGAAAGGTTTAAAAGACCTACTAAGTAGACACCCCAACACATATACAAAAATAACAGGTAAGGAAATTGTAACTAAATATCTAGGTGATGACCTAGAAGAGACAATGGTAGTTGATGAACAATTTAATCAAGCTTCGTTTTTATTATCTACTATGGTGCCTACCACATATGAACGAGCATCAACTATGGGTACGGCAACATTATGGAAAATGTTGATGTTGGCATGGTCATACCATAAAGGATTAGCAATACCTGAAAGAGACGATAAAAGACCTTTTGTTGGGGGATTATCCAGACTGGTAAAAACAGGTTATTCTGTAAACGTTCTTAAATTAGACTTTAGTTCCCTTTATCCCTCAATACAATTAGTTCATGATGTATTCCCAGATTGTGACATAACTCACGCTATGAAAGGAATGTTAAAATACTTTAGAGATACTAGAATCAAGTATAAAAATTTAACGTCTAAACATTACAACACAGATAAGAAAAAATCAGAATCTTTCGGTAGGAAACAATTACCTATTAAGATATTCATCAACTCAATGTTTGGTTCTTTGTCCGCTCCACAGGTGTTTCCTTGGGGTGATATGAATATGGGAGAAAAGGTCACATGCACTGCAAGACAATATTTAAGACAAATGGTTAGATTTTTTATTAAAAGGGGTTACGACCCATTAGTAATGGATACTGATGGGGTTAATTTTTCTTGTCCTAATGGTTTAGAAAGTAGAAGTTACGTTGGGTTAGGTAATAACGAATTAGTGATAAAAGATAAAACGTATTTTGGTTCTGAGGCAGATGTTGCAGAATACAACGATTTATTTATGAGGGGAGAAATGGGGTTGGATACTGACGGACAATGGCCTTCTTGCATTAATGTAGCTAGAAAAAATTATGCTTTATTAACTGATAAAGGAAAGATTAAATTAACGGGAAACAGTATTAAATCTAAAACACTTTCAGAATATATATCAGATTTTCTAGATAAGGGATTAACCTTTTTATTAAAAGGACAAGGAAAAGAATTTGTAGATTATTATTATGAATATATAGAGAGAATATACAATAAAGATATTCCGTTATATAAGATAGCTAACAAGTCTAGAGTTAAATTAACGATTAATGAGTATCGTGAACGGGCTAAAAAGAGAAATAAAGCGGGACACCTAATGTCAAAGATGGCACATATGGAGTTAATATTAAAAGAGGATTTGAGTGTTAGTTTAGGCGATACCATTTACTACGTTAATAATGGAACCGCGGCCTCCCATGGTGACGTACAGAATAAAAAATTAAAAGATGGAACATCTGAGACGATATTACGATGTTATAGAATAAAAGAAGGTGACATAGAAAGTAATCCCGAATTAAAGGGAGACTATAACATAGCAAGATACATGACTATTTTTAATAAACGTATAGAACCTCTATTAGTGGTGTTTTCATCAGACGTAAGAGATAGTCTATTAGTGAAGAAACCGGAAGATATCCAATTCTTTACTAAAAAACAATGTACATTAATAAATGGACTACCTAGAAAAGAAAGCGACCAGGACAAATTAGAAGATATACTTAAATTAACCAGTGAAGAAATCACATTCTGGGATAAGATTGGAGAAAAACCAGAAAATTTCTTAAGTGATTTAGGAGTTCTTGAGACCGTCTGAGGATAAAACATACCATGAAGTTCCTTCCCAAAGTAATTCTACACTACTTTGAGGTCCCATAGATATTTCTTCCCACTCCTCATCGATTAGGCCGTAATGTGGTTTAACGATAGTTTGTGTCATGGATTTAATGTAAAATCTATTAGTGTTAGAAGGGTCCAATGTTATAGTAACGTCATTTTCTTTAGATATAATGTATTTAACGTCATTAGTCACATAATTAGTTGTTACTACTTTTACACTTTCAGAATTATCTTTAACATGTTCGAAAGGCTCCTTACCAATAATATTGTAAAGGTCTTTAACTAATTCTAATAACCCAACACTTAACTGCTTATATTTAATACTTTCTACAGTCTCTAAAGATGGAACCCCCTTATAGACAACCCAATCGTACAAACCTACGGCATGAAGTTCTTCCGCTATTAACCCAACATCTTCTCTTTGGTTACCTCTCCATGTAAATTTCTTTGCGGAAAGTTTAAGAAAATTTTTGATTTGGGTTAATTCCATATCTCGTATATTTTCTTTATATCTTCTTGAAGAGGCAGTTCTAAAAACGTCCCCATTAGATAGGTCTATTTCTAAATCGGTACCACTACCAGTATGTAGTGTATAGGGGTTAATTTGTAACGCTGAGCCGTGTGTTCTAGGTTGGGTATTAATCCCAACAACTACCGTATTTCCAGAAGTAGCTGAGACCGTAAAATTATAAGTGTCAGCACTTAAATAATTAACACGTAAATTGTCACCCCAATTAGATGAACCTGAAAATGTAACTACGTCACCACATAGTTGATAAGTTTGTCTAGTTAAATCGGCTCTTGTGTAAAAACCTTCACCACCATAAGGATATCCCATATTAAATTATATTGTAAGGGTCCTGAAAAGGACGAAACTGTAATGACTTATTTAGATTCTCAGCTTCATTAGCTTTTCTCTCCATCATAGTATCTTGCCTAAGTCTTTCAAGTCTACCAGTTAATTCTTCTATAAGTTTAGATTTTTCGTCGATGCCTTCACTTTGCAAACTAGAATAATCCATAGTTAATTCACTATCAGGAACTTTTAAAGCTCCACTATATTTACCCCTTACTCTACCTAAAGTTTCTTTTGACAAAGCGGTGAAATATCTTCTAATCCAAGCTTTAGCTGGTGGATTAAGGTCCACATATTTAATTGATTCTATTGGAACATCAGAAGGTAATAAAACAACATCTTTATTCGCTGCTAAACAATCGTCCCTGTTTCCATCAGTGTCGTAATACCAGTACCAACACCTAGAATCGTGAATTTTTAAACTACCAAAGTCAAATGACCCTCCAGGAACATTATATAAATGCAGAAATTTAGACCCATTTGGCCCAGCTGTAATTCTATATGTTAATTCAGAACTTATAATTCTATTTTTTATATTTCTGTCCGCCATTCTTAATAGTAAATCGTTAGCTGGCATCATATAGTACGAACCAACCATACCCATCTGAGCGAAACCACCTCCACCACCTAATCCCATACCACCACCAAGACCACCAAAAGCACCTAGAAATGGGTCAACAAATGATTCATTTAACTCAGCACGAGAATACCACATAATTTCATTAATTTCTCTATTTGCTGGTATTTGGTATATTTGTGTGTTAGCACTTAGTGTTACGAAATCTTTTTTAAGTTCCCAAGGTCCTCCAGCCTGGAGACCTACAATCTTTGAGTATGCGTAGGTAAACGACGTCTCCCAATCCAGACTCCTAGTCATAAATGCTCTAGTTAGGTCAGCTTCATCTATACTAATATCGTAAAGTGAGGACCACTGATTTTCAATTAACCAATCTTGGACATACATCCCATAGTCTAAAACTGCAAGTTCTAGTAGGGAATCTAACATCACATCTTCTAATTCTACACCAATAATAGGTGCCCCTAATTGATGTTTTAATTGGGTGTATAGTTTGGTTCTTTCGGTAG
>TARA_R110001599_G_scaffold3619_3_pt1 | contig 13748 bp, 11 predicted proteins | sample TARA_R110001599 | Tara Oceans TARA_R110001599 (sample SAMEA4398360) | marine metagenome | biome: Polar Biome; feature: [MES] marine water layer (ENVO:01000295) within the mesopelagic zone...; material: water (ENVO:00002006), including particulate matter (ENVO:01000060) such as...... | reverse complement strand
AACACGGGACAGGCTTCACCCCTGACCATTGTCAGGGCGGAGAAATCTTATTACATAATCCGGGTTAAACAAATATAGGACAGGGTTTTGGCGATATTATGGTTCTTTTACACCACAATACTGACAAAATCATGTCCTATGTATTTCCTTTGTATCCTTGGGATTCGACCCTGGACTATTATCTATTAGGGATTAACTAATGCTTGATCCCGGATTAGTAGGTTCATGTGGATTAAGTAGTTTTAACTTTCCTTCAGAGTCTTCCGCCATCAATATCATCCCTTCAGATTCGATTCCTGCCATCTTTTTGGGAGCAAGGTTTAGAAGCATGGTTACTTGCTTTCCTACCAATTCTTCAGGCTGGAATTGCTCTGCTACTCCACTAAGAACTGTTTTTATTCCTATTCCAGTGTCCACTTTGAGCTGAAGAAGTTTTTTGGATTTCTTGACCTTTATAGCTTCAACAATAGTAACGACACGTAAGTCTAATTTTACAAAATCATCAAAAGAAACCAATTCTTTCATTGGGGCAGCTTTGTACTTGGCTGCTTCATTTTTCTTTTTGCTATCAAGTAGCTTTTGAATCTGCGCTTCCACCGTACTGTCTTCGATCTTTTGGAAAAGCAAAGCTGCTTTTTCAAGCGGGTCCCCTTCTTTTACCAAATCCATGGATCCAGCAACTTCCCAGTTTAATGCGTCCAAACCGAGCATTTTTTTGATTTTCTCAGAAGTGAAAGGTAAAAATGGCTGAGATAGAACTGAAAGGTTGGCAACAATATTCAAGGCAATGTTTAGTATTGTGGATGTCCTCTCCTGATCTGTTTTGATGGTTTTCCAAGGTTCAGTTTCTGCAAGATATTTATTACCCGTTCTAGCAAAATCCATCATTAAGGCTAGGGCTTCTCTAAATCTATACTTCTCTACGGATTGGGAGATTTTATCAGGATACTCATTAAGGGTTCGGATAAGTTCATCGTCTACAGGAGTCAATCCATAATTTTTAGGTACTTTTCCTTCAAAATATTTATGTGTCAACACGACCGCGCGATTGACAAAATTACCAAAGATGGCTACTAATTCATTGTTGTTTCTGGCTTGAAAATCTTTCCAAGTAAAATCATTGTCCTTGGTTTCAGGGGCATTTGCTGTCAATACATAACGTAAAACATCCTCTTGACCAGGAAACTCTTCCAAATACTCATGTAACCAAACGGCCCAGTTTTTGGAAGTTGATATTTTTTGACCTTCTAAATTAAGGAATTCATTCGCAGGAACATTTTCTGGCAAGATAAAATCCCCTAAAGTTTTTAAAATTGCAGGAAATGTTATGCAGTGAAATACAATATTGTCCTTTCCTATAAAGTGTACCAGTTTGGTATCCTTGTCTTTCCAATACAACTCCCAATCTTTGCCTTTTTCTTTGGCCCATTCCTTGGTGGAGGAAATATAACCTATAGGGGCATCAAACCAAACGTATAGCACTTTACCCTCAGCCCCAGGAATTGGCACTGGGATTCCCCAATCCATATCTCGGGTCATGGACCTTGGTTGAAGTCCATCACCTGATTCTAGCCAGCTTCTACATTGTCCCAAAACATTGTTTTTCCAATCATTGGCATGTTCCTCAAGAATCCATCTTTTCAAAAAGGAAGTGTATTTTCCTAAATCAAGAAACCAATGTTTGGTCATTTTAAGTACTGGAGTGTTGCCACTTAGTTTTGACCTTGGGTTGATCAGGTCGGTAGGACTTAGTGAAGAGCCACATTTTTCACATTGGTCACCATAAGCTTCTTCATAGCCACAGTTTGGACAGGTGCCTTCTATGTACCTGTCAGCTAAAAACTGATTGGCTTCCGCATCGTAGTATTGCTCCGTTTCCTTTTCATCAAACTCTCCTTTTTTGTACAAGTCAGTAAATAACCCACTGGCTGTTTCATGGTGGACTGCTGATGAGGTTCGGGAATAATGATCAAAACTAATCCCGAATTTTTCAAAACTACCCTTCATTATCCCATGGTACCTGTCGACGACTTCTTGAGGGCTGATCCCTTCATTTTTGGCCTTGATGGTAATGGCTACGCCATGTTCGTCAGATCCGCAAACATAGGCTACATCTCTCTGTTGTAACCTTAAGTACCGCACATAAATATCCGATGGAATATAACAACCTGCCAAATGGCCAATATGAAGAGGGCCATTCGCATAAGGTAATGCAGAAGTAATGGTATATCTTTTGAATTTCTTTTCGCTCATAGATTGCAAAGATAGCTAAAATTGATTTTGAGTGAAATAGGATGGTGCATTTATCCTAATTGTACTGCCAACCTAAAACGAATTAATTTCTGGGCTTACTTACAGCTTTTTTTATAAAGGAGTCCTTCCTCGATTTGGGGCAATCCAATGTCTTTGGGGAATTCAATTGCTACAATTTCGCGTCAAATGCTGTAGCTAATTCCGATAGTTTTGTTACAATTTCAGGATGATGAGTTGCCACATTGTCTTTTTCACCAATATCCAGATTCAAATTGTACAGTGCTGCCTGGAACTCTCCCTCTGATTTTTCATTCCACCCGATTGATTTTTTTAAATGAAGCTTCCATTCTCCAAGTCTTATGGCTTCAAGTTCACCATTGCGAGCATAGAAATAAAATGGACGCTCAGCAAGTGTTTTGGCATCTGGATCAAGTAAAAATTCACTGATGTCTATTCCGTCGATTTTTATTCCAGTTGGGATTTTAGAATTGGATATTTTTGCAAGAGTGGGGAATAAGTCCAATGTGCTGACAAATTCATCTGTTACTTTTCCATTGGGGATCTTTTTTGGCCAGGTAATGATTCCTGGAACTCGTTGACCACCTTCCCATGTTTGGGCTTTTTTTCCTCTTAATGGTTCGGCCGAGCCTTTGGCTGGTCCATTGTCTGAAGTGAAAATAAAAATGGTGTTTTCATAGATACCTTCTTCTTTCAAGGTTTTTATTATTTCACCAGCACTCCAGTCTAATTCCATTATCACATCCCCATAAAGACCATTTTTACTTTTACCTTTAAAAGCAGGTGAAGCATAGAGAGGTGTATGAGGCATATTGTGCGCCAAGTATATAAAGAAGGGCTTTTGTCCTCTATTCTTGATTTGTTTTACCGCCTCCTCTGTGTATTTTTTTGTTAAGTATTGCTGATCAGGACCACTCTCAATTAACTCCGTGTTTCGGTAAAAAGGAAGGGGAGGAGATTGAAAATCTATGTCTTTATAATAGTAGTTGTCCATGTCGTTGGAATAGGGTACCCCATAGAATTCTTCAAAGCCTTGGTTGTTAGGCATGAATTCTTCTTTATGGCCTAGGTGCCATTTACCAATGCAGGAGGTAGTATATCCACCTTCTTTTAACATTTCGGCCATTGTGTATTCATCGGGAGAAAGGCCACCTTCTGAATAAGGGAAAAGTACCGCCTCGTGAAGGTTACTTCTTTTTGGGTAGCGCCCCGTAAGTAGTCCTGCTCTGGAAGGGGTGCAAACTGTAGCTGGAACATAGAAATTGGTAAACCTTATTCCTTCCGCTGCCAACCGATCTAAGTTTGGTGTTTCAAACCCCTCAGCGCCATAGGTACCTAAATCTGCATAACCTTGATCGTCTGTAAAGAAAATAATGATATTTGGTTGGCTTTCAGTAGTATTGTCATTTTGTGTACACGATGAAATACTGACTAATAAAAATACCAGCATGGTTGGCCAGTAAAGTCTGACATTAATTTTCATGAAATTCATTCTAATTATAATTTTTGGAAAAGGTAAGAGAAAACAAAGTATGGTTTTTAAACCTACTTGTTATTCTAATTGGAGTAGGTCAAATTTACAATTTTATCTGTATTCTTTCTACCCAATAGATAAATTGATAGTCCTCAGTTAATGTCCAACTTTATTATAATAGCCATAAGATTCCCTTGGCATAAACAGGGTTAAAGGCGATAAATTTTTTAATTTTGCCCCATAAACTTTATTTGGATAAAATCTTCTATGATAAAAAATTACCTGTTCTCGGCTTTATTTTTCTTATTAACCCTTGATTTAGCATTCTCTCAGGCTCAACCTGAAATCATTCCTATACCAGCCTCCTATAAACTTCTGGAAGGAGAGTTTTTGTGGGATTATCAGGTGGGCTTGGTAATGAATGACTTTTCAGCTCAAGGCAATTACCTTCAACAAGAGGCTTTAAGGCTGCTAGATATTCCGCTTTCGGAAATGGAGTCCCCATCCAAAAAAATCAGCATTAGCCAAACCAATAGTTTTAGTCAAGGTTATAAAATTCGGATTCAATCCGAAGAAATTGTCATTGAAGCGGCAAATGAGGAAGGAGCATTTTATGGTGTGATTTCGCTATTGCAATTGGCGCATGCTGCCAAAGTGAATAGTGGAAAAATAACCTTGCCCAATTGGGAAATCCAAGATAAGCCTAGGTATGAATGGCGAGGTGTGATGTTGGATGAATCCAGGTATTTCTTTGGGATGGAAAAGGTGAAGCAATTGCTAGATCATATGGCTTATTATAAGTTAAACACATTTCATTGGCATTTAACAGATGCTCCAGGATGGCGAATTGATATTAAAGGTTTTCCCAAGCTGGCTACAGTAGGAGGCATAGGTAATCATTCCGATCCAAATGCACCCGCTACCTATTATACTCAGGAGGGAATTAAAGAAATTGTACGCTATGCCAGTGAGCGAATGATCACGGTGATACCTGAGATAGACATGCCTGGCCATGCTACTGCAGCCAATAGGGCTTACCCTGAATATAGCGGTGGGGGGTCAGAAAAGTATCCTGATTTCACCTTTCATCCAGCGAAAGAAACTACCTATGGTTATTTAAGTAAGATCTTGCGTGAGGTAGATGTTTTGTTTCCAAGTAATATGATTCACCTAGGAGGAGATGAGGTAAGTTTTGGTAATCAAATGTGGCCAAAGGATTCTATGGTCCTTGATTTGGTAAATAAGGAAGGTTTAGAAGGGATGAAAGGAGTAGAGGACTATTTCTTTGAAAGAATGGCAGATACTCTTTTTCAAATGAACAATAAGGTTTTGGCTTGGGATGAGATGGCTGGAGCCAAGCTACCTAGGGACAAGACGATAATATTTTGGTGGCGTCATGACAAGAAGGAACAGCTTAGGCTCTCTCTTCAAAATGGCTATTCAACAGTGATTTGTCCACGGATACCATTTTACTTTGACTTCCTTCAGCAGGAAGAACATAAATATGGAAGAAAATGGGCTGGTGCTTTTGCCCCTTTAGTCGCAGTTTATGATTTTGAAGTGGAGGATTTCGGTGTCAAGCCTGAAGAAAAACCCTTAATTCTAGGGATTCAAGCCAATCTTTGGACAGAAACAGTCCATAATGAACAAAGGTTTGATTTCCTGATGTATCCAAGGATTGCTGCATTGGCAGAGGTAGTTTGGTCAGAAAAAGCAGTTAAATCCTATGCAGGGTTTAAGAATAGATTATCGGTTCATCTTGAAAAATACAAGGCTGAAAAAATTTATTACTTTGATCCCTTTGAACCCGATCATCATCCGGAACCGGTATATGAACCCTGACAGCGAGGGTTTAATGTTTTGGGCAGGCTGTCAAGGTTCTGTACAATAAAATGGGCGAGCTCTAATCGTCTATAGTGGTCATCACCATTTGTTTAAATTTCCAACTTGTTTGATCGCCGGTACTTCCCTGGGTTTGTTTGAGAATAATTCCGATGATTTTCTCTTTGGGGTCTGCGAAATACTGGGTGTTAAAATAACCTCCCCAGACAAATGTTCCAGTAGACCCAAGGCCACCTTTTGCTTGACCTTGTTCGGTTAATACGCCAAAGGCAAGTCCGTAATGTTGGTCTCCATTACCATATAGATCCATGGTTTGATTGGCCATCATGGTGGCAATTGTGGTTCTGCTTAAGAAGCGTATTCCATTAAGCTCCCCACCATTGAGGTACATCTGAAGAAATGTTGCATAGTCCTTTGCGGTGCTTGACAGTCCTGCACCCCCGGAGAAAAATGTTTTCGCCCCTTTAATAGGGTAATTGACATCATAGAAGGTATTGGGATAGTTTTCCCATTTATCGTTTACTTTATGCTGAATGGCTACAAGTCTATCCCCTTTGGATGTTGGCAGGTAAAAACCTGTGTCATCCATTCCCAATGGTTCAAACAAGTGTTTTTGAAGGTAGGCTTCAAATGACATTCCTGAAATTACTTCAATGAAATAACCCAGCACATCCAACCCCATGCTATAAGTATATTTTTCTCCCGGATCATGGTGTAAGGGTAGTTTTGCCAGCTTCATTACAACCTCTTTGATCGTAACAGGTTCAGTGGTAAATAAGTCTGTTGTTCCGGCTTTATGATAAAGCATCTTCATTCTTTCATCCCCATCTATTACCCCATAGCCAAGCCCTGAAGTATGCGTTAACAGGTGACGGATGGTTATTTCCTTATTGGCAGGTCTAGAGGTATAGGTAGTGTCTGCATACTTGAAATTCACTAAAACCTCAGGGTTTTTAAATTCTGGTAGGTATTTGGATATTGGATCATCCAGGCGGAATTTTCCCTCTTCCCAAAGCATCATCACAGCAGTTGATGTAATTGCTTTGGATTGGCTGGCGATTCTGAATATCGCATCTTTCTGTAATTTTTTTCCATTGGCATCTGCATTTCCATAGGCTTCATGAAATACAATTCTTCCGTTCCTGACTATGAGAGCAACAGCACCTGGAATGGTATTGTCTTTCAGAGATTGCTTTAACATATTGTCAATTCGCTCCAATCTTTCTGAGGAAAGACTGATGCTTAATGGTGGTGCCACTGTTAATGGGGATGACCGCCTTGCCGTTGTAGTTTGAGCAGTAAGGTTAAGGTTGCATAACATTACGATTATGAACCATAAATAAGTCTTTTTTAAAGTCATAGGGAGTGGTTATAAGATTTATGTAAATTTTTAATTATCAAAATACTCAATTTCTCAATTAAATATACCTCCATTTTTTTAGTAAATACTTGTTTTAGACCTAACAGACTGATAATCTTGTCTTCTCTACATTTCTGATTAAAGACATGTCAGGCTATCAGTGCTGCTACTCAAATAAACCGAGTTTAATATTTCAAATCCATAGTAAAATCATGTTTTAAATCCCTCATTAATTTTCTCAGTCTCTCAAATAAGGCTAATTTTGAGAGATAAATTTTTAACAAAAGTGTATTCAGAAAAACAGCGACTTATTCTTTGGTCTGTAGTTATCAGTATTGTTTTGCTGGTGGTGAAATTCTATTCCTATGTGTTGACAGGGTCCAATGCGATTTTGACAGATGCCTTAGAGAGTATAGTAAACGTAGTGGCTTCTTTTTTTGCCCTTTATAGCATAAGGTTAAGTGCTATTCCTCGAGATAAAAATCACCCTTATGGCCACGGTAAGATTGAATTTTTTAGTGCTGGAATCGAAGGTGTATTAATTATTGTGGCGGGAATATTTATACTTTACCAATCGGCGTACTCCATATTGTTTCCCCAGCCTCTGATCGAATTACCTTTGGGTATGGTTCTTATAGGTTTTTCAGGTTTGGTTAATGGGATTTTGGGATTTGTTTTGCAAAAGAAAGGAAAAGAATTAAATAGTATTACACTGGAAGCAGATGGAAAGCATATATCCACAGATGCAGTTAGTAGTTTTGTTTTAATTATTGGTATTGCGATTATTTTCTTTACCGGATGGCATTTACTAGACAGTATTATTTCAGGACTTTTTGCTTTTTATATCATGTACAATGGGTATTATCTTGTAAGAAAGTCTGTGGCGGGCTTGATGGATGAGTCCAATCCACAATCCATTAATAAGGCGGTTAGAATCCTCAATAAACACAGAAAAGATAACTGGATAGACATACACAATATGCGGGTTCAACAGTATGGGGGAGATAGCCATATTGATTTACATCTTACTTTGCCTTATTACTATGACCTTATACAGGTTCACGATTGTGTGCATGAAGTTGAGGAAGTATTGGAAGAAAATCTTTCAGGAAAAATTGAAGTATTTGTACATGCAGACCCCTGTATTCCTGATTCATGTTGTCATTATTGTCAAGTAAGTGATTGTGCAGTAAGGCGTTTTCCTCAATCTAAAAAAATAAAATGGACAGCGGACAATATGTCCCAAAACCAAAAACACTACCATGAACTTGGTCTTTTGAAGAATGTACCGAAAAATAAAAAATAAATTTTTTTTTTAGAAAAGTTTGAAAAAAATATCAATTCAATAAAATATTCATTGGCTTGTAACGTTTAACTTATTTTTTTTTATAAAAACCTCCATTAATTATAAAATGAATAGTTCTTATTTTTCGAGTATGTGAAATTATATGTGGTGATTATTTGTTTTAATTCCTATTATTTTGTATATTAATAGTGTTATTAGAATTAAAATTCGGGGGTGATGAAAGATAAACAATTTACTATACTATTAATGGTTTCAGCACTTATATGGTTGCTGATAGTAGGTTTTATTATCATTTAGAGTACCAATAAATTTTTCCCTACAGACGGACTTAGACAAGTTTTTCCGAAATGAGTTAATAAAGGGGCCCATTCGAGCCCCTTTTGCTATTATAGCTTCCAATCTATGCCTGCAAAATATTTTTGAGATAAGCCTAATGAGTTTTAGGGTTTAAAAAAGTCCATAAAAAATGTTAGCCGGTTTAGCTATAAAATGACACCTATTTAACACCTTAATTTAGGAGAGAAAAAATGGCGATTTAGGCTTTTGGAATAAAGTTGCAGGCAAAGAATTTAGCCTTGCCTGCAAGTCAATATAATCTAAAGTTCTAGACCTGCTCTTCTGATTAGAGCATCAGGTTTAGGGCCTCTTCCTCTGAATCGCTCAAATAAAATTGAAGGATGTTCCTTACCTCCCATGGACAGGATATTGTCTTTGAAGGATTGAGCTGTTTCTTTGTCAAATACACCCTTTTCCTGAAACAATTCAAAGGCATCGGCATCCAATACTTCTGCCCACTTGTAACTGTAATAGCCCGCAGCGTAACCGCCCTGGAAAATATGAGAGAAGGAAGAACTCATCATGGTGTTTTTCAAAGGTTCAAGCAGAGAGGTGGGCTTCATTACCTCATTTTCAAATTCGAAGAGGTCTTTTATGTCTTTCGGGTCAGTAGTATGGTAGGCCATGTCTAATTGGCCTAGACTGATTTGTCGGACAGTTTGAAATCCCTGATGGAAGTTGGCTGCTTTTTTTATGTTTTCAATATAAGCAGTAGGGATGGGCTCACCGGTTTTATAATGTCTGGCAAATAAGTCAAGACATTCAGCCTCATAGCACCAGTTTTCAAATATTTGAGACGGTAGCTCTACAAAATCCCAATAGACATTGGTTCCCGATAAAGATCCATAAGTGCCCTTAGCCAACATACCATGTAACGCGTGGCCAAACTCATGAAAAAGGGTTGTAACTTCATTGAAGGTAAGTAGGCTAGGTTTTGATTTTGTGGGTTTGGTGAAATTGCAGACAATGGACACATGAGGCCTGTACTCTTGATTTTCCACAATGCGCTGTCCCCTGTAAACCGTCATCCAAGCACCATTCCTTTTGCCTGCTCTAGGGAAAAAGTCTGCATAAAAAACAGCCAGATGATTTCCATTTTCATCATTAACTTCATAGGCTTTTACATCCGGATGATAAACCGGAATGTCTTTATTCTCCTTAAATGTAATGTTGTATAATTTTTCGGCAGTAGTAAAAACCCCATCTATGGTGCGGTTCAATTCAAAATAAGGCTTTAACAATTCATCATCCACCGCATATTTCTCCATCTTTAACTTCTCGGCGTAGTAGCTGATATCCCATTTGCAGAGCTGATCGATATTGTCTGTTTTACGAGCAAAAGCCTCTAATTCTTTGAGCTCTGCTTGTGCTTTAGGTTTTGCCTTTTCAAGTAACTCATCGAGGAAAGTCAATACTTGCTCCCCACTTGCAGCCATGCGTTCTTCTAAGACAAATGCGGCATAATTTTCATAACCCAGAAGTTTTGCCCTTTCGTCTTTTAGTTTGAGGATTTCCTTGATTATTTCCCGATTATCTAAATCATCCCCTTTGGCAGATTTGGTATTATAGGCAATAAAAATCTCCTTTCTTAACGCCCTGTTTTTGGCATAGGTCATAAAAGGTACATAACTTGGAAAAGCCAAGGTAAATACCCATTTCCCCTCTTTACCTTTTTCTTGAGCCGTCTGAGCAGCGGCTTCAATTAGTCCATCAGGAAGGCCTTCTAGGTCCTTTTCATCTGACAATACCAATTCGTACTTATTGGTTTCTTTTAATACATTTTCCCCAAAGTGAAGGCCCAATTTTGACAATTTCTGATCGATCGCCCTAAGTCTATCTTTGGCTTCCCCTTCCAAAAGCGCTCCATTTCTGATAAAAGATTTATAGCTTTTGTCAAGGAGTGTGCTTTGTTCAGCGTTTAGCTTCAATTGATCCTTTTGGTCATAGACCGCTTTTACTCTTTTAAAGAGCGCTTCATCAAGTAGAACATCATTGCTGTGGGCTGATAGAAGTGGGGAAATTTCGCGTGCCAGTTGTTGAATTTCATCATTGGTTTCAGCAGCATTGATGTTAAAAAAAATGGAGGCTGCACTAGATAATTTTTCCCCTGAATTTTCTAGGCCCACAATGGTGTTTTCAAAATCGGGAGATGCTGCGGCTTTTATTCGCTTGATTTCCTCATTTACTTCCGCTATGGCACTTTTGATAGCGGGGAGGAAATGTTCGTTTTTTATTTTATCAAAAGGTGCTGTTTCAAACGGGGTATTAAATTTTGCCAATAATGGATTCATAGCGAATGATTATATTTGAATTTATCACACAAAATTAACAAAATAATGGAGACTACTAAAGGACTTAAGATTCCTAAAGCAGGAGATTTCCCACTCTTTTATAAGAGGTACATTGATTTGGCATCTGCTAAGGACTTAAAGAAGCTTTCACTTGACCAAGAAATGTTTATTAAGTCGATTTATGAGAAGCTATCAAAGGATCAGGCTTTGTTGAGTTATGGTGTTGAAAAATGGTCTCTCAGTGAGTTGTTGGGACATATAACGGATACTGAAAAACTTATGCATTTCCGGGCCTTAAGTATTAGCCGGGGTGAAAAAAGCAATTTGCCAAGCTTCGATCAGGATAGTTACGTGATCAATGCGGATTTTAATGCCATCGCACCTGATAAGCTGTTGTCCACCTTTATTTTGCATCGTGAGCTACTTTGGCAATTTATTGATGATATTCCCCAATCGAAATGGGAAAATGTAGGTTCGGTTAGTTCGGGTCCTATGTCTTTATCCGCACTTATTTTCATTATTTTTGGGCATATGGAGCATCATATTCAGATAATTAAAAAGGATTACCTTCCATTGATTGGATAGGCTTTTCCTTTGTGAGATATATCACTGATTCCTATAGTAGAAAACCCTATTTTTGTTAAAGATTTTAATATTAACGTTATGGCAAAAGGAAAAAGTTTTTCGGAAATAATAAAAGGAGATCAGCCCGTTCTGGTTGATTTTTATGCTACTTGGTGTGGACCATGTAAAATGATGCAACCTATTCTGACAGAAACTGCCGGGAAAGTGGGGGATAAAGCCAAAATAATAAAGATTGATATCGATAAAAACCCAATGGCTGCTAGTAAGTTTCAAGTCAAAAGTGTACCTACCCTAGTACTGTTTCAAAATGGAAAAATAGTTTGGAGACAATCAGGAGTGGTTCCCGCCAAACAATTGGTAGAGGTGATCAATAAACAGGCTATGGCAAAACAGGGGTAGGTTAGCTTAGCTCATTTTCTTTTAAATGACCAAGTTACCTCAAATTTGGCCACTATCTCATTGTTTGGATTGTGTCCAATTATTGTAGTTTTTAAAGTTGATGTGTCTCCAGGTTGCGCAAGTCCTGATAGCGTTTGTTGTATCAAATGACCGTCCTCGCACTTCATGGTTATTTCAGCATCTGCTTTCTTAACAAATTGAGCATTGAGGTCAACGACAAGCATTGAGAATTTTTCACTGCCAGTCAAATGCAGCAAACAGAGCGATCCTGAAGCCAATTCTGCGCCCCCGCATAAGGTGGCGAAGTAAATGGATTTAAAGGGGTTTTTAGTTCTCCAGTTGTATGGAATAGTGGTTTGACATGCATCGATATTGATTTTCTTTATCTTAACACCCCAAAAAACAACTGATGGAAGGTTGCCAAGCATGTACCAAGTATAGGTTACAAATCGGGACATGTAATTGATAAAACGTTGTTGATTCTTGTTCATAGTCAAAAGGATATGGTATTGAAATTAATACTATTTGTTGGTCTCTAATAAAACTAAAGGATATTATTTTCACTACTGCCCAAATAGTACAATAGAATTCACATTTGCCCGTGAATTTTATCTTAGCCTTATGTGGTATAATATGGAAGCCAGTTTAAAGTCAAATTATTCGCTGATAATGAAACTATCGCTGTAACAAAAGCATTGTAGTTTGGTTTTCAGCTATTATACCTGTACAACAATGAGTAGGCCTATTCATCTAATTACAAGGTGCATAAGTTGAATTTTTTGATTTTATTCGATAACAATTCCTTATTTCAAGTTAAATTGGTGGGAAAAATATTCATGGAATCTATGTCAGATATTCTATTGAAAGAGAAAGTAGAGATTGGTTGGTGCTGGTTTAAACTATTAATTTTTAACTTTTCTTATTTATCTGGCATCTTTTTTGGAGCTTTGCATTTGATTCGTCAGTTTGAAATTAAAAGAACATGAAAAAAATATTAGCATTACTCTCTATAGGGTTAATTGTTTACAGTTGTGCTACAGTTCCCTTAAGTGGTAGGAGGCAGTTGAGTATTGTAAGTAATTCTGAAGTTTTACCTTTGGCCTATGATCAATATGGTCAGGTTTTAAAGGAAAGTAAAGTGCTTACCAGTACCAAGGAAGGCCAGCAGGTTGTCAAGGTTGGAAACCGCATTGCTGAGGCTGTAGACACTTATTTGAAGGACAATGGTTATTCTTCCATCACGGATGGGTTTAAATGGGATTTTAATTTATTGGAAAGTGATCAGGTGAATGCCTGGTGTATGCCAGGAGGAAAAGTCGCCTTTTATACTGGTATTTTGCCTATATGTGAGGATGAAACAGGAATAGCTGTAGTTATGGGGCATGAAGTTGCTCATGCCATTGCAAGCCATGCTAGAGAGCGTATGTCTCAAGGGATGGTCGCAAATGGGCTGATTGGTGGCTTACAAGTAGCCTTGGGTGAGGATCCAAGTTTAACAGAAACCATATTTTTGCAAGCTGTGGGAATAGGAGGGCAAGTAGGAATGTTGAAATTCGGTAGAGACCAAGAACTTGAAGCAGATCAGTTGGGTTTAATATTTATGTCTATAGCAGGATATGACCCAAGAGAGGCTCCTGGTTTTTGGGAAAGAATGAATGCCCAATCGGAAGGTTCTTCACGTCCACCGGAATTTTTATCTACACACCCTGGACCAGAAAGGCGAATAGAGCAGTTAAACAAGCAAATGAATGAAGCCTTGAAGTATTACAACAAGGAAAAATAAAATTCGAATCCCCTCTATAAATTATAGAGGGGATTTTTTTATATAGCCGTGTTAAAACCCGAAATAGGCAATAGGCAATCTATTACGTGCTGAAATCACTA
>TARA_R110001599_G_scaffold56412_1_pt1 | contig 13801 bp, 11 predicted proteins | sample TARA_R110001599 | Tara Oceans TARA_R110001599 (sample SAMEA4398360) | marine metagenome | biome: Polar Biome; feature: [MES] marine water layer (ENVO:01000295) within the mesopelagic zone...; material: water (ENVO:00002006), including particulate matter (ENVO:01000060) such as...... | reverse complement strand
AGTTCAAGGAACTCGGTCGCCGACGGCACTTGTTGATAAAGCTCTTCCATGCGCTGTTTTGCTATGACACGCAACATGTCTTCTTTATTTTCAAAATACTGATAAAAAGTACCCGTCGCGACGCCCGCTTTGCTTGCCACGGTCTTTGCCGTGGTGTTGTGATAGCCGTAGCTAACAAAACACTCGCTTGCCGCCGCGATTAAGGCGGCGCGTTTTTGTTTGGCTCTCGCTTGGCTTGGTATGACTTTCATTGCGTGGCTCTAATTGTCGACTTGTAGGGCGCATCAAACGGTTGATCTACGCAATATAGCCAAAACTTGAACTAGACGTCAAGTTCAGCTTTAATAGCAAAACATCAGTCCACTCTATTTGCGTAATGCATGGTTATATTGGGGTAAACATGAACACTCAGAATAAAAACAACTTAAATACAGCCCTTGCCAGCTGGAAAGCCAGTGGAGAGTGGCTAGAACTCAAGGGCCATCAAATATTCGTCAAAGACGACGGTGCGAGTGACCTCCCGGTATTGCTGCTTATCCACGGGTTTCCAACCTCAAGCTGGGACTGGTACAGCATTTGGGATACGCTAAAATCACGCTTTCGCCTAGTCACACTCGATATGCTGGGCTTTGGCTATTCAGACAAACCCAATGTGAGTACCTACTCCATTCATGGCCAGGCCGATATTGTTGAGGCGCTGGTAGCGGCCAAATCCTTAAAAGAATTCCATGTATTGGCTCACGACTACGGCGACACCGTAGCCCAAGAGCTATTGGCAAGACAGCAACAAGGCGTCGGCGCGGGTACATGGCTGTCATGCTGTTTTTTAAATGGCGGCTTATTTCCAGAAACACACCGCGCAATATTGACCCAAAAATTACTACTGAGTCCCTTGGGCCCAATACTCAATAAGCTATCTGGTTACAAACAATTTAGCGCGCGATTTAGCTCAGTATTTGGTGACCAAACCAAACCCACCGAAGAAGAACTCCGAATCTTTTGGGCGCTCATTAATGAGAAAGGCGGAAAGCACATATTTCACAATTTAATTACCTATATGCGGGACCGTAAACAACATCGCGAACGCTGGGTGAACGCCCTGCATAATTCGACGATCCCATTAGCCTTAATCAATGGCTCAGTAGATCCTGTCTCTGGGGCTCACATGGTCGCGCGCTATAAAGAGCTGAAATGTCGTTTAGATTACTTAGGCGAATTGCCGACCATTGGCCACTATCCTCAGGTTGAAGACCCCGTAGGTGTCACGCGGCATTTTTTCAATTTTATTGATAGCCAAAAATAAGGTTTAACCAAGCTTAGCTCGTAATGACGTGCTAGGTGCCATTTTTACAGGAACCTAGCACCATAATTTTTAAAGCGTTTTTTGTAAATATATGCCTACGCCCCACCGCAAACTTCCCGCACCCAATTAAGCACCACCCGCACCGCCCAGCAGTAGCCGCCACTTTCTGTGTAGAGGCTTTACGACTTTAGTTCAATTGTTATCAGCAGCAAGCACAGTGACACTTAGCACCATAATTTTTATGTCGGAACGCCTGCCATGTCTAAAAACCTCGTACACAAAGTGCCTAAAAATTTTCACGATGCACACATCACCCCACAAAAATATAAAGAGATGTATCAACGCTCAATAGACGATCCAAATGGCTTCTGGGCAGACATGGCAACTGAGTTCTTAGATTGGAATCAGACATGGAACCGCGTTGTTGACTACAATTTTTCTAAGGGCCAGGCCCAGTGGTTTAGTGGCGCCGAACTTAACGTTAGCTACAACTGTATTGACCGGCACCTACCTAAGCGTGCGAAGCAAACCGCGCTAATATGGGAAAGCGATGGTCCTGAAGAGAGCATGGAGATAAGCTATGCCGACCTCAAGACAGAAGTGTGCAAGCTTGCCAACACCTTAAAATCGCGCGGTGTTAAAAAAGGTGACCGGGTGTGCATTTACTTGCCAATGATCCCCCAAGCAGCTTACGCAATGCTCGCCTGCGCCCGGATTGGCGCGGTGCATTCCGTGGTGTTTGGCGGATTCTCACCCGAGGCGCTTAAAGACCGAATACTGGATGCCGATTGCCGGCTCGTTATTACCGCCGACGAAAGCACGCGGGGCGGTAAAAACGTACCGTTAAAAGCCAATGTCGACAAGGCACTCGCCCATTGCCCAGATGTCCACACCTGCCTTGTTGTTAAGTGCACCCACAACGATATTCCATGGGTGGCGGGCCGCGACATCTGCTACCGAGATTCCGTTAGCGTAATGAGCGCCGACTGCCCACCCGAGTCGATGGCTGCCGAAGACCCGCTATTCATTCTTTATACCTCTGGCTCAACAGGCAAACCCAAGGGCGTTCTCCACACCACGGCAGGCTATCTATTGCAGGCGGCCATGACCTTTAAATACACTTTTGACTATCGCGAAGGCGAAGTCTACTGGTGCACCGCCGATGTTGGCTGGGTCACCGGTCACACCTACATTGTGTATGGGCCGCTGTGCAATGGCGCCACTAGCCTCATGTTTGAAGGCGTACCAACATACCCCGATGCCGGTCGTTGCTGGGACATTGTAGACAAACACAAGGTTAATATTTTTTATACCGCGCCAACTGCGATTCGCGCACTACAAGCCCAAGGCGATGAGTTTGTTAGCCGCAGTGATCGCAGCAGCCTACGCTTACTCGGCACCGTGGGCGAACCTATTAATCCAGAAGCATGGGAGTGGTACCACCGTGTCGTTGGCGACGCGCGTTGCCCGATCGTCGACACGTGGTGGCAGACCGAGACCGGCACCCATATGATCACCGCACTTCCCGGTGCCACCGACCTAAAACCCGGTTCCGCGAGCTTCCCCTTCTTTGGCGTGCAACTGGCGTTGCTGAATGAAGACGGCAGCGAAGTGCAAGGCGCGGGTTCGGGCTACTTGGTGGTTAAATCATCTTGGCCAAGTCAAATTCGCACCATCTATGGCGACCACCAGCGCTTGATCGACACCTATTTTAGTACTTACGAGGGCTACTATTTCACCGGTGACGGTGCCACCCGCGATGCCGACGGCTACTACTGGATTACTGGCCGGGTCGACGACGTGCTCAATGTGTCTGGCCACCGTATGGGTACTGCTGAAGTTGAAAGCGCTTTAGTGCTGCACCCTAAAATTGCCGAAGCCGCTGTGGTCGGCTTTCCCCACGACATTAAAGGCCAGGGTATTTATTGCTACGTTACCCTTATGGACAACGCTGAGGTCGACGACAACTTACGCGCAGAACTCATCGCGCTGTGCAGCCGCGAGATCGGCCCCATTGCCAAACCCGATGTAATTCAATGGGCGCCCGGTTTACCAAAGACACGCTCTGGGAAAATTATGCGCCGCATTTTACGCAAAATAGCGGAGTCAGATATGGACTCCCTCGGCGACATTACCACCTTAGCGGACCCCTCGGTGGTAGACGCCCTGGTAAAAGACCGGCTTAAAATCGTCGCGTAAATACAAAACACGTTGCCGATTAACCGCAGTGTAGAAATGCGCGGCGGTTTCGGTCGTGGGTATGGGCGGCAATGGCCTCAAAATTTTTCAAGAGCACTTCACGACCTCGGGCGGGCTTCGCACATTCGCTGCAAGCCAGCAGTGACTTAGCGTTTATTTCAACACTGTCGAGCACTTCAAATTTACCTTCGCTGTATTGACGGCCAATATCTGACATATCCAACGGTGGCGCGCCAATATACTCGATTTTAATTTTGCCTTTACTCACCTTGTAATGGGCAAAACCAATTCCGACAAATGCGCTCTCTGACCAAATTTGTGTGCCGTCATCGTCTAATAATCGGATCGACGCACCGCCAGTACCCACCATCATTTGCACATAACCTAGCGGATTAGGAAGGCCCAAGAACATCGGCGCTGATCGCTGATAGATGTGATCGTGACCAACAATGACAAGGTCGACGCCATAGCGAAGGAATATATTTTCCTCTAAAGCCACCAAGGTAAAATTGGCTGGGCTTCGATCAAGTTGATCGGTCCAAATAGTGAAATGCTGCATAACAATAATAAAATCTATTTCACCTCGGAGCCGACGCAGCGACGCATTAGCGAGGTCCGCCTCAATGTTTAATAACTCTTCTGGCAGGGTACCATCCCCGATTAAGGCGCCCGCGGTAGTGACCAAAAAATGCACGCGATTAAAGTCGAAGGAGTAGAAAGTGCTACCCGGATCGCTAGGACCAAACGAAGACGTTAACGGCTTTGGGGGATGGCTGAAACGATTCTTAAAGGTATCGCCACCAAAGTCTTTTTCTTCATGATTCCCCGGTGCCGCCATAGTAAGACGACGTGCCAACAGGGGCTGCATTTGCTCAAACCACACATCCCATATTTGTTGATCGCCATTGGCATACGACAGATCCCCGGCCAGCATCAGCAAATCAGCCGGTGTGCGCATCACTTCTTCCGTTACTAATTGAGCGAGTTCGCCGGTGCCATGGTCGCCAAAATGGATAAAACTCCACTCATCACGCGGGCTCGGCATCACAACATAAACCGCTGACCAGCCCCCCTCGTCAGAGCCAACGCGGTAGCGCAGCGGTCGGTCTGGATCAATTCCCACCGCACTAGCGCGATGGGTAAAGCTCTCTATGCCCGTGGTTTGTGAGGTACTCGCCTCAACGCTAAATTCAAAGGCGTCATCTTGAATTGCAAACTCGTCAAGGCCAAGTTCAAAAGAAGAAAACTCCAACCACGATACCGGCGCGTCCTCGCCGTCGGTAAACCACGTTATTGTTCGTGAGGTGTGGCTATCGCCCACCAAACTACTATGCAGACCACGCGGCATCATCGGTCCCGGCACTTCTGTATCCGGTATCGGTTCCGGCTCAGGGTTTGGCAAAGGAGTGGGATCCAGTTCATCTACCACAGTGCCATCAGCGCGACGACGACTACCGCTATTACAAGCGGTTAAAGCTATACCAGCAAGACTGCCCGTCACAAATCGCCGACGTGTTAACGGCCGCAAGGGAAATTGACGTGATTTTGGATCGCGAGGTAAAGACATAGAGAACTCCGGAACTTATGCCCGCAGAGTCTATGCGCACCCTATGAAGAAATGATGACACCCCTGAAATTGGTCAAAACTAAGAAGAATTGCCCTGAAGATACCCACACGTACTCATTAGCGCAGGTAAGCCAACAAAGCAAAGTATCTCCATAAACTAACGCGCGACGATCCCACGTAGGCGCATCATCATTTTTACTATATAAACCGATGCGGTGGGCAGTAGCCTTGCGAGTATGTCTTGCGCACGGCCGTCACTGATAAATATGCGGCCCACATTCTTTTGTACGCCACGTAGAATGATCTTTGCTGCATCGGCAGGCTGGGTTCCGCGCTGTAATTCTTCGTGAAATTGTTGGGTGCCGCTATTGTGGTGATCTGCATTGAGGGTGATATTGGTTGCTACCGCGCCGGGATGTACTGTGTGTAGCGTTACATTGCGGATGCCGCGAATATGGTGTTCTGCGCGCAGGCTATCGGTAAAGCCGCGCACCGCAAATTTGGTGGTGCAGTACGGCACAAGATACGGCAGCGCGAGAATACCTTGTGAGCTTGAGAGATTGACGATAGCCGCCTCTGGCCGAGTCAGCAAATGCGCATAGCAACGCTGAGTGGTGTGAATGACACCCCAGTAATTGATGTTGGTAATTTTCTCAAAGTCTTGTTCGCTAGCTTCGCCAAAGGTGAGATCACCTAAGGCAATACCGGCGTTGTTTATGAGCAGGTCAATGCAACTAAAGTGAGCGAGCACATTGTCGATGAAGGCCGTTATGGCTTGCTTATTACCCATATCGACGGTTTCACAGTAATAATCAGTACCTAGCGCCGTTAATTTTTCTGCTGTGGCATTAAGCTTTGCGATATCGCAAAAGGCGATTTTAGCGCCTTGGCGCGCAAGCTCCATGACCAGGTGATGACCAATACCATCGCCACCCCCGCCCGTCACGATGGCGACTTTGTCCTTGAATGTTTTCATGACTGATCCCTTAGGTGATTGCGGCTAGCGTTAACGATGCTTGGCGAGAAAGGCGAGCACGTCTTCAGCACTCTGGCGCGGCGCTTCTAACATGGGCATGTGGCCAAGCTCTGGGTACGTAATCAGCTCGGCATTCGCAATGCCATTCTGCCACACCGTTGCGGAGCTAATATGCAGCAAGCGATCACGTTCGCCCCACAATACCAGTATCGGCACGTGAATTTCGGTCAGACGATGGTCCAAGAAATCGGTATTGTGAAAGTCTTCAAATATACGGCTAAGTGACTCGCGACGAACAATATAGTCGTCGGCCATATAGTCTAAAATCATTCTTGGCAGCCACGGTGGCTGGGCCATGGTCATGGCATAAAACTCAATAAATTCTTCACGATTGTGAATTTCAAAAGGGTTGCGGCCCGAGGCGAGCATTTTTGCCATGTCACTTTCCTGCGGTGCAACAACACCCGCAGCATCGACCAGCACAGCGCTCTGCACGCGGTCTGGGTTATGCAGCGCCAGCTGAGCGGCAATGAACCCCCCCATAGAATTACCCACTATGTGAGCGCGCTGAATTCCCAGTGCGTCCATGGCCTGCACTACGCGCTTCGCCTGACTCACAGTGTCATACTTTAATGCAGGATCAAAAACAGTTTCACCGTGACCCGGCAAATCCAGAATTAATACGCGATAATCGTCGGTAAAATGGCTGGCAAAGCGCATCCACACCGTTTTTTCTGAACTGTAACCATGGATCATCACCACGGTTTCCTTGGCGTCTTGCGGGCCGCCTTGCCAGCTCATCATCCGGCTATCGCTTATCTCAACTTCGGCGCGGTGCAAGCCATAAATACGTGTTTCAATACTGCTGGCCAAGTGCAGCACGTCACCGCCAATACGCGGGTATGTGACACCAGCCCAAACGGCAAAGCTGACGACCAACGCGATAACGGCGACAATTAGGGGCTTCTTCATCCTGCATTCCTTTCTTTGATCGGTGTAGCTGTAGGTGTAATTATTGGCTTGGTAGCAGCTGGCTGTAACGGATAGTCACTGCGATCAATCACGTCGCGCATATCCCACCAGATGATTTTATTGAGCAAACGCAGGGGCACAAAGTTTGCGCCGAACCAGGTTTTAAATGAATCTTTGCCATAGACAATTTTGGGCGTACCACGGCGTATACCGCGAATGACATGACGCACAATGGCCTCTGGCGGCGTTGACAGGTATTTATCCGAGAAGGCTTGATGCTGAGGCACATTGGCAATATTCGTGGCAATACCACCGGGATGTACAAGGTGTACGCTAATAGGGCTGTCGTGCAACTCAACCATTAGCGCTTCAGTAAACCCGCGCACCGCGAATTTCGCTGCACTGTAATCACTGTTGTTTGGTGGTCCGATCAAACCAAAAATACTCGACACGTTTACCACCGCGCCCTCACCATTTTCAATTAACTGCGGTAAGAAAACTTGTGTACCGTGCACTACCCCGTAAAAGTTAATATTCATCACCCGCTCAATCGTCGCGAGCGGTGTTGCCCAAACCGGCTTGCCTTCACCAGACACGCCAGCGTTGTTAATAATGATATGGGCATTGCCGAGCTGAGCCTGTACGTCTACCGCAAAACTTTCCATGGCAGCGCGATCCGAAACGTCGAAGCTTGCGCTGTAGACTTTGTTCGGACTACTGTCGTCGAGCAATGCCACTGTTTCAGCGAGTCCCTTGCTGTCGTAATCGTTAAGTGCAAGCCGCGCACCCAGTTTGGCAAACTCAACAGCATAAGCGCGGCCCATACCTGAGCCCGCACCGGTAATAACAACGATTTTATTATTAAAGTCTTTCATATTATCTACCTCAGCTGAACAAATGGTGTTTCGCTTTAAAGCGATTTGCGAGCCGGCGGAAGGTAAAGCTGAAGCCAGGGAACATAGCAACTACATGGCCACTTTTACTCTTATACCAGCTAGTACAACCGCCGGACTTCCATACCGTTTTTTCCATCTCGGAGTGAACCATTTGGGTGTATTCATCTTCAGCCTCGGCGCTCACTTCTACGGCTTGCTTGCCAAGTTTATCGAGCTGCTGAACACTGTTGGTGATGTACTTCATTTGCGACTCAATGATAAAAATCGCCGAGGTGTGACCGATGCCGGTGTTCGGCCCAGTGACAACGAAGAGGTTGGGAAAACCGGGGATCGTGGTACCAAGATAGGCCCGAGGATACTCACTCCAAACATCGGCCAAAGACTTATTGTCCCGACCAATCACCGGATAAGAGATCATGCCATCGGTGGCGTCGTAGCCGGTTGACCATACTATAAGGTCGACATCAAGCTGCTTACCTGTTGTGGTGAGAATACCGCTCTCGTTGATCTCCGAAATGCCATCTTGCTTGTCATGCAAGCTAACATTCTGCCGCGACAAAGCCGGATACAGGGTGCTAGATAGAATGACGCGCTTACAGCCGATGGTGAAATCGGGGGTTAATTTTTTACGCAACACTGGGTCCGGCACTTGTTTTTCAAGGGTCTTTAATGCGACTCGCCCAGCGACTAGGTCTAGCATAAGCTTGGAATACTTAAAGCCGATAACGCGGGTTTCAAGACTCCAGTAAATAGTCCAGCGCAAGAGCTTGTGCAGCAATTTAATACCTAAAAGCTTGCGCTGAAACGGCGAAAACTTGCGATCTGGCCGTGGCAATACCCAGTGCGGACTCCGCTGAAAAACATGCAATTCGGCAACATCGCCAGCAATAGCTGGAATAACCTGCGCGGCACTTGCCCCACTACCCACAATAGCCACTTTTTTACCACGGTAGTCATAGCTGTGATCCCAGCCGTTGGTATGAAAGCTCTTTCCTTTGAAGGTATCACGGCCGGGAAAATCCGGAATCACCGGCGTACTCAGCGGCCCAGAGGCATTAATTAGAATTTGCGCCTCAAATGTCCCCGCAGCGTCAGTCTCTACGACCCAGCGCTTGTCACCCTCATTCCAAAGCACCTGCTTCACGTTGGCATTTAGCGTGGTCTTATCACGCAAGCCGTGCTTATCAATCACCTCATTGGTGTATTGCTGCAGCTCATCGCGCTCAGCAAACATTTGTGACCAGGCATAGGGCTCTGAGGAGATTGAATACAGTGGCGACTGCACATCTACTGCCGCGCCGGGATAGCTATTCTGGCACCAGGTTCCACCCATAAAATCACGGCGTTCAAGTAAGCGGATATCGGTGACGCCCTGCTCCTGCAGGCGAATTGCCGCGCACTGGCCGCCAAAACCGCTGCCGATAATAACAACCCGATAACACTGCTTTGTTTGCATGTGATTATTCTCCCCCTGAGGGCACTAGAAAATTTATATGTGATGACACATAACATCACTTTACTTCTGATGACACTTGTCGTCAAATACTGAAATGCAAAAAAGTGAACAGAACAGCAAATCAGGACGTACCTACGGCGGTGAAAGTGCAGCGGAACGGCTGGCACGACAGCGTCGGACCTTTATGGACGCCGGATTAGAACTTTTTGGAACGGTGGGTTATCGAGCGACAACCGTTAGGATGCTGTGCAAGCAAGCGGGCTTAATCGATCGCTACTTCTACAAGACCTTTACTGATACCGAAGATCTTTTAGCCGCGGTCTATACCGAATCGCTAGACCAAATTCAAACAGAGGTCGTTACGGCAATAGGCGAGCAAGCCACTGCGAAGCAAATTGAAGTCGGCCTTGAGGCATTTTTCAGTGCGTTTGAGAATTCACGGGTGGCCAGAGTGTGCTGGCTGGAGGTGCTTGGCGTCAGCCCACGCATCGACGCCCTGTACACCAGTCGCATACAACAATTTGCCGAGCTGCTACTGCAACTGGGCAAATCGATTATGCCAAATTGGTCACTGGACGATGAAGAAACACGCATCACCGGCATCGCGTTGGTCGGCGCCATCAGCCAATCAGCACTGCAGTGGTTGCTAGACGATTACCGCTCACCGCGAGCAACACTGGTCAGTGCAAACGCGCGCTTAATCCGTGGGCTAATCAACACACTGCCAGACAAGAAACAGAATACTGACAAGCCCTAATAATACTCAGGGCTTAAACAACGTAGCTCGGTCGCACTGCGAGTTGCAGTATATGCTCAGACTTCCAAAGCGCCGCCCCATCGAATAATACTCGGCAAAAGCACCGAACTATGAATGCCCAGGTAAAAGCGTTTTGCCTTCGGCGTAATCTTGCGCAATTGCCTGATCCAACTCATTTAGCAAGGCTGCGCGAGACTTCAATTTAGTCCCAGCATGCGCTGCCATATTTAAACCAGATAAACGTAGGGCTTGCGCTTGCGCCTCAGCCATTAAGTTTTCTGCCGGTACGATTTTGTCGAGCAAGCCAGCAGCAACGGCCGTTGCGGGATCGTACATTTCGGCACTGATAACCGAACGGTCAAAAAATGGCTTATTTAAACGTGCACGTGACAGCGTTATGCCAACCTGATGCATGGTCATCCCAATTTGAACTTCGTTCAGGCCAAGTGTAAAAGGGCCGTCTATGCCAATACGGTAGTCACAGGCCATAAGTGTGAAACAGCCCTGTGCGATGGCATGCCCAGTACATACGCCAACAATGGGATAGGGAAATGCCAGCATTCGCCGACACAGCGACGACCCTGCATTTACCATTTCAACCGCTTCTACCGGATTACGCTGAATGGTTGATAAATCAAAACCCGCCGAAAAAATACCGTCTTTACCTACCAGCATAACCACTGCTTTGTCAGATTCTGCCTGATCTAAAGCGGCGCCAATTGCCTGAATGTGCGGCAATGACATGGCATTCACTTTGCCATTCTGCATGGTGATGGTCGCAATACCATCAGCTAAGGAATAATTTACTAAGTCGGCCATAACATCACTCTCGAAAATGTGGATAGAGAAAAGCCTCTGCAAACACAGAAAATCGGCGTTTTAGCGCCGATTTCGCGTATAGCAAAGCCATATTCTTTAAACTAGAAAAATCATAGTATCACTGATGTTTTGCTCACCCTAGTTCAGCTGTTTTATGGCGCCATTTAGAGTGACAATGCACCGCCACTTATAGCGATACACTGCCCCGTCATATAGGTGTTAGCTGGCGATAACAGCAGAATCATGGCGTTGGCAACTTCGTCCGGTTGGCCGAGACGTTTCATAACACAGCCTCGACTCAATACACTTTCCGCTGCATCCACGCCCTTATGAACAGCAATAGACGACTCCGCCACCATTGGCGTAAGAGTGAAAAACGGACAGGCTGCGTTTACACGTATATTAGCGGGGCCAAGTTCCGCCGCCGCTGATTTTGTCAGGCCAACCACCGCGTGCTTAGCCGCGCCATATGCTGCGATACCCGGCGCTGCGCCGATACCCGCCATTGACGATAGATTAAGAATATTGCCGCTGCCCTGCCGCTTCATTTGCGCTATTTGGTGTTTCATACCGTATTGCACACCATTGACGTTAACTTCCCACTGGCGCGTCCATACACTTTGTTCAATTTCTTCAAAGGGTATAAAGTCGTGACTGATACCCGCATTGTTAACGGCGATGTCTAAGCGCCCATAGGTTTCTACCGCCGTCGCAACCAGGCGCTGGCAATCTTCTTCAAGCGCAACATTGCATAGCTGCGCAACGGCCTCAAAACCATCCCCGCGCAATTTTTCAGCGAGACTTTGAACAGCGGCTTCGTTCACATCACCTAATACTAGTTTTGCGCCACGCTGCGCCAAACCCTCGGCGATGAGTTTACCAAAGCCGCTCCCAGCACCCGTAATAAGTACGCTCTGATTCGTGAAATCCAGTAGTGAATCCATAGTCAAAATGCCTTTGCTTGATTAATTTTTAAAAAAATTTCCATACAATCGGTGTTCGGCTTAAATCGTTAAACCGCCATCCACCACAATACATTCGCCGTTGGTATAACTACTGGCGTCACTGGCTAAATAGATAACCGTACCTGCCATTTCATTTGGCTCGGCATGACGGCCCATGGGAATTTTTGAGATCGCTTCGTTGTAGATGTCTTCGTGAGTGAATAAGGCACCGGCAAACTTGGTGTTGGTCAGCCCCGGCAAAATCGCATTACAACGAATGCCGAGATTTCCGCACTCTTTGGCAAAGGTCTTGGTCATATTAACCACCGCGGCCTTAGTGATCGAATAAATACCTTGAGCCGGCCCTGGCTGCAATGCACTGACTGACGCGGTATTAATAATCACTCCGCCGCCCCGCGCCTTCATCAACTTGCCAGCCTCGACTGACATAAAGAAAAAGCCGCGAATATTTACATCTACGGTTTTCTCAAATGCCGCCAAATCGGTATCCAATACATGGCCAAAGTAGGGATTGGCCGCCGCATTGTTCACTAGAATATCGAGTTTGCCATCGTGTGCATCTTTGAGATAAGCGTAGACTTTCGTAATATCCTCTAACTTACCAACATTGCAGGCGAATGCTTCAGCCTTGCCACCCGCGGCAATAATTTTTTGCGCGACTTCTTCGCAGTCCGCTAATTTCCGGCTAGACACAATCACGTAGGCACCAGCCTCTGCCAAAGCCATCGCAATCGCTTCGCCAATACCGCGACTGGCACCGCTTACCAATGCGGTTTTTCCCCTTAAGCTGAATAATTCTTTGTACATAATTTGTCCTGTCTCGAGGCAGTAATTTTAATGCGAGGCTAAGAACTAGGCGCCGCCTTTTATAATTTGCATGCCACTGGCCGCCAAGGGCTGCACAAAGGCGCCGGCGGTTTGCGCCTGCTTGCTGGACGCATTGCCCTGCGAGGCACGCTTAGCAACACCTTGGGCGATAGCCGCCAAGCGGAAGAAACTAAACGCAAGGTAAAACTCCCAGTTTACAATTGGATCAATACCGCGAATTTCGCAGTAGCGAGCCACCAACTCTTTCTCACTAGGGATACCAAGTGCAGCGGCATCGATGCCCGCCAGCCCCTTCATGGCAAGACCTTGGCTCGGCATCCGCAATTGCATGCAGTGATAGGCAAGGTCCGCCAGTGGATGCCCGAGAGTAGACAATTCCCAATCAAGCACGGCGATAATCTCTTCACGCTCGGGATGAAACATCAGATTATCTAAGCGGAAGTCGCCATGGGCGATACTCAGTGAACCATCGTCGGCAGGCACATGCGCACTGAGCCAAACGATCAATTCTTCCATCGCATCTATGGTGCCCATTTCACTAGCGCGGTATTGCGTTACCCAGCGATCAATCTGGCGCTGATAATAATTTCCAGGACGGCCGTAATCCTCTAGACCAACGTCAGCAGGATTCACCGAATGCAGAGTAGCCAATACCTCTACAACCTGAAAATGTATACGCGCACGCGCGGCGTTATCGGCTATCTCCGGCAGCGCCGAATCCCAAAATACCCGGCCTGGCAAATACTCCATGAGATAAAACATGGAACCGAGAATCTCGGTGTCTTCGCAGAGATGAAATACCTTGGCAACCGGCACCGCACTGTCATTTAAGGCATTTAACACCCGGTACTCGCGATCTACCGCATGAGCCGACTTCAATAATTTGCCCGGCGGCTGGCGGCGTAATACATACTGCCCAGATGCTGCACTAATTTTAAAGGTGGGGTTAGATTGCCCACCCGGAAACTTTTCCGCCGTCGCTGGGCCTTTAAATCCCAGTACATGCTGTTCCAAATACGGCACTAATACATCTATATCGATACTGTCTACTTGTTGCATAACT
>TARA_R110001599_G_scaffold138085_1_pt1 | contig 13809 bp, 13 predicted proteins | sample TARA_R110001599 | Tara Oceans TARA_R110001599 (sample SAMEA4398360) | marine metagenome | biome: Polar Biome; feature: [MES] marine water layer (ENVO:01000295) within the mesopelagic zone...; material: water (ENVO:00002006), including particulate matter (ENVO:01000060) such... | reverse complement strand
GAAAATCCTCGTGTCGGTGGTTCGATTCCGCCTCCGGGCACCATTATTCCTAGCCTCAGACAATGTCTGGGGCTTTTTTATTCCTACAATCCTATAACTTCCCTACAAAATTTTGCTCCGAACTTCGGAGGCGATATTTTTCAAATGCCAGAAAGCAAAAAACCGCACTTTTGCCGAGCGCGGTTTTTTAGGTGAAAATCTACATACCAATAGATTAAGCTTTAATCTAGCTTATCAGAAGCCCTCTGTCCATTGGACAGACAGATTGTAGCCCTTTGCTTTAGTTTGAATATCGAACTATATTGAAACGAGAAAATAACTACAAAAAGTACTTCAAATCCTCAGCCCCTGTTCTTAAACAGCTATTTGTTCACGAGAAGGCAATAAAAATATTCTCACCTACTGCAGCATATATCTTTGGTCATTTAGCATTCAACATTTCAAAGCATGGAAAAGCGACTGATTGTAAAATTACGATATCCAAACGTATATTGTGCGAACGTAAGACCGTTCAGCTTTCCATCAAATCTTTAATTTCAATGAACTGGATAGAGCAAATTGAGGACAGAAGCACCCCAAGCGGATATGCTTTTATTTTCGGTCACAGAATCCCCCGTGACGTGCAAAGCGCTTATCGTGCTCTGCATGATCGGTTAGAGAAAAATAGAAAAACAGGCTTTCTGATACAGGTAGAGCTCCATTCATTTAAAAATGCAGGTAAGGTCGAGATAAATCGCAAAAAGGCCTCAGCGTGGCGTATGTTGGCTTATTTACGCGGCTTACTTGCTTACCGCAACGCTTCATACTCTCGACGGTGTTCAAACAATTTCGCAAGAGCTAAATTTACCAACAAAACTTGGCTTGCTGAGCATCTCAACATTGCGCTGAGCACGTTACAAAGATATCTAAGAACCCTTCAGAACTTAGGTGAAATTTACATCGTAAGACAGTGGGACGGACTCTATATAGATGCCCGAGGGGATTTGATGGAGAAAACCAAATTGATTTCGAAAAGACTCGCCAGAAAGACTAACTTTTTAAACTAACTTAAATTTATTTGCAAAATTAACTGGCTACTGCGGCCAGAGCTTCACTGTGGGCAATCACTAATTTTTGTATAAATTTCACTCACTCATAACATCCAGCTACTTATTCTAAGCGCAACTCTGTCCAAACTTATCTGACCTTCCTCTCTTTGTGGGTCAAAATACATTAGTTGACCGCGCAGCTAAACATTATGACGCGCCAGTAGCATTATATTAACGCACAGTGAAAGATATGCAGAAAATTATGACGCACATAATAGTCTTTAAAGAAAAACTATGTATTTAAAGGCAGATGAGCCGATTACATGTTCAATTGAAATTCAAAAAATTGTCACTTCGATGGGAGTGAAGCTCGTACTCAATTGGTATGAAGATATAATTAGCAGATTAATAGGGCGGCACCGATGTAATCAGTAGCGCTAGATGTCTTCATCGTTTGTAATATCTGATGATTTAAACCTTTCATTTTAGCCAAATAAACTTCCCGTTGATTTGATAATAATATATCGTCGTAACCATTATCACCTATTAGGGTTTGATCAATGAGATTAGAAAAAATAGGCATATTCGCGTCTATAATAGCGTTAATATTCACTATCACATGGTCAATATTCATATATGTTGCTTCATCGGCCGACGCTTTTGACGCGCATATTATTGGAATATGGCAGTACGATTACGCTTACGATTCAGGTAACACTAAAGTGAAAATTTTTGGTACAACTGAATATTTTGAAGCTAATAGTTATAACTTTACAGGGGAAATGAACTTGTTCATCCAAGATGATATCGACTCAATAGAACTTACCTACAACGTGGTTTTATAAGGGGAGTGGAGTCAAAAGGGCGACATACTGATTACGAAGGTAGTTGGTATGAGAACACACCCGACTGAAATGATTTTCAACTTAATAAAAATCAGCATGGAAGATATTCCTGCGAGCACAGTGCGAAGCTTTCCTAGAGTGGAGGATTACATCCCTATAGGAATAACAGAAAAATATAAAGTTAGGTTTTTGAAAAGCGATTCGATGGAGCTAGAAGCATTAAGCCCGGAAGGCGGCTCATTAACCATATTAGGTGTAAAAAAACATAAGCGCTTTCACCCAACTGATAGGCTCTAAGATAAAAGATCATACCCCTACTCATTTTAATAGTCAGCTTGGTAATATCGTGGATGTGGCCGATGTAAACACCTTTAATTATTTCTTACGCAATTCCTTCCAAAATATCTTTCATATACCGATATATGAAGCTGATTCAATTTCAGTGAATCTTTTTAACCAACAGCTGTGCTGGTCTTAGTTTTGAATCAGTGCCCAAGATTTATGCCCATCTCCTAACTGTTCTAATGTAATGTTAAATTTTTCACCTTTAAGAACTAATAGCGTACCCAATATTAGTCGCAAGCTGCATGTGTATCCCCGTCACTGTAGCGATAGCTGACAGTGACGGGGGAATAACCCCCCCGCAGGTGCCGTTACATCTAACTATTTTTTTGAGATTGAAAGTGATGTCAAAGTGACGAGGTATCATTACCTGAAGTAAAACAATAAACGAGATACTTCATCATCGTAGCTTTGGAGCAACAACTAGGCATGAGTCTAGATACGAATTTGGGGAAGAGGCAACCCAGAACAAGGCAGTGATAAAGCGCAACGCGTACCGAGGCCAAAAGGCCATCCAATAATACAGACTGTACTACGGGCAGCTGGAGAGTCTTGAGACTCATACGAACTTAACGACCATTTCCACAAGGGATTTAATACCTACTCAGTTATTAGATCGGTCTTAAAAACTAAGCAACCGAGTTAGCCAAAAAGTTCGTGTCACTGATTTTTTAAAAATTATGCATGCAGAATTATAAATGAATAAAAATACACATACACTTGCGTACCAGCTCAAAATGCTGGTTAAAGATCACAAAGAAAATAGTTATGCCACACAGTACGATCGAAGGAAGATGTTAGAGGCAATTGGTCGAGAACTAAAAGGGGGGGGATTTAATCGAATGACCCCGCAAAGTTTGAAACCTAAGCACATCGATTATCTGGTAAGGCACTGGAAAGAAAATAATATCAGTAGCGGAAGTATAAAGAACCGCATGACCGCGCTTAGATGGTGGGCTGAAAAAGTTGGTAAACCAGCCCTTATTCCCCGCTCGAATAAGGGAGAAAATGGACATCTAAAACTACATATCGAAGACCGTGCAAGAATAGCCACCGAGAGCAAAGGAAAGGAACTTACCGACTTAATGCTAAGTAAGGTAGATAACCATTATGTGCAAGCTTCTCTAAGGCTTCAAGCTGCTTTTGGGTTAAGGAGAGCTGAGAGCATAATGTTTAGTCCAAACTACGCAGTGAGAGGAAGCGTACTTTATTTAAAAGCAAGTTGGTGTAAAAGTGGTAGACCTAGAACAATTGATATTCGAACTGATGCGCAACGCGCAGCAATAGTTTTTGCAAAATCGGTTGCAGGTGGAGGAGCATTAATTCCTCCAGGGAAAAATTATAAACAACAGAAAAACGTGTTTAATTACGTGACCTATAAGGCAGGTATTTCGAACGTACATGGTTTCAGGCATTTTTATGCACAAACACGTTATAAAGAGCTAACCAATCGAGACGCACCAGTGAAAGGAGGCCTAACAAAAAACCATATGAGTTCAGGGCAGAAGCACGAATATGCTGCTGTAAGGGCATTAATCTCTCAAGAATTAGGTCATGAAAGACCTGAGATTGTTGATATATATCTTGGACGGTAATGTGTATCGAACATTCGCAGACATAAGTTACATTTAAGTTGCTCTAATCAAAGTTCGAGTGAAAGATAAGGTGTATTAGCACAAATCTGATCTGACCCTTTAAGTTGATAAGCTTCGTCCAGAGCAAACCTACTCCATTGAGCGAAAAGCGGACCTATACTTCTGTCACGCTTATGACAGCAGATCCGACATTGCTGACATAAGCTCTTAGAATTTTATAGATGTATTTTGCCAGTAGTAGCCTTCTTTAGGAATGTGTTCTATACGTCAGCTAAGACGTGCATGGTTATTTAGTCAAGCAGCAAATGGTGCCAACGCCAGTACAACTCTTTATTCTATTGTCCAAACCGCTATAGCGAACTGCCTCATTCCTCACAATTATTTGATGCATGTGATGGATAAAATAATGCAGGGGTCAACTGGCCCTGAACAACTGCATCCTTGGAAGGTCGATCTAGACTAGTGTGCTATTAACGACGCTTACAATTAAACCATGGATGACACGTTGGAGTCGCACAGTTTAAAGCCAATTAAAAATAGAGTATCCGGTACTAATCAAGGCGACGGTGGCGACCGAGAACGGAACCCATTTACTTAATCGCGTTCTGAAGAGAATGTCTTGCTTCGCGCGCTTAATACCAATTCTGCAATCGCGAGCCGCTTTAGCCATCATTTCGATACCGTCGAATAGAGATTTGATAATAGAAAGGGTGTTCGCTTCTTTAATCTCTGCTGCTTCTAGTCTCGATTTTAGGGCTTTTATGCTGTTCTCGTATTCTTCTATATCTTCCTCAGCCAATGAATCGTCGAACAACGGAAAAGAGTGCCTTAATCTAGAAAGTTCGTTTCGCAACTCGTCCGGATACGCGGCAGCATTCTCGGTCAACTTATCGACCAACCCATAGCCCTTGAGGACTTGAATCCGCAAGCTATGTATTGCGATGGTCCATTCACTAACGCTTTCATCCGCAAGCCTCAACGATATGCGACACTGATACCAAAGCTCGGTAACCCAGTAGAGCATAGCTCCGACTAGAAGCAGCAAAATCAGCCAACGATTGGCGGCCGCAATCGTGAAACCCAGTATCTGCACCGGCACAGTTGCTTCGTGGACTAGAGTTAGAGATGTCGCCAACAAGGCGATCGATACTAGCAACACCATTGTTGCGCGGGAATCCAAAAGTTGAACTAAGTGTACAACCCTCTCAACCGACCTACTTCTTGACTCAAAAATACGGGTAAGGTTGTCTCGTGATCGATCTAAAAAACGCTCCAACTCGACATCTCTTTTCACGATACTGAACTTCCTTATGATGAGTAAATAAATTACTACCAACTGCCACTTAGTGTAGAGAAACCTCGTGCGAATGCAATCTGTCGAGGATTGGAGTTTGGTATTCTTAGGGTCAAGCCTGTGACAGCTAACGCTTTAGTGTTTGTAACGCATACAGTTTGTGCCGTACAAATCTGTGGTGAATGGTTTACATACCACCACTCTAATTTTTGGTTTTATTTTATGCTTTAGGAATTTGTATTTTTTGTATAGTTGGAAAGTGCAGCTAATTTGTAAAGGATACCTGCGATTGCTGGTTTATTATCCATCATTTTCTATTTCTTCCATCGATTTTTTGTCCATTGTAATCAGTATTATAGTCTATTGATTTTAGCAGTTTGTCTCCCGTCAGTATTTTTCAACAACAAACTAATGACTGGTTTAGACAAGGAGCGGCCGGTCGCAAAATCAGAAACGTATAGCTGCTTCCTGTTCGTTCCAACCAGTCGCTCTCACGTAAGTGGCAGTTTTCTTTGGTATACGACCAGAAGTGGCCTCAATTTACCTCAATTCAGACTTGAACTATTAACAATTACCCCCCATACAATAATTGTGCTTAGGCACTATGTCCCAAAAGATGAAATCAAAGAACGGAGGTATTTATGTTAACCAAACTTTTGAGATTCCCATCATTAGTCCAGATGGAGAGTTATCTGGCTTACAGCTGATGGGATGTAAAAAGAAGAAGCAGTGAATCGGGACTTTATGAACGCCGAGCTTACACAGTTAGCCTAACAGGCGTAGCTATTGTAATAAGAGATTTATAACGAGAAGATCTGTAGGGGCCGCAGCTGTGAGGAAAAAGCCTGCCTGTGGGTGTGAGAAATACAAATCTAAATGTGGCCCTTTCTTTACCCTTAGCGCTATTAAAATCGTAATCATGGTTCGAATCGATACCTGCATGATTGTAGTTCTAATGTAAGCGTCTGATTTTCGCTCTTAGCTGCTATTAAAGTTGCAATGAGCCAACGACCACTTTACGTACAGAGCTGTCATTAATATCTTAGGTCTCTAACGACCGCTATTGTGTAGATTATCAGTTAGCTGTCGGTCAGTTTTAATGAAGCACTGAAGCTACCATATGTAAGACTGAGTCCAGGCTATTTTAGACAAGACTACTTTATATGTTTTTCACCCCATGCTTGAAGTCTGTCAGCATAAGAATTAACAATATAAAGCAATGCAGCCAAGGTTATGAAAACCGTAGGAATTGATATAGCGAGAAACATAAGGCTAGACATATAAAGACCCCACCAAGTTTTTAAAAATTTAAACCACTCTCCGCACTTAATATAATACCAGTGATCCGTATTGGGAGAATGTAACAGTAAATAATTGCACGCTCCTATAAATTTACCACTCGGAAAATATAAATTTCAGCGACTCACACCTGACACTACTACTTATAGTTTACTTTTACAAACTACGATGAGCAAGGCGGACATACCAAGAATAGTCTGATAACCTGAATCAAAATAAGGGATCACACATTGAGAGGACGTAGAGCATTGAACTATCGTCACTTCATGTTTTACGAATCAAAGGGACTTTAGAATGCATCTACACAACGTTCATATTAAAAATATACAGCAAGCTAACGAAGACGATAGATTAGCTATATTTGTCGGTGCGGGTATATCAAAAAGCTCTAATACTGACTATATAAGCCTTCCTTCATGGAGTGATCTAATAACTGAGCTAAAGACAGATTTAGCGATAACTGAAGAGCTAGATTATTTAAAACTAGCTCAACTTTATTATCTTGAGTTTGGAGAGCAGATATACAACCAAAAATTGAAGAAATATTTTCCTGAAGACATCACCCCATCGAGTTTACATAGCACAATTTTGAAGGTAAACCCTCGCGTAATAATAACTACGAACTGGGACTGCATCATTGAAAATGCGATAGAGCAGGAAGGTTATCTATACGATACGATATGCACAGATAAGGACTTAGTCAGTTCAACCAGTCCGAATAAATTTATTAAAATCCATGGTGATTTCAAAAATCACAATATCGTCTTTAAAGAAGATGACTATCTCAATTATTCAAGAAATTTCCCGCTAATAGAAAACTACATCAAGTCTATATTTTCAACACATACAGTTCTTTTTTTAGGGTACTCTTATAACGACATTAACCTTAAACACATAATGAAATGGATGCAAAGTCATTCCAGTTCGGCTCCCCCGATGTATTTGGTGAATTGCAAAACAGACAAGCCTCAAGAAAGCTACTTGAGAAATCATGGGGTCACCACATTAGTACTAGATAGTGAAAGATATTCTATTGCCGAAATTCAGCATTTAGAGGAAAGGTCAGCGCTAACTCAATCTTTTTTAACATCTATCATTCAAGATGTTAGAGCAGTAGACCCGAACGATGAGCAGGAAGTTATCGGTTTCATATACGAGCGTATAAAACACCTAAAACAGCAAAATTCAATAACTCATAGTCAAATACGGAGAGCGATAACAAATTGTGGGTTTCGCTACGATGATGATGGCTTAAATATATTGGAGTTATTCAAACCTAAAGGAGTCCTGACTACGGACTACAGCGACACAACTAGATCGCTTCACGGAAAATTCTTAGAAATTTTATCTCGCATAGACTTGTTTATTGAAGATGAAAAAGAAAAATTTTATCAAAAAAACTCAAGACTTACGGACGTCCTCACTATCTTAGCTCTAGCTCATATCAAAGGTATCGTTATACCCAACGATAATGATAGCCAGCGAACTATGTACTTTGTGAACGAGAAAATCGAATCAGCTCAAACCCTACAACAGCAAGATCGAGAACACATTTCTTTTGCAGCATGCGAAAGCAAGAGTCATGATTTTATAAAATTTTTGTCTTTAGAATCTTATGAGAGCTATAAAAATGGCGAGAATAAATTAGCATTTAAGAAAAATTCTGAACTCATTCTAGCCTGTAAAAGGCATCGAATATACTCGATGCTATTGATAGCGCTATTTAATAAAAACTCAATTTTATGGAGGCTTAAGTACTCTTTTTCTACAGAACAAAAAAACGAGTTTGAAAAAGAAGTGGAAGTTGAGCTTCAAGATGAGTTTTTTCAATTTCCAAGATCAGAGATAAAAAAGAATCAGGCTTTGTATGATTTCTTGTCCTTAAACTCTGTTCATCAGAAAGCAAATGAGTGTACAAAAAAAATACTTGAACTCACAAAAGCCGTTGAAAGTATAAAAGGAGGAGGACGGAGCTTTAACAACAATGCTGATGAACCAACTTCTACACACATTAACCTATTAATGTTTGCGTTGAAAAATCACATAATGATTGATCAGTATGCCCCATACCAAGCGATTATGAGAGACTTCGTCAAGATTTCCATACTTCGTCAATCAGTTAGAGAAATAGTAAAACTCAATCAATATGAGTTTTACTCAGCTATCGAATTTTTCTCATCAAAGGAGTTAAAGGCAGAGCTTCGAGCGTTTTATAAAAATGATCATTCAGATCAACTTCGTCTAAACGCTAGTGAAGAGAGCTCAGAGTGGCTTACTACCATCATTCTGCCAAACTTAATAGATCGCTTAATAAGTGACCGAAGTGTATTTAATAGTCATGAAGCTAAATTTGAAAACTGTGTGCGATTACTTGCATTTCTTGATTTGAATGGCTTTCATATCTCAAAAGTTATGAGTGAATTTTCCCGATTAATTATTAGTAGTTCAACATCTATCGGAACTTATGAGGCAATAAACGAATTTTTAGCACACCAACATAATTTATTTGAGCGGGAGATCGAAACTGACATTTTGATAAAGATATTAAACACCGTAATCGAAAAATTCATTTCTAGGACAGCCCATGGTTGGGATCAGCATGCGATACTCAATGGTTCAATAGACAATATATACGGATACATTGGGGAAGTAAAAGGCGAATATACTGATGAGGATCGAGTCCGCCGACTGGTGTCTGAACTTAAAACTTTCAAACCAGAAGATCAGCGTAAGTTTTCGAGATCTCTCCTTTACAGCATCTTTAATGTTTCGAATGGTAATGTTCAAAAAATTATCAATGGATTTATTAAGGATGTCATTTCTGAACCTAAAACAAAAGGTATAGATGACTGGGAATTTGACCTTTGGTCAGTAGCTGTTGGTTTTAAAGATTTTGAAGTAGAGGCTGTTACTAAGCTGAATGAATATTTAGAACAGTTTCGTAGCGGCAACTTATTTTCGTCACAGTTATATTCACTCAAAAAATTAACTCAATATTTAATAGATAAGAAAGAAATTGACATGCTAGATGGGATAAACAAAGAGCTAGGGGAGCTAATAGATCAGCATAAACGTCGTCCAAGTTTTTCATCTATCTAAGTAGGGGTGGAAATGGAATTGCAATTAGACAATGAAATTTAACGTTTCATAAGTTTAAAATGAGAGTAAAGAGTAGAGTTATCAATCTACGAATCGCTATCGGAATTAGGACGTTATACGGAGCAAGTATTTTGTTCCATTATAAATTTTTACGCTTAACTAGATGCTAAGTTTTTTTGATGTTTTTCTAATGCGTATAGTGCGACTTTGAAACAATCCTGGCATAGATCAATCTGATATTTATTCCCATCTTCTCTTGAGCCGTAACCCCATTCAGCTATTAATTCCGCACACTCTTCATATTTATAGCCATTTACGTCTATCTGCACACTCTCATTACACACATCGCACAGACGGTCGACCTCTGTCTCAACTAATCTCTCTGCAAGTATTTTCATATCAACCTCTTATTCGTCACTTTAGTATTATCGGATATCTACTACGTGATGATATCAGGTCAGTATCTTAGGGGCGATTTCTCATAGTTGGATATCGCTGAGTACTAAGCTGTCACTACTTCACATGATGAGTCTAACTTTAAGGGGGCGATTTCTCATACTTAGAGAAAAACTTTAGATAACTGGCCGTTTGCCCAGGTTCAGTCCCTAAATAGCCTTAAAGCAACAGTTAACTAGGCGTATATGGATGCATATGCTGAAGAAGAGGTGTTTAACATAACACCCGATATAAGCACTTGGGGTAATTATAGGGTTTGACAGTACTTTTGATACTAAGTGGTCATTTTCAATGTATCTCTAAAATTATAACTACTCTCCGGCGAGTTGAACATGAACCATATGGGAACCCTAGTAGCTTGGCTATTTCTGTTAAATTTCGTAAGTCACATGGCGTAATTGAGTGAAATGCATACTCCATGTAGAGTTGCCGTAATTTTACCTCGGCACGATTGCATGAAATGCAGATAATGAGCCGTTAGCGAACAGAACATATGACGCAATTACAACTAGTACTGTCATAATATGAGCAGCAATACCCATTTGATTACTATGCTTGCCAAATTCCCCAGCATAGCTGGCCTGCGTAAAGTATGTAAAAGCAGTGGCTATCGCTGCTGCAAGCACCCCAAAAACAAAAAAACACAAAGAATTAGCTAATCCATTTAGAACATTATCCAAATTAAGAGCCTTGCTCCAAACATTACCTATGAATGCTAACATTGCTACAGAGGCTCCACTATTAATTAACAGTGCGCTTTTTAATGCCATTTGTGCTGTTGAAACAGTTGCCTTGAGCATTTCAAGCTGATTTTCATGCTTCTGTTGTCTTAAGGATAACCTAGAATTTAAATCAGCTTTGAAAGCTTCCATAGCAGCTTCACCGGCCGATGCGTTATCGGGACTCTCTTTCGAAGCTTTTTCTAGACGGCCTATATATTCTTCGAGCCCTGTTATAGATATGCTGCTTGCGCCGTTATCTTTGGTTGCTTTTATGGAAGCTTTTAATGCTCCAATTACTTCTGATGATTTCATAATCTTAAATATATCTGTGTTAAAAGTCTTAGAAAAATTGTGCATGCTAAATTTTCAGCCGTCCCGTCCCACTTATGAGAGAAGTATTGAGGTAAGACGCAAACAAAGTTCAAGTTCAAGTTCAACTCTAAAAATCTAAAGCGATACAGCTTATTCAAGCTGTATTAATTTTCGTCACCTTGATAAAAATAACCTCTTTCATACCCTCCTTTTTTCATTTTTTGTTTATCGACCAAATCGAGTAATTCCTTTCTACTACTATTCTTTATCTCAGCTAATGAAAAAATTATTTCAATCATTCCAGCAAGGTGTTCAAATTCTTCATCTGCTTTATCTTCAGAGATAAATTCACTGTGTTTATCAATCAACTTATCCTCAAGAGCTTTAATTAGTTTGTTGCCTTTCAACTCTTTAATAATTGGAACTCTTCCTTCATTCTCAATTTCTTCTCTCACTTTATCCCTGATAAGGACTTTATTCCAACGACGAAAATCGGTGTTATCGGTGTCACGTTTAGAGCGGTTACACCTTTCACACAAGGCTTGAAGATTCTCTTCAGAGTGCACATCCACCCAACACGGTGCCTTGTCTTTAAATCTAAGATTTAGGTTTACTTTTTTATCCCCTTTTCTAGCTTTAGACTGAGGAATAATGTGATCAAGATCGAGGTATCTCAGAGAAGCAGGTATACCGCAAAGCTCACATTTTTGACGAGCTCGCTTAAAAACTTCAATTCTCAGTGATTGACGTTTTTTGGAGTGTGAGCTCTCTATTTTTCTAGACTCTAACCAGTTATTTATTCTTTTATCACAAAGCGCGACTTCTCTTCCAATATCGTTAAAATTGACTAAATCTTTATTTAAAGTAAAAACCTTAGTTTTAGGGCTATATTTGACAATACCGTGTTTCTCTAAAGTAACTTTCGGCCACCGCATTAATATTCCCTTGTAGCTTTTTAAAATATTAAGGTCATATTCAACTAAGCGACTAGCTAGTTTCTCTTTTGTGCACACTCCCTCATTTAGCAGTAGCTCTTTAATTATCACTGGTTGATAAACTTCAGTCATGGCCAATTTTTCTTCAAGAAACTTATATAAAATTTTAGGCATGTGTTCCTCTAAATGTGAGTTGCTTATTTAATTGTCTGTATCGATTGAATTCAAGATTACATTAATTTTTAAAAAACTAAAAAAAACGTTGAAAAACATTAAAAATACAGTTAATTTCGAATTAGTCATGGAAGACTGCGAAGAACGAGACTCAGGGATTTTATAGTCATCGTATTTAAGAGTGTTTTTTAGAGCCAGATATAATTTTATCTGTCTGTTTATTAATTCAGTCTAAAACGGTGATCTTACAATGAATATATTCCTATCAAAAGATGAGCTTGTTACGTTAACTGGTCGAAAGCAGCGTAATAAGCAGTTAAAACAACTAATTGCTATGAACTTACCTTTCTATCCCGACGCGTTTGGTTGGCCGAAAGTGCTGAGATCAGTTGTTGAAAATGCAGCTACACAAAAAAATACTCCCTATCCCAAAACTATAAATCTCGAAAAACTAACTTCTTTTGGTGGCTCTCATGGGGCGTAATCATGCTGAAGAATCTTCTCATCTACCTCGTGGTATGTATTTCAATAAAAAGGGAAAAACCTTCTATTTTCGAGCAAAAGATAGAAGAGACCTTCGTTTAGGAAAGACAATGCACGAAGCGCTTAGTAATTATTACAAAGTACCTGGCGTACATTTCGAAGCAACCTTAATGACCGACTTAATCGCTCGTTACATGAAAGAAGTTTCACCTACAAAAGCAAAGGATACCCATAAAACCAATATAAGCAGTGCTAAGTTTTTATTGCTTTCTTTTGGTGATTTCAAACCAAATGAGGTTAAAGCTCTTCACATCTATCAGCATCTAGATGCAAGAAGAGACTCTGCAACCAGAGCGAATAGAGAAATCGCTCTTTTAGGCGCGATATTTACTGAGGCTATTAGGTGGGGAGTTGTCGAAGACACACCTGTAAAAAACATTAAACGTCACAAAGAAACTCCCAGAACAAGATTAGTTACTGACGATGAAATTACCACATTTAAGAAATTTGCACCCGATTGGATGCATTTGTATATTGATTTAAAACTATCTACAGCTCTAAGACAGTCGGATATGCTCAAGCTTCATCGAGGCATGTTCGATGACAAAGGACTTTGGGTAGACACGTCTAAGACAGGTAAAAAACTTTGTTTTGCTGCGACAGCTCACCTTAAGCAACTAGTAGAAACTATTCTCCTCCCTAGTAATTTCGAGAATCAACATACTCAAGCACCAGCTAAAGAGTGGTTTTTCACGTCCCGATTCGGAACCCCTTATACAAGTGATGGCTTTAGGAGCATTTGGCATCGAGCGATGGTTAAGGCATATAACTCAGGAGAACTTAGAGAGAAGTTTCAAGAAAAAGATCTTAGAGCTAAAGCAGCTACAGACTGTAATAGTTTGGTTGAAGCTTTTGAGTTATGTGGACATCGTAGTCTTTCGACTACTCAAAGAATCTATCGAAGAGGATATTCACATGTCACTCCCCGTCAAAATATATCACCACCTTATGATAAATAACTGATTTTATTAGCATTTTACCTCACGGATTTTTTGATTATAAAAAGACTAAAAAATCTTATAATTTAGATAAACAGTAAATTTTTGTAGGAACTTATCAATAGAGAATTCGAATAAAAGCTAGGAATATCAAATGGATAGTAATATCAGGCAACTGACATTGAAAATCCTCGTGTCGGTGGTTCGATTCCGCCTCCGGGCACCAT
>TARA_R110001599_G_scaffold171357_2_pt1 | contig 13810 bp, 10 predicted proteins | sample TARA_R110001599 | Tara Oceans TARA_R110001599 (sample SAMEA4398360) | marine metagenome | biome: Polar Biome; feature: [MES] marine water layer (ENVO:01000295) within the mesopelagic zone...; material: water (ENVO:00002006), including particulate matter (ENVO:01000060) such... | reverse complement strand
TTCGGTACAGTGGAAGCTGTAAAAACTGTTTCTGATTTATTCATGCCACTTTCGGGTGAAGTAAAAGAATTTAACAGCCAGCTTGAAGACGCTCCTGAAACAGTGAATTCTGATCCCTACGGAGAAGGTTGGATGATCAAAATCACCATGAGCAATCCTTCAGAAGTTGAAGGCCTAATGGATGCGGCTACTTATAAAGCATTAATTGGTCAATAGATCCAATTTGCCTGATGCGCTCGTTTATAAAACAATACTGGGCCAGCGTATCTTGGGCCATAATTTTGGCAGTATTAATGTTACTGCCACAAGATTCTTTTCCCGAGTCTAAATTACTTTCCTATGACAAGATCGCCCATTTGGGTGTCTTTGGAATTCTAAGTTTTTTAGTCCTCTGGGGTAAAAGAAATAATAAGGACAAAGCACGGCTTGAAAACAAATACCTATTGAATTCGTTAACTATATGCGTAGTTTACGGATTGGTGTTGGAATCATTGCAGTCCGTTGTCCCTGGTAGAATGACCGACATATACGATTTGCTCGCAAATACAATTGGAGCTATTGCAGGTGTCGTAGTTTTTTCTACTTTTATGAAACATTAGTTTGCGAATACCAAACTAATGCTATAGTTTTAAAAGTGTAACTAAAAGAGATTATGGAAGCTAAAAAGACTCCGTCAGCAGACTTGAACAAAAAGTCCAGCCTATTCTTAGCAATAGGTCTGCTTGTGAGCCTTGGTGTAACATTCGCTGCCTTTGAATGGAAGAAAACTGAAAAAGGTGAGTTGATGGACCTAGGCATGGCAACTGACGATTTTGAAGATTTAATTGAAATACCGCCAACCGAACAACCACCTCCCCCACCTCCCGTAAAACAGCAACCTCAAATCATTGAGATTCCTGATGAAGAGGAGATCGAAGAAGAAATCGAGATCAATTTGGATGTGGAAATTACCGAAGAGCAAGAGGTTGAAGAAATTATTTTTGAAGAAGAGCCTGAAGAGGAAGTAGGAGATGAGATTTTCCTAATCGTTGAAGACAATGCCGAATTCCCTGGAGGCGATGGCGAATGGAATAAATTCTTACAGAAAAACTTGAAGTACCCTCGTTCTGCATCAAGAATGGGAATTGAAGGATCAGTATTCTTATCCTTTGTTGTGGACAAAGAAGGTAAACTTTCAGATATTACTGTAACAAGAGGAATCGGTGGAGGCTGTGATGCTGAAGCGATTCGAGTATTGGAATCATCTCCAAGATGGACACCTGGAAAGCAAAGAGGAAGAGCTGTTAAGTCAAGAATGGCAATCAGAATTCTCTTCAAACTTAAATAATATTAAAGAGCCCAATCTAATTGGGCTTTTTTAGTTATCAAATAACTAGTTTATTAGTTTTGTATTGAGTATATTTAGTTAACGGTTTTCAAATGACTCACATCTTTGGAGAAAGTGACAAAATATTTTAACTCTTAAACTATAAAACTATGGAAGCTAAGAAATCTCCTTCGGCAGATATCAACAAGAAATCAAGCCTATTTCTTGCTATTGGCTTATTAGCCAGTCTTGGAATCACCTTCGCAGCCTTCGAATGGAAGCAGCACGAAAAAGGTGACCTTATGGACCTAGGAATGGCATTAGACGATTTTGACGACCTAATCGAAATCCCACCCACCGAACAACCACCGCCTAAAGCCCCTCCAATTCAACAACCGAAAATTGTTTCAATACCTGATGACGAAGAAATTGATGAGGAAATAGACATCAACATAGACGTAGAGATTACAGAACAAACCGAAATCGATGACCTTGTTTTTGAAGATCAAGCTGACGAGGTAGTTTCCGATGAGCCCTTCTTAATTGTAGAGAATCCCGCAGAATTCCCAGGCAATGGATGGAACAAATTCTTAAACGACAATTTGAAATACCCTCGTCAAGCACAGCGAATGGGAATCGAAGGAACCGTAGACCTTGCCTTTGTAGTTGACGCTAATGGTACGATCTCTAATATCGAAGTAACCAGAGGTATTGGAGGTGGTTGTGATGAAGAGGCCATTCGAGTACTTAAAGCTTCTCCGAAATGGATTCCAGGAAAACAAAGAGGTGTAGCGGTTAAATCAAGAATGGCCATCAGAATTAGGTTCAGACTAAAATAAGTTAAAGCCCAACTACATTGGGCTTTTTCAGATCTTCAATAACTAATAATTTAGTTTTAGTACTTCATAAACCAGAAAACTATGGAAACAAAAAAAAACTCCTTCAGCTGACTTAAATAGAAAGTCCGCTCTGTTCTTATCCATCGGGCTACTCATTAGCCTCAGCCTTACCTTTATCGCATTTGAATGGAGGGTACACGAAAAAGGTGATTTAATGGACTTGGGCATGGCAATGGATGACTTTGACGATTTAATAGAGGTTCTGCCTACAGAACAGCCACCACCAAAGGCTCCACCACTTCAGCAACCGGAAATCGTTCCTATTCCAGACGATGAGGAAATCGATGAAACTATTGAAATCAACTTAGATGTAGACATTACAGAAGACACAGAAGTTGAAAATCTAGTTTTTGACGCTGAACCTGAAGCAGAAGTGGCTGATGAGATTTTTCTTTTTGTTGAAGAGAATGCCAAGTTCCCTGGTGGTTGGGGCGAATGGGGCAAATTTCTAAACAAGAACTTTCAATATCCACGTCAAGCAGTGAAAATGAGGATTGAAGGTACTGTGCATTTATCGTTTGTTGTCGATTCAAATGGTGTCATTTCCGACATAGTAGTAACCCGAGGTATTGGAGGAGGATGTGATGAAGAAGCCATCAGAGTGCTTAAATCTTCACCAAAATGGAGCCCAGGAAGACAAAGAGGAGTCGCAGTAAAGTCACGAATGGCTATTCAAATCAAGTTCGGTTTAAAGTAAATTCTAAACCCGTTGATTTACTTCGCTCTTATTTCAACCTCAATTAGTATAACCCTTAAACAATCAAAATCATGGAAACGAAAAAAAACACCCAAGTAGATATTGAAGGAAAAAGGCCTCTTTTCCTCTTCATTGGATTATGTATTAGTATGGGACTTAGCCTAGCTGCTTTTGAGTACAAGACCATTCCAGCAGCGCCTCCCATCTTAGAACCAGAAGGGCAAGCTACTTGGTTGTTTGAGGAGCCTCCTATAACAACCCAAGAGCCACCAAAGCCTATTCAGCAACCCGTGTTATTGGAGATACCAAATGAGGTAGAGCCAAACGAAATCATAGACTTTACGTTTGAAGTAGACCCCCATAATTTTGAAAGCATGGAGCTTGATGAAATTATCACTGAAAAACCCGAAAAAGCAGAAGACCCGTTTATCGTTTTAGAAAAACAAGCATCCTTTCCTGGAGGAGCCGAAGCGTGGGGTGAATTCTTGAATAAGAATTTCAAGTATCCGCGAAACGCTCAAAGAATGGGAATAGAAGGAAAGGTAGTGCTGACTTTCTATGTAGCCGCCAATGGAGAAATTTCTGACCTAAAAGTATTGAGAGGCATTAGTAAGGAATGTGATGAAGAAGCCATTCGTGTACTCAGCAAATCTCCACGCTGGAACCCAGGTCTACAAAGAGGAGTCCCAGTAAAATCGCCAAGACGTGTAACCATTAATTTCAAACTCAATTGACCCTTAACAACACAAAAGGCCTGCTTTCATGGCAGGCCTTTTATCTATAACTCATACAACTCTCTTATATCAAAGTTTAGATGATGTTTAAGAGCTGTTCCTTGATCTTTTCTAACTCATCCTTCATACATACCACAAAACGTTGCATAGGTGCGTAATTGGCTTTAGAACCAATGGTATTGATCTCTCTCCCAATTTCCTGAGAAATGAAGTTCAATTTTTTTCCTTGCGAATTAGCTTCCTTCAAAATCTCCAAGAAGTAATCAAGATGGGCGTTCAAACGAACAAACTCTTCACTCACATCCAGTTTCTCAATAAAATAGATCATCTCTTGCTCAAATCTGTTCACATCAAACTGATCAGAACCCACCAAATCCTTTTGGTGACTTTCTATTCGCTCCCTAATAGACACCAATCTTTCAGCTTCAACCGACTTGATGTCATTCAAGTAATTACCAATATTCTTGATATAAGCTTCAAGCTCAGCTTGAAGCTTGGCTCCTTCTTGCTCTCTGAATTCGTTACAATGTGCAATGGCAGCAATTAAGTTCTCTTTTGTGAACCCCCATTGCTCAGCAATGAGCTCTTCATTAATACCAGAGCCTGACATTACTTCTGGGCTATGCAAAGCCAACCTAAAAAGATCTCTCTTTTCGGCACCCACTTCAGTAGCCAGTTGGTCATATTCACTATAGTAAGATTTGAACAATACATGGTTCACCTCTTGCTTTGAGGCTTCGGCATCATCTGAGCTCATTTCGATACTCACCGCCACTTTACCCCTAACCAATTCTGAATTCAGTATATTCCTGATTTCAAGTTCTTTGTCCTGCAAATGTCTTGGTAGACGAATTTGAGCGTCAAGAAACTTAGAATTGAGTGAGCGAATTTCAACTGAAACTTGCATAGCGCCTTTCTGCGCCTTGGATAGGCCGTAGCCCGTCATTGATTTAAGCATGGGAATTTGTTTTAAACAACCTGCGAAGTTAAACCTATTCGGTCAATCTCAAAAAGGAATCAGAAATCGTAGCCTATTGATATTTGGAGTTTGGGGTTTCCTACTTTAAAATCTTGGATTGGCCAAGCCAAATCCAGCCTTGAGAAAAAGCCAAAAAGCATGGTTCTCATTCCAACTCCAGTACTTTGTAACCAAGGATTACTAAAATCATTAATTACTCCAGAAAAGGGCGAGCCAGGAACTACAATCTCTTCGGTATTTACATCATTCCGAGCATTAAATGCTGAAATCTCATACCATGCGGAGCCAATATCATAGAAACCAAGGAACATAAGGTTCCTTATAAAGCTTGATTTTGTATCGGCAGTTGCTAGAAATTGATTTACGGGTAATCTAAGTTCTCCAGAAAAAGTTAACACAGTACTTCCTTGAAAGGTATTATAGGAATAACCTCTTAGGTTGGTGAACTGATTAAATAAAATATCGCTGTTATCATTCAGGGTTTGTAAAATAAAAGGGTCAGGCTCTGTTCCCTCCACGGCCTCACGTTTATTGAACGCCCAGTTGTCCACGCCACCTAGCAAGTAAGCTTTCGGTGCATCTCCTCCATAATGGCCAAAGAAGAACCTTCCAGCCAGATAAACGCCCTTGGTGATTCTCTGATAATGGCGAACATCCGCCTCAATTTTATTAAAACCCACTGCATTTTTATTCAGCTTTGAATGAGATTCAAATGTGAGCTTAGCTCTTGTTCCTTCATGTATGTTAATTCCGCCAGTCAAGCTGTTATCAAAAACAACACTTGCATTGAGGCCTAAATAATTTGCAGCCTTTTCCGCCTCTACTCCAACGGGGGCGTTTAGTAACAACAGATAGTCTAAATCAATATACTTGGTTTGTTCAAAAAATGGAGTGACTTCAAACCTGAGGTAAGGGCTATATGGCAAAGCAGCTCCAAGCTCAAACCTATTGAGGTTATATCGTTGCGACTGAGGAGTGGTATTATCCTTTAGATAAATCGATTTTCTATAGTATTTGGCTTTCAGATCAATGGCCTCTTTGAGGTACTCGTATTCCAAGAAAACATCGTAGCCACTATTAAAATTGTAAGGAATCAATGCTCCTCCATGAAACCTATGGTTTTCTAAATAATCATTCATTTGAATTTCCAGTAACTGGGAAAATGACCTCAGTTCATCAATTACAAATGATGTCACTACATTATTGGTTTGGAAACGCGATTCGTACACATTCGGACCCTCTATTGTATTCTTCAACCCTCTATTTTGATAAAGGCTCAAAAAAGACCTACCCGCCCCTTGGTCATCAGACACAGGCGTTTCAAACTTATAGTCTTTAGAATTCACCTTAGACTCATTTTTGAATACATAATTGTCAGTATCAATTGCCCCCGTTTTTAAAGAATCAATTGTGGGTTGTTTTAGCACTTCTGCGCTTTTTAAGGCCTTTGCAAGGCTATCAATATTTTCTGTACTCAAAAGTCTCTTCCTCCTTATTTCACTAAGGATACGAATACTTTCAAGTTCTCTTCTAGGCGTTACGGGTGTGAATACATGCTGAATATTGTTCAGGTCTTCTACATAAACCACATCCTTAGATTCGAGTGTGGAGATAAAAGCAATTCGATTATTAGTAGGGTCGATAGAGAATTCCTTAATTCCCAAGCTATAATTGCTCATTTGCTTACTGATCGAATCGTTGATCGTGTGCAGGTAAAGATTATTCACTCCCTGTTGATCGCTCAAATAATAAACCTCATTTAGGTCCTTAGCTACGGGGTTCGATTCGACAGAAAGGGAGTTCGTTAACTTACCATAAACGCTATCCACCAAGTCCAAATCATAACTAAACACATTAAACTGGTCGGAACTAACATCTTTCAAGGCAGCAGGCCCTTCTACATAAACACTATCACTAAGTCGGTTTGATGTAAACAATATCACATTGGATTCGGGCAAAAAGCTAATATCTCGGTCATCAAAGCTATCATTTGATATTCTTCTGATTGTACCTCTATTCACCAAAAACAAATAAGCATCACTCTTACCGTTGACCACTCCAGTTAAAGCGGCTAATCGACCACCTTGCTTAAATTCGAAGCTTTGAATTTGCCCCACAGTCGGAATAGCCAAAACCTGCTGCCCTTTCGCTCCAACCCTCTTAATCGTTACCGTATTCCTTCCTTCGGAATTGGCCACTATACCCAAAGTAAATTCATCCACCCAACTCAAAAGCGGGTAGTTATCATTTACCTCTTGCGTCAGGAGTTTCATTCCTCCTTTGTAAAGGACGATTTCATCCTTAGAAGCCATATTAATTACTCGAACTTCGTACTTCCCGTTATCAAACACTGCATAGGCCAGTAATGAGCCTTCAGCATTAAATTTCAAATGACTGATGACGGATGTCCTTGATCTATTACTAGAAACAATTTTTGACTCAGGAGGCCTTTTATAACTCTCCAAAATTCTAGAATTCATTTGAGCATAATAGGCTTTCCACTCCGCCATAAAGTCTCGATAAGGAACCCCTAATGTTTTGGAAATGCTGCTCTCTTCATCTTTAACAATTCTGGCTAGGTTCAGAATGTTTGAAATATCTCTTTTACCATAGGTCTGGGCAATGAAGTTCCAAATGGACTGACCTAATAGCAAGTTGACCTCTTTACTCAATTTTGAAAATTTGACTGGCTGAGCCTGAGAAACGTAATCTCTTGCCATGTCATCCGACTCTTTTGTCCAGCCATAGGCTACATAGGCAGATATACCATCGATAAACCAATTGGGGATTGGCGATGAAAATGAAGATTGAAACATCTCTGCTATATTTCCTCCAAACCACATTTCCTCCACCAACATTTTGGTGAAATTGAAGACCAACTCCTGTTTAAAGGAAGTGTAATCGCCTGAAAAAGCAACTTCAACCTGAGATTTAACAAAGTCGGTTTGACCGCCAATCGTAAAGTCATCTCCCTTTACACCAACATTACTCTGCTGTTTTTCAGCTACGGAGTTATATAAAAATATCCTTGTCTGAGAATAAGGGAAAAAACCAATCGTTTCGGTAACCCTGCTAAACTCAGACTCTAAATAGGCAATCGACTTTTTAGCCAAGTCTTCCCCACCTTCATAAAAATAAACTTCAAAATTATTCGACTTTAGATATTGCCAGTCGAAGTATTTGTATTGAATTCTGTTTTGCCCATACTCTTCACGATACACCTGCGCCTCAGAAGAAAAAGGAATCGACAAAAAGCCAATGGCGAAAAAGGCTAATATGAATGGGTAACGTACAGATTTAAGCATATATCTTCTTTTCAGAAAAGACTTTTAATATAACGAAAAAAATCGCTCAATATTGACCTCATCATCTATACTGCCAGCGCCTGTTAAAAGCTGCGTGAGCTGCATAGCGTAATAAGGAATGAGAGAAACCCCTTTTGTGCCAAACCCATTAAAAGAAATCAAACTTTTAAATTCAGGATGTTGACCAATTATTGGTTTTCTATCTTTTGTCGCGGGCCTGACGCCTGCCAACTGATACTCAATTTCATAAGGAAATTTGACCAGTTCATTCAATTTATGTACTAACACGTTTTTTGCCTCAATGGTTGGGTTTTCATCCAAATTTTGATGATCATAGGTAGAACCCACCTTGCAAATTCCGTTTCCTAAAGGAATAACAAAAACACCCCTGTTATGAATTACCCTTAAGTCTTCCTCCGTCTTAATCATCAGGAGTTCGCCTTTCACAGGCCTTAACGGAATCCATCCGAAATATTGTTGCTCAAGCGATTTATGACCATTACAGAAAATCACTGACTTGCATTTGATACCCTGATAACTGGCAAAACCCTCATCCAGCTTTAAATCTGCAGGATTGAAATACGTTTGTGTTAAACTCTTTTTCTCTTCCAGAAATATTCTTGAAGCATTCAAAAGTTTACCGGTATCCACAAAGCCAGATTGATTTAACAAAATCCCTCCAAAATCATCGTTGACTTGATTTCCGTAAGCCGAACTATTATGAACTGCCTTTACATACGAAGAATAATCAATGTCAGCGCTTTTGCCCATCCATTCATTTAGTTCTTCAGGAGAAATAAATGGCCGGTAAATAGGGATATCATTCACAAAACCCGCTTCTAACTGCTGTTGAAATCTAGGATAATAATCTGTCAGATAGCCAAATAGGTTATCTGCATTCCAAGTTTTGACCATCTTACGACCAGTCACTGGATTATAAAGTCCGCCTGCAATTTTTGATGAGTTAGAAAGCAACGGATCATCAAAAACCATTACACTACAACCCGCATTTATCAAGTGATTGGCCAAGATACTTCCAGCCAACCCCTGCCCCACCAGAATATAATCCACTAACATTGGCCGAATTTAAACCAACATTTTTTGAATAATGGCTATTATTAAATGAAATTTGAGCAAAACAGTATTTTATGATCAAGATCAAGCCATTCACCTTTAATCCCTTTATGGAAAACACCTATGTTTTGTTTGACGAAACGAAGGAAGCGGTAATCATAGACCCCGGTTGTTATGAGAAGGAAGAAGAGGCCGAATTGGTTAAATTTATTGAAAGCGAAGGTCTCAAGGTAAAATCACTCTTGAATACACACGGTCATATCGACCATGTTTTAGGCAATGATTTCGTGAAGAGAAAATTCAAAGTTGATCTCGTTATTGGTGAACATGATGAAGAAACGCTTCGGTCTGTAGGTGTCTATGCGGCCAATTATGGTTTCCAGAATTATACACCAGCTCAACCTGACAAATTCTTAAAGGAAGGAGATACTGTGAAATTTGGCAAAAGTGCATTAAAAGTCTACTTCACTCCAGGCCATGCCCCCGGCCATATTGTTTTTGTAAACGAAGAAGAAAACGTTTGTATTGGTGGCGATGTACTCTTCGAAGGGAGTATCGGAAGAACAGATTTACCCGGTGGAGATTTGGATACCCTTATTGACAGCATTCATTCTAAACTCTTTAAATTGGATGACGATATGGTGGTATACCCAGGGCATGGCGGCCCAACAACCATTGGAGATGAAAAAGCCAACAACCCATTTTGCGCTATTAAAAAGTAACCATTGGAACCAATCAAAAAAGCCATCCCAAACCTGTTTACCCTCGCTAATTTAAGCTGCGGAACAGTCGGTATTATCCTCTCTTTTCAGGGAGAAATTGAAACTGCATGTTATCTTATTTGGCTGGCTGCTGGCTTCGATTTCCTCGATGGTTTTTTAGCGAGAATCCTCAATGCGCAATCCGAAATCGGTAAACAGCTTGACTCATTGGCCGACCTTATTACCTTCGGTTTACTTCCTGCTATTCTATACTACCATATGCTTGTTGGCAAAATAGATTCGCCTCTCGAATATGCAGGTGTACTTATTGCAGTTTTCTCTGCCTTGCGCTTGGCCAAGTTTAATGTTGACGAAAATCAAACCACGAGTTTTACGGGCTTAACCACCACAGCAAACGGAATATTCACCAGCACACTTCCTTTAATCATTGTTGGCGACACCTTTATGAGTGGCTTTCTAGCCAACGAATGGGTGCTTTTCACTTGTGCCATTGTCTTTTCCTTACTCATGGTCGCCCCAGTTACTTTACTTTCTTTCAAATTTTCAAACTTTACCGTAAAAGACAACTGGCAGCGTTTTCTACTTATCTTATTGAGCATTGTGCTCATTGTAATTTTCAAGACTGCCGCAGTCCCTTTAATTATTGTTGTCTATCTTTTGCTTTCGCTGCTCACTCAGCCCGCACATAAGAAAATTGCTTAAATAACGTTGAGTCCCAAGAAATGGCCAGTCGATTACGATCAATACATATCTTGCTCATTGCCTTTTTTATTCAGGTATTTGTTGGGAACACGATTGCTCAAACCTCTAGCGTTTTAGCCACTGGCAAATGGGTGAAAATGAGCTTTGCGAAGGAGGGCGTTTACCACATTGATCAGAACACCCTAAGCCAAATGGGTTTTGATATTGGCTCGATCAACCCTCAGAACATTGCCATTTATGGGGCCAAAGGAGGAATGCTTCCTCAAGGCATTTCGATTCAAAGAGAAGGCTTGAAAGAAACCTCCATCTTCGTTTCCGGAGAAGCCGATGCCATTTTCAACTCAGGTGATTACATTCTCTTCTATGTGGACAGAGTCAATGAGCTCCAATTCAACCCAGCAACTAAGACCTTCGAATCTATTCAAAACCTCTATGCAGATGAAGTTCATTACTTCATCACAGTAAAAAATAACAAAGGGCTACGGGTGACCAGCCTTCCGAATTTAGGCACCAATCTGCCAGAGGTGAACAGCTACAACAAAATTATTCGGCACGAAACGGACGTGAAAAACATTCTTGGTTCTGGAAGACAATGGTTTGGAGAAAGTTTCAGTACAAATAATGAATTGACCTTCGACTTCCCACTTTCCAACTTGGCCGCCAACAGGCAAATTAAAGTACAACTAGATGCTTTGACTCAAGCATTCAATATTACTTCGATCAGTGCGAGCCTAAATAGTCAATCCATTGGCCAACTTGATTTTTCGGCCATTCCAGATACGCGATATGGCATTAAGGGAAATGAAGCATCTGATGTATTCGAAATCAACTCTTCTAATTTCTCTGGTTCAAACCAACTTAGCCTTAAGCTCAGTTTCAACCCAAGCGGTTCGAATAAAGCTGTTGCCTACCTTGACCGTTTCCTACTGGATATCCCTACTAAACTTCAACATACAGGCAGTTCAACTTTATTTCGAAGCGCAAGTTCCTTAGATCAAGCCTTAACCACTTTCAAAATATCTGAAGCGAACCAGAACCTGACGGTTTGGGACATTACCAACCCATTGGCAGCTCAAAGTCAAGCCTATAATTTAAGTGGCGCTGAATTACGATTTGGTGCTTTTTCAGATCAGCTTCATGAGTACGTCATGTTTGAGGCAGCATTACAGCCGCTACCTACAAAATTTGCACCCTTGGTAAATCAAGATTTAAAAGGAAGTTCAACTCCCGATATGGTCATTATTTCGGCACCAGAATTTTTAACCGAAGCAGAAAAGTTAGCTACCTTTAGAAGAAGTGAAGACAATCTTACAGTCTTAGTAGCCACTCCACAACAGGTATATAATGAGTTTTCCGCTGGAAGACAAGACATTACCGCCATCCGTGATTTTATGCGTCACTTAAAGTCACAAAGCGATCAACTCAAGTATTTACTGCTTTTTGGTAAAGGCTCTTATGATTACAAAAGCAGAATTGAAAATAACTCCAACTTTGTCCCTACCTATGAATCCAGAAGTTCAATTCATCCATTGACCTCCTATTCTTCTGATGATTACTTTGGTTTTTTAGAAGACCATGAAGGTGAATGGGCTGAAAGCAGAGCAGGAGACCACACATTAGACATTGGCATCGGGCGAATCCCGAGTACCACCTTAGCGCAAGCCAAAACTGCGGTTGACAAAATTATTAACTATCAAACTTCCGCAGAAAGCATTGGAGATTGGAGACGCAGGTTGGTTTTTGTTGCCGATGATGGTGATAACAATCTACACCAGCGAGATGCTGATCAATTGGCTACATTGGTCGACACGACTTATGCGGGCTTTAATGTGCGCAAAATTTACCTCGATGCTTACGAGCAAATCAGGTCGCCCAATGGGGAGTCATCGCCTAAGGCTGAAAAAGCTTTACTAGACGCTGTTGAGCAAGGCGTTTTGATTATGAATTTCACAGGCCATGGCGCAGAAACTGGCTGGATGCAAGAGCGAATTCTAACAACAGAGTCTATTGACGACTGGAAAAACATTAATCGACTACCATTATTAGTGACCGCCACTTGCGAGTTTGCCAGAAACGATGATCCCACTATTTTTTCTGGTGCTGAAAAGATAATGTTCAAATCAGACGGAGGTGCTATTGCTTTGGTAGCCACCGCACGCCCCGTATTTTCCTCTTCCAATTACGCATTGAACCTTGCGCTCTACAAGACCATTCTAGAACAGCCCAACGGTAACTTTCAAAGGCTTGGCGAAATCATTCGTTATACGAAAAACAATGCACTCAATGGGGCAAACAACAGAAACTTCATTCTTTTAGGCGACCCAAGTATGCGCTTGGCTTACCCTAAAAATGAAATCAGCATCACGAGTATCAATGGAAAATCACCTGCAGCCAAAGCCGATACACTTAGCGCACTAGAAAGGGTCATAATTGAAGGACAAATTGAATCAAATGGCCAGCAAATAGAATCATTTAATGGCGAGCTCACTTTTAGTCTTTTCGACAAACGCAGTGCTTTGCAAACCTTAGGTACAGAAAGTGAGAAATTTGAATATTTAGAACGCAACAGTCAGCTTTTCAATGGGAAGGCCTCTGTAATTAATGGCGCCTTCACCGTGGAGTTTGTGGTGCCTAAAAACATCAATTACCAATTCGGAAGTGGTAAAATGAGTATGTACGCGCTAAACAACAATAACCCAGAAGATGCTTTCGGAGCCAAGATAGATTTCATTCTTGGGGGAACGGCTCAAAATATTACAGCAGACAATACTCCACCCAGTATTCAAACTTTCATTAATGACTCTACCCTTGTCACCAAGCCAGTCGTTAAACGTGATGCGATGCTCATTCTCAAGTTATTTGATGAAAGCGGTATCAACATTTCCGAAAATGGCATTGGTCAAAACCTTTCGGTGACACTAAACGACTCGGTTACTTACAATTTAAATGGCTTTTATAATGCCAGAAAAGATAATTTCAGAAAAGGGGAGGCCTCGTTTCCTATGCGAGATTTACCTCTAGGAGTCAACACTTTAGAGATTAGAGCTTGGGACAATTACAATAATTTAGCCAAGAGCAGCTTCGATTTTGAGGTTACCGATGAAAATTCTACGGTCATCACAGAAATAAACAGCTACCCTAACCCGTTGGTAGAGAATACTACTTTTAATATTTCGCATAATAGCGCAGGCGAAAGGTTAGAACTGAGGATTGACATCATAAATGCACAAGGCGAAAATGTAATTTCCTTGTACTCAGAAACTGAAAGAGGTTCAAACACCGAAAGCATTGCATGGAACGGTTTAGACAATTCAGGAGTTAAATTGGGCAAGGGGATTTACGTTTACAATGTAGTTTTGATGTCTAAAAACAGCGGAAAAACGTACACCAAG
>TARA_R110001599_G_scaffold91437_9_pt1 | contig 13815 bp, 15 predicted proteins | sample TARA_R110001599 | Tara Oceans TARA_R110001599 (sample SAMEA4398360) | marine metagenome | biome: Polar Biome; feature: [MES] marine water layer (ENVO:01000295) within the mesopelagic zone...; material: water (ENVO:00002006), including particulate matter (ENVO:01000060) such as...... | reverse complement strand
TGCTGCCAAGACCGATATACGCGGCGCGAGCCACCGTCGCCGGGCCAATCTCCTTGAATCCGCCCTCTTCAATCATCGCCGCCTCCAGCAGCAACTGTTTGTCAAAGGCTTTTTGCTCAGCGACACTGGGAGGGGTGCCGGTCTTGTAGTCGTATATCAATATATCGCCGTCGTCGGTCCGGTCGATACGGTCGGCATACCCAGTGAGGGTAAAGCCCAAATCCGCTAAAACATGACGACCGTTGGCCGCTTTTTCAAACGCGGCGGGCCTGGAATAGCTTTGGCGTTTCACCTCGTTTTCAATGAACCATTCAGCAATTCTTTCTATTTTGGTCAGCCACATCACACGCGCGGCAGGCCACGGGGCCTCGGCATCCAATACCGTCGATGCGGTCTCTAACAAGTGTGCCTTTGTAAGGTTTTCAGGCTCGACCATCACCGACTTGATGAAACGCTCCATTATTTCATGAACGATGATACCGCGCACCGGGGCGTCGGGTGATTGCACCAACGGGTTCAGGGCCCGTAATTTCAAACTGTGCTTGGCGTAGATCGCATAAGGGTCCCGGATAAGTCGCTTGATCTCGGTTACTGACAAGGCATGGGGGCGCGCTGCCCGCGGAGGGCGCGGCGAAGGGCGCGGGGCTGGTGGCTCGCGTCGCACCGCTTCCAGTGCGCGGGCCTGTGCCAGCCAATAGTCACCGCGTTCGACCATGGATTTCCACGCCCTGTCACCGCTTTGATCAGAGAGCCCGTTCAAAAGGTTGCCCAAGCGGTTCAACCAACGCGAAGGCACTGTTTCAGCTTCATCTGATCGAATTGCCCGGGTCAGGCAGACTTCGGGGGCGGCGATGGATTGCTGGTAATCATGTGCGGACAATCCGATCCGGCGTTCGGGAAGCAACAACCCCGCTTTCATGCGCATTTTTCGATTTAGCCATGGGTCCGGTGCCGGGGATTCGGGCCACATGCTGTCATTCAGGCCGCCCATGATAATCAGGTCCACACCCTGCACGCGAGCCTCGAGGGTACCCCATATCATCACGCCCGGATGCGGGGCGTCACGATCGCGAATTTCACCTTGCTGCAATAATGCCCCCACCAAATCTCCATAGTCCGACGCAGACATAGTGTCTCCGTAGGCGGCATTCTCGCAAAGATTGGTCATGACGTTGCTGGCTTCTTCGCCAGCGAGATGTTTCCATAGCTCACTGGCGGTCGATGGGTTGGAGCCGTCGGCAATGGCATTGGCAAGATCAATATGCGCGGCGACCCATTCTTCCAAAGGTCTTTCCTTGCCAATCTCTACACCAGTCACGCACGATCCGACCCACTGTGCCCATGCGTCCATTTGCAACGGGTCCTTCGACCGGGAAACCGTCTTTTGCGACAACCGAAGTACACTATCGGCTGTGGGATAAGGCAGCCCGTCGCGCCGCAGCTGAAGTTCAAGACGCTGGGTATTGAGCTGGTGGATGTTCCTGTCACCGCCGCTGTGCGTCAGGGGGTGTTTGAGCAGGGTCAGCAAGGCTTCGGAATCGAGCTTGCGCAGGAAAAGACCCGCGACGTGTCGCAAAAACCGCCCCGGAGGCGACAGATGAAGCGGGAGGCCGGCGCTATCGTCTGGCACTATGTTCCACCGGTCGAGAGCCGATGTAACCTGGCGCGACAAAAGCCGGTCCGGTGTGATCAAGGCGGCGGTTTGACCATCCTCTACCGCTTGGCGCAGCCGCAGGGCGATCGCCAACGCTTCGGCCCGTGGGGTAGGGGCCTGGATGAGCGTCAACCCCTTGGTCGCTGAAACAAGATCGGGCAATTTTGGCCCTTCGGTAAGCCAGACGTGAGTGACAGGCGCTGGGCGCAACGATAATGACACCAACGCATTCCGCTCGGGCGAGGGCGGGACCGCATCAGTCCAGGCACCGATTTTGCTGCGCGGCATATCGAGTTCACATAAAAGGTGGCGGAAACGATATTGCGGATGATCTTGCGCAAGTTTTTCCTGGTCTTCGCCTAAATCCGTCCATACGGCGGTGGGCATATCGAAGTCGAACCCGGGCAAGATCACCGCCCCCTGCGGTAAACATGCCACGGCTTTCATCAGCAAGGCAGACGTGCCCCGAGAACCGGTAGATCCCGCAACGATTATTGGGTTTTGGGGCGGATTTTCGGTCCAGTCCGCGATCAGTTGCTGCACGATCTGGCGTTGGCGCGCCCGTGGGTCGGGGCGGGAAATGCTGTCACCCAGATATTTGTGGGCAATGGAAAGAAACTGCTTGGACCGTTCCCAGTGGCCGGACTGATCACTGACGTCGAGACTGGTGATAGCCTCAACCGGGACGCCTTCGCCCTGCATTTCGTCGATCAACTGCGCCAAACTGTCGGACAGATCATAAAGCGATGTTCGCGGCGCAAGCTCGGGCGCGTGATCCAACAGCTTGGACACCAGCGTGATCAGTTCAAGCCGCCGCCGCAGGGTCGGGCTGGGAAGCGGCAAAGCGATGTGCGGTGCAAGCGTATCTAGATTGTCGATAAGATGGATTCGGGGCAACAAGCTGGCAGGACCCGTGTCGAACACCTCGCGGAGGCGGCGTTGCATGCGCCGTGTGTTCACCACCAGATCAACTTGACCAATGATATGTGCCGGCTGACCTTGCAGTCGTTCTAAAAGGCCGGTGACCAGATCTTTGGGGAAGTCTATTCCGGGTGCCACACCAAAGACCCGGGGTTCGTGCTGGGGTTCAAACATCTAGGGTTCCCAACATGCGTTCAGCCATCTCTATACCTTCGGGATGACCCACGTCGCACCAACGCCCCGGATAGCAAATTCCGAACAACCGGCCCTGTGTTAGCATTTGGTCCCATACCACATTCAACGAGAATGCCTTTTCTGACATGGTGCCCAGTAAGTCGGTCTTGATGATCTGGACACCGCCATAGATTATGCCGGGCCCACGCGATAGCCGCCCGTCGGACGACATCGTGAAGTCCCCGGCCCCGGAATGGCCAATGGCATGCGCGCCCGGAACGCACACCAACAGCGCATCCATCTTGTCGGGTTCCCACGCATCCAATGCCAAGGCAAGTGGGTTCGGCCCGGCCCAGATTGCATCGGTATTCATGGCAAATACCGGCCCGTCGCCTAACAGAGGCAGCGCGTTACGCAATCCGCCACCTGTTTCCAGGATGTCAGGCTGCTCGACAATCGTGCGCACGTTGCGCCCTTGGAGATGGGCCAACAATGGCTCTGGCTTGTAATGAAGGTTCACCACGATGCGTTCTGGTCTGACTGCGTCCGCCAGGTCCAGAGCGTGGTCGATCAAGGGACGGCCGGAAACCCTGATCATCGGTTTAGGCTGATCTTTGGTCAAATGCTTCATTCGTGTGCCGAAACCTGCGGCAAACATCATTACGGCGTTCGGAGTGTTGCGCATCTTGCTTTCAAGTCCTCAAGGAAGCCCTTGTCAGGGACGGGCAGAGCTTCGTTTATCAGCGATGCCAGATCGCGCAGGTCAGGATGATCGAGATTTCGCTGGATATATCCCCAAACACGAGGAATCAGGTCAACGTAATGTGTCTTGCCATCCCGCAGGCAAAGCCGGGCGAAGATACCCAGTATGCGCAGGTTGCGCTGCACCCCAAGCAAAGCGAAAGCGCGGTTGAAATCGTCAGCGTCAGCCTCGCTTTTTTCCACGTACCGGGCGATCATGGCAGCTTGGATATCAGGAGAGACATCGCGCCGGGCATCTTGCAAGATCGACACCAGATCGTACGCGGGATGACCAAGCAGGGCGTCTTGAAAGTCAAGCAACCCGACCTGGGCAGTGCCGTCGCGCCCCGGTAGCCACAATAGATTTTCAGCGTGATAATCACGCAAAATCATGACGCGTGACACGTCATCAAGCCGTCTGGCATGCGGACGGAACAACGTGTTGAACGCAGCCGACGCGTTGCCGTCAGGGGCGTACCAGTCAAAGACCAATTGCGTTGCGTCCAACAGCCAATCCGTATCGCAAACCGGCAGCTTTGGCGGCGGCATCTGATGCAACTGGATCAATACATCCGTTGCTGCAACGTAAAGAGGCATGGTCGCTTCCGGGGTTTCGACCATCAACTTCCCAAACAGCGCGTCACCTAGATCCTCGATAAGAAGAAAACCGTTTTCCACATCGGCGTTGTATATTTTCGGTGCGCTCAATCCTTGACGGCCAAGCCATTCGGCGATGTGCATGAACGGGCGAACGTCTTCGCCCTTGTCCGGCGGTGCATCCATAAGAACCACGCTGCTGCCGTCTGACCGGGTCAAGCGGTCATACCGACGGTTCGAGGCGTCCCCAGCAAGCAAATGGCGCGTCGCATGCGCCCAGCCCGCCTGCTGAATGAACGCCTGTGCACAGGCTTCGCGTGTGGTCATGGTGCCCACCCATCAAGCTTTTTTGACCATTTCTTATTTGTCCAGCTTGCGGTGACCTCTCGGGTCTCGTCACCTGTCGCTTCAATTGCCAGCTCCAACGCGTGATCGGGCGAAAGGCTGCCAAGACGGTCCGGCCATTCAACCAGACAGATCGCGTCATGAAACGCGTCGCTAAGGCCGAGTTCCTCAACTTCGTAACTGGAGCTGAGACGATAAAGATCAGCATGCCAGATCATCCCACGCGTGGATTCATAGGTTTGCACGAGCGTAAACGTCGGAGACGGAATATCTTCGGGGTGGGACAGCAATGACAGGATCAGCGCGCGCGCGAAATGGGTTTTTCCCGCGCCGACATTTCCGGTGAGCAGGATTGTATCGCCTGGTTCCAGAACACGCCCAAGCGTTCGGGCAAGCCCGGCGGTGTGGTCTGCGTCGTGCAGGTTAAGGGAAAGATTTCGCGATGCCATGGTGCCAAGGTTACTTGGGCAGACCTATGCGCCGCAAGGCGAAAGAGGCGAGCTTGGTACGCTAAGGGGTCGCTATCAAATCCTGGGCGACGGCGGGTGTGGTCAGTTTTTCTGACATATGAAACCTGATAAGCGTCGCACCCGCGGTAATTGGTGAGATGTTACAGGTCATTTGCGATCCTTCGGACAGATACACCGGCATGCTCCAGTGTTTTCGATCCTCGATGTTACCGACATAGCTTTCGATTTCTCCCCAGGAAAAGTTTGGGGCACATCTGCGTTTCCAGATCTGCACGGCATCATAAATTGTGACATCGGCAAAAGCTTTTTCCGGGTCTACCTGCCAAAGCTTCTGATACGCTGCATTGGAAAATGTCAGGACACCCGCCATTGAAAAGACCGCGATTGCATCTTCTAGGGTGTCTAGCAATGACTGGCCCAGTTCCAACTCGGCGCGAAAGCTTCGGGTCAGGCTGACTTCGGCGCTGATGTCTTCGATAAGAAACGCTGTAGCTCCGTCAGGGTGGGGGCGCCCCCTCACGCGGAGCGTTTGCCCCGTATCTATGGACCATGTTTCTTCGTATCGCCCGTCATGAGCTGCGGAAATGAGATCGGAAATCGCCAAGCGCCAGTCGGTATAGTTTTTGGGTTCGGGCATTTTACGGTTTTCACGCAAACGGTCAAAAAAGCAATGGAGCGTCGGTCGACTGCTAAGAAACTCTGCGTCTAGTGAAGAAAGATCCACCAACGCCGGATTGAACAGCGCCAGTTGGTTGTTGCGGTCGAAGATGGCAAGCCCGATAGAAAGATGGGCGAATGTCTTGGTCAGAGTCTGCACAAAATTGCGGCGTGCTTCTTCGGCGCGGACTAGGTCGGTCACACAGATAGCCTGATAGCACAGCACTCCGTGGATTTCGATATTGGTGATTTCGTACCATTCCTTTTTCTGTGTGGATGCGATCCTGACGGAAATCCGTTTTGCGGCCTCAAGGCGGACGGGGTCAAACAGCGGTTGGGCGCTACACGGTTGGCCAGGGTATACCCGTTCGTGCAATTCGTGGCAGGCGTTGTTCGACCAAAGAATTTTCCCCGCTTTGTTCGTGTGCCATACTGGAATGCTCAATCCAGAAGACAAGCAGCGCAACAGGGTACGGCTATCGGTTTCTGCAAGCGGATCTTCTTTGTCCGGGTCGAAAACGACGATACGACACAGGTGCTGATCCCACGAAATTTTTATCTGCCTCGAAGTGGTGGTATCGCTGGACGAAATATACTGGCTCCCGGCGATCCCGGATTTTGGTTCAGGTGGAAATTGCGGAAACATTTCCACCACGAAATCATAAAGGTCCGACCATTCGTGAAAGCCGGGCTCAAGCGCGCAGAATTCGCCGATGCCATCAGAAGCATGTTGCAACACCCCATGATCGAACAGATACGAGATTTTAGGCTCGCTTTCCTTGGGCGCTGCGGTGTCCGGCGTTTTCTCATGGCTTAGCCATAGATATGCCACTGAACCGCTTGCTAGAATGGCCAGTAATATGCATGCGATATCGAAGGCGGAAATCAATTCAGAACACTTTCATTAATAATCCGGTGTTTAGACGCGTAAAACGTTAATCTTTCGTTAACGATGATTACAACGGACGCAATTGGTGTGAATCATATGCGAATTGGAAGGTTTTCACCAAGCGATGTCGATCCGTTTGTTGTCTGCGCATCTAACTGGCGACGTGGCCAGATGACCTCTACCACTGCGCCTAATTCATTAAAGCGGTCGGTCGGGTCTTCTGACCCGTTGGCAAATCGCAGTTCGGCACCAGATCTTTCAAGCAACGTTTTCGCGATGAACAGCCCTAACCCCATCCCTTCGTATTCCGGGCGTTCAGACGAGGCGGGTTCAGGCCTGCGGCGCCGCATGAAAGGGTCGCCGATCCGCCCCAGAAGATAGGGAGGAAAGCCTTTGCCGTCGTCAAAAATTCGTACCGAGATATGACGGTCTGTCCAGTTCGCTTCGACCCAGACGGTCGTACTGGCAAAATCGACCGCGTTTTGGATAAGGTTGCGTAGACCATGAATGATTTCGGGTTTGCGGTATATCGCCGGCTGGTCGACTGTATCACTGGCAGTTGGATCTATTGAGAACTCTATGGTTTTTCCACGCATCCGATGTGGTTCAGCGGCTTCTTCCAATACTGTCATCAACGGGGCTGTGTGCATATGCAGATCGTCCTTTCCAGCCCTTCCCATGTCTCGCAAAATATCACGGCATCGGTCGGCTTGATCCCGGATCAGAGCCGCATCTTCGGCCAGTTCCGGCCAAGATTGCAGTTCGCTCAACAGTTCGACGCTGGTCAGTTTGATCGTCGCCAGTGGTGTGCCCAGTTCGTGCGCGGCGGCGGCAACGACCCCGCCCAGGTCAGTTAATTTCTGCTCGCGGGCCAGTGCCATCTGGGTCGCTGTCAACGCATCGGACATGGAATGGATTTCGGTAGTGACCCGTCGGGAATATGCTGTGGAAAATACGATGGCGATGATCAAAGCGATCCAATTTCCAAAGACAAAGACATCAGGAATTTCCATGAGGCCACCGTTTTGGGTGATCAGCGGAAAGTGATATGTCGCCAGAATAGAGACTAATACTATAGCGGTCCCACACAACACCACGGTCGATCGCAAGCTGAGCGCGGTGGCTGAAATTGTAACCGGTGCCAGCAGCAACAGCGAAAATGGGTTGTTCAGGCCTCCGGTGACAAATAGCAAAAAGCTGAGCTGCAATAGATCGAACAGCACCATTGACAGGTTTTCATATTCCGAAAGCCGTTTATTTTCGGGAAACACCAGTGTGGCGATCAAATTACCGATGACCGATACACCGATGGCGAAGTAGCAAAGCGCTAGCTCCAGCTGTAGACCGAACAGGCGCTGGGCCACCGTGATTGCAATCAATTGCCCCGCAATCGCGACCCAACGCAACACAATCATGGTGCGCAGTCTGATCCAGTTGGCCCGCGTCCGGTCGCCCAATGGTTTGATCGTGGCCTGCGTCATTGGCGCACCTTTTTCAACTTGGTGCTATGCACCGACAAAATTGCAGCGTAGGTGCCCCCCATTGCGCGATCAAGGGCGCGCTTTCGCATTGGAGCTATAGGATGAGACTTGGATGGGTAACAGGCTTGATTTTGATCGTGCCTGCTTTGGCGTGGATAGCGTTTGAACTGGGTCTGTGGCCGAACGCCGCCGACAAATATGCGCAATGCAAGAGTTCTGCCGTCGCCGGGGGCGATGATCTGGGCGGACCGTTCGAGCTGATAAACACCAACGGTCAGACAGTGACCGACAAGGATATCATCACCGAGCCGAGCTTGGTGTATTTTGGATATACCTACTGCCCGGATGTGTGCCCCATGGACGTTAGCCGAAATGCCGCTGCGGTCGACGTTCTGGCGGACCGTGGTCTGTCAGTGACGCCGGTATTCATCTCTATTGATCCAAAAAGAGACACGCCAAAGGTTGTGGGCGAATTCGTCAGCTATATGCACCCCAAGATGGTCGGACTTACCGGAACGCCAGACCAAGTCAAAGCAGCAAGCGACGCGTACCGAACCTACTTCAAGGCGCATGAAGCTGACGACGACACCTATTTGGTCGATCATACCACCATGACCTATCTTGTGATGCCGCAGGAAGGCTATGTCGATTTTTTCCGGCGTGATATCCCACCGGCCGATATGGCAGACAAAGTCGCGTGCTTTGTCGAAAATCAGTAGAGTATTTGCCTATCTTCACAGAGGCGCATACTCTTTGCCCAAAGAGATGTTCAAGTGGTAGCGACGAGGCACGAAATGGTTCAGGAAAATGCGCTTGATCTAGTAGAAGATCGATCACTGCTGTTGATTGATGATGATGAGCCGTTTTTGCGACGTTTGGCCAAGGCGATGGAAAAACGGGGCTTTGAGGTGGAGACAGGGGATTCAGTAGCAGCCGGTTGCGCTATCGCCACGGGCCGACCCCCGGCCTTTGCTGTGGTGGACCTGCGTCTGCAAGATGGCAACGGTCTGGATATCGTCGAAGTGCTGCGCGAAAAGCGACCCGACGCGCGGGTGGTTGTCTTGACTGGCTATGGTGCGATCGCGACGGCTGTCGCGGCTGTCAAGATCGGCGCAATTGACTATCTGTCGAAACCCGCCGATGCGAATGATATCACCAATGCCCTTTTGGCGACCGGCGATGATTTGCCCGCTCCGCCAGAAAACCCGATGAGCGCGGACCGCGTGCGTTGGGAACACATACAGCGTGTGTACGAGCTGTGTGATCGGAATGTTTCGGAAACGGCGCGACGCTTGAACATGCACAGACGCACCTTGCAGCGGATCCTGGCGAAAAGATCGCCACGCTAAAGTTCAGATATCATAGCGCTTGCTGATCTTCGTGACGATTTGACCTGTTTCAAGCTCCACATTGTCGTCAACGTGCCAAACACGGAAACCCCGGCTTTGATAATAGGTTAAACCGCCGTTATTATCACCTCGGATCGTCGCATTGATCCAGGTATAGCCAAGTCTTTCAGCGGCCCTGGCTGTTGCATCGAAAAGCGCCGAACCGATGCCAAGCCCTGTGCGCCCGACCTTCACAAAGCTGGCGATATCACACGCCGCCGCTGGAAGTTTCGGATGTGGGCTGATCCATTGAAAGCCGACCACGCCCCCCGCTGCGTCTTCCAGCGCGACGTGCCAGGCACTTTTGTCGGCGGCAAAGGCCATCCAGTCTTTCAGGTCCTGCGCGGTAACCGGTCGCACCAACGCGGTGGTGCCGCCGATCGCGATAATCTTGTTCAACAGCTGTGCCATTTCGGGCGCATCCAGAGAAAGAGCAGGCCGCACGACGATCATCAAAGGTCTCGCAGTAAATCATTGTGCCGTTCAGTAAAGGCAACACGGGTTTCGGTCGGGGGGCGCAGCACGATCGCCAGCCCTTCTAATGTTGCAGGATCAGGTTTGCCGAAAAATCGCGACGATTCGGCGTGTGAAAATCCGGCAATCTGTGTAGCCTCCATCCACGCGCTGATTTTGTCGGCTTTCTTGATCTGTTGTTTGACGGATTTCGGGATTGCTGCCGGCAAACCAAATCTGATGTGAATTGCCGCTGTCAAGCGCTGGTCCAGCGCAGTGTATTCCGGACCGACAGCCGCCTTGACCGGCGATATCATATCGCCGATCACGTATTCGGGCGCATCATGCAGTAATGCAGCCAGTCGCCACTTTGCCGGTGCCTTGGGGTTCAATCGCCCATAGATGGTTTCGACAAGCAACGAATGTTCGGCAACGGAATAGGCAAAATCACCGTGGGTTTGCCCGTTCCACCGCGCCACGAACGCCAGCCCGTGCGCGATGTCTTCGATCTCGATATCGACCGGCGTCGGGTCAAGAAGGTCTAGCCTGCGACCGGATAACATGCGTTGCCACGCGCGGGGTTGCTGCGCCATAGGATGCCTCTGCTTCAGGAATGTGGAACATTTACACAGTTTCCGTGTTCTTCCCATGAAGGAGACAATCATGAAACCTGTTATTTCAACTTTAGTCCTGACCCTTGCACTTGGCACGGTAAGTGCACCCGCCTTTGCCGGTGAAGTTTGCATGCCAGCACAGGAATTGAAGGCGTCATTGGTGGATTGGTACGGTGAGGAACCGGTCCCTAATCAGAAAGACGGCAATGTTCAGGTATGGGCGTCCGAAATGACCGGAACTTGGTCCGCGGTCAAAACCTTATCGGATGGCACGGCGTGTGTAACTGCCCAAGGAACAAACTGGATGGCGGGTTTGGAAACACAGCATACGATTATTGCTTCTCTTGACTAGGAACATCAGGCACCTCCCAATGGTGCCGGTTGATTGCCATGCCGTTTCCTAATGCGCTGTGGAGATCGGTGTTCTTGTCCCACGTAACCTTCTCATCAATCCAACAAAGCGTCTAATACGGCACATTCCGGCACATCAGCGCCGCTACAATGCACCAGCGTGTTGCTAAGCGCGGTCTCGATCCGAACCAGGTCCGCAATTTTGGTCTGGACATCTTTAAGGTGCTGCAAAGCGATCCGCTCAACTTCTGCACACGACCGCGTTTCATTATCGACTAAGGTTAGCAACCCTCTTATTTCCTCGAGCGAAAATCCCAAGTCGCGGGCGCGCATCACAAACCGCAGGCGGCGCACATGATTTTCGTCATAGCAGCGATAACCGTTTGGGTCCCGGGGCGGGTTCGGCATCACGCCGATTGTCTCGTAATATCGAATTGTCTCGAGGTTGCATCCAGTTTCACGGGCCAACGCTGCCCGCTGCATCGGTCTCACGAAAGTGTTCTTCGTTTTCACTGAAATACTCCCTGAGCCTGTATCACTTACAGACCTTAAGACTCGTTGCAGTTGATCGCAAGGAGACCCGCATGGACACGACAGCATCTGCCCCTACACCGATCAACGCTGACACAGACGAGAGCCGGGGTGGGTCGCCATAGCTTTTGCCGCGCTCGGGGCGCTGGTCATGACGTCGTGCTGTACCTTACCCCTCGTTCTAGTCAGCGTGGGCGTCAACGGGGGCGGTCGCGATATCACGGCACCCAAGACGTTGGTCGCGACAGGGCGTCGTACGCTTGTCCCGGCGATCCGCGGGATCGAGGATGTCGATCTTCTCGACAGCAGTTCGCTTCCCGAACTGGAAACTCTGCCCGCCAGCCTGATCTTTGTCGGCACCGGCTAGATCGGTGCAGAATTGGCGCAAATGATGGCACGGATGGGGGTCAAGGTTACTCTTGTAACCCGCTCGCGCTTATTACCGGACGCTGAACCAGAGGTCTCTCAGGTTTTGGCGGATTTGTTCCGGGCTGAAGGTGTAACCGTCTTGACCGGTTCGTCTATATGGCGGCCTACGGGGCCAAGATCGCGACCCGCAATGCGGTCTTGGGCGGTAACAACTGCTATGACAACAGCGCGATGCCCTGGGTGGTGTTCACTGACCCCAAAGGTGCAGGCGTTGACCTTGGCGAACGTCAGGCACGCAACGCGGGTTACGAGGTCAAGGTCTCCGAATTGCCTCTTGACCAAGTGCCGCGGGCGCAGGCTGCGCGCGACCCACGCGGGGTTATCAAGCTTGTCGCTGACCGGAAAACGGACCTGCTGCTTTGGGGCCAGATCATTGCTGCAGAAGGTTCCGACAGTATCCAGACGTTGGTGATGGCCCGAAAAGCGGGCATGACGATCAACGCGTTCGGCGACACGATCTTTCCCTATCTCACTACCGTGGAGGGATTAAAGCTCGCTGGGCAGACCTTTGATAAAGATGTGACAATGCTGAGTTGCCGCGCAGGATAACGTTTGTGACCGTGACCTGACCTTCGCCGGGCAGGCCAGGGAAGCAGGCACATGCATCTGGGCTTCGCATGGATAGCGGCTCAAGCGGAACTTTGGCGTTAGCCTGTAGTTGAATACAGAGCATCACGAGCACGGCTTGGATGTTGAAGCCCTGTACGGGAAAATTATCACTCGCGTTATGCAGATACAGCGTGCCGCATGACAATAAAATGGGGAGATCCATCATGAGCACGACCTACGATCTGATAGTCATCGGAAGCGGTACCGCCGCGACGACCGTAGCGCGCCGCGTCAGCGCCGCAGGCCTTAGTGTGGCGGTTACCGATTTTCGCCCCTATGGCGGCACCTGTGCGTTGCGCGGATGTGACCCCAAAAAGATGTTGATTGGCGGAACGTCTGCTGCCGATCACGTACGTCGGATGGACGGTAAGGGGGTCGAGGGCGAGGTGCGGATTGATTGGCGCAGCCTCATGGAATTCAAACGCGGATTCACTGATCCTGTGCCAGAGAAGAAGGAAAAAAGCTTCTCGGATAGTGGTATCGCGACCTACCACGGAAAAGCGCGCTTTGTCGGCCCGAACTCGGTCGCAATCAATGACGAGAGGCTAGAGGCCAAGCATATCGTTCTGGCCACTGGATCTGAAGCGGTGACGCTGGGCATTTCGGGTGAGGAATACCTTGTTGATAATCAAGGCTTCTTGGAAATGGAGCGTTTACCCCGCCGGATCGTGTTGGTCGGCGGAGGTTATATCGCGGCCGAGTTTTCGCACATCGCGGCGCGTGCCGGAGCGGAGGTGACGATCCTTCAGCAGGGTGACAGAATGCTGACTGGCTTTGACCCAGACCTTGTCGGGTGGCTGATGGAAAAATACGAAGATATCGGCGTGACGCTACATGCCGAAACCACGGTCGAACGTGTGGAAAAGACTGGCGATGCCTTTCGTGTTATCGCTGGTGGGAAAGGGGGGACCCGGACCTATGATGCGGATCTCGTCGTGCATGCAGCTGGACGCCAACCGGATTTCGCATCGCTTGATCTGGATGCCGGAGATGTAGAATTGCGTGATGGCAAGCTGGCCCTCAACCAGTATTTGCAAAGCACGTCGAACCCGGCGGTTTATGCTGCCGGCGACACCGCCCAAATGGGCCCATCACTGACGCCAGTATCAAATCATGACGGCAAGGTTGTCGCGGCCAATCTGCTGGACGGCAACCATATCACGCCAAATTATACTGGTGTGCCATCTGTCGCTTTCACCCTGCCGCCGATCGCACGGGTAGGGCTGGACGAGGCCCAAGTGCGCGAGAAAGGCCTGAAGTTCCGCATGCAATCCGATCGTACTCCGGGTTGGTTCTCGACTCGTCAGCAGGCCGAAACCATTTCTGGCCACAAGGTTCTTGTAGAAGAAGGCAGCGGCCGCATCTTGGGTGCCCATCTGCTTGGGCCACATGCCGATGAGGTTATCAACATCTTTACCCTGGCCGTGCGGCACGGGCTGACCGCAGATCAACTAAAAGAAACGATGTTTGCCTATCCGACCGGGGCATCGGACATTTCGTCTATGCTTTAG